>Ga0209491_10001281_pt1 | contig 49763 bp, 46 predicted proteins | sample BON02_FD_187213 | JGI IMG/M metagenome (GOLD analysis project Ga0209491, IMG submission 187213) | Freshwater microbial communities from Lake Bonney liftoff mats and glacier meltwater in Antarctica - BON-02 (SPAdes) (version 2) | ecosystem: Environmental > Aquatic > Freshwater > Ice > Glacier...
CTCAATGTCGGATACAATCTGCTTGCGGATAGCCTCCGAAAAAATACGGTTCTGCTTCCTTTGTCCTAGGGTAATGTTTTCCTTTTTCATGTTGACTTAATTTTTGTCAACTTTTTTCAGGCTAAGAAAAATTTCAAACGTGCCAAGTGGAAACTGACCAAGGTCTAGTGAAATTTCTTTTTTAACTTGCGCCCACTTTTAAAACCTAGCATATGAATTTCGATCTTATAGTAGTTGGTAGTGGTCCTGGAGGTTATGTATCAGCCATCCGTGCAGCACAACTGAAAATGAAAGTAGCCATTATAGAAAAAGAAAGCCTTGGTGGAATTTGCTTGAATTGGGGGTGTATCCCAACCAAAGCCTTATTAAAGTCGGCTCAGGTATTTGAATATATCAATCATGCAGCTGATTATGGCATCACCGTAAAAGACGCTAGCGCTGATTTTGACGCGGTAATCAAACGCTCTCGTGGCGTAGCGGATGGCATGAGTAAAGGAATTGCGTTCTTGATGAAAAAGAACAATATCACGGTATTAAATGGTTTCGGAAAACTTATTGCAAAAGGCAAAGTAGAAGTAGCTGCTGAGGACGGTAAAAAAGAAGTCCACGAAGCTAAAAGCATCATCCTTGCTACCGGAGCACGTTCACGTGAACTCCCAGCCTTGAAGATTGATAACAAGAAAATTGTAGGATACCGCGATGCCATGTCATTGCCGAAACAACCTAAATCAATCGTCGTAGTTGGGTCTGGTGCGATTGGATGTGAGTTTGCCTATTTCTATCATGCCATGGGTACCAAAGTAACCATCGTAGAATATTTGCCAAATATCCTTCCATTGGAAGACGAAGACATTTCGAAACAGCTTTCTAAAGTCTATAAGAAAAGTGGTATCTCTATCATGACTGAATCAGAAGTAACGAAAGTAGATACCTCTGGGAGCGGATGTGCCGTAACAGTGAAAACCAAAAAAGGCGACGAAGTGCTGAACTGCGATGTGGTTATCTCTGCCGTTGGTGTTCAAACCAATTTAGAGAATATCGGACTTGAAACTTTGGGTATTAAAACCGAAAAAGGGAAAGTCTTGGTGGACGATTTCTATAAAACCAATATTGAAGGCATATATGCTATTGGCGATATCGTTAAAGGACCAGCATTGGCTCACGTAGCCTCAGCAGAAGGAATTATCTGTGTAGAGAAAATCGCGGGGCATAATCCACAAGCATTAGACTATGGAAATATTCCTAGCTGTACCTATTGTTCTCCAGAAGTTGCTTCTGTGGGGATGACGGAAATACAAGCGAAAGAAGCAGGGTATGAAATCAAGGTGGGTAAATTCCCATTCTCTGCTTCAGGAAAAGCTTCTGCTGCTGGTGCCAAAGACGGTTTTGTAAAAGTAATTTTTGACGCGAAATACGGCGAATGGTTAGGAGCTCACTTTATTGGAGCCAATGTAACGGAGATGATTGCTGAAGTAGTTGTAGCGAGGAAACTTGAAACAACAGGGCATGAAATCATCAAGTCGGTTCATCCTCATCCAACCATGAGTGAAGCCATTATGGAGGCAGCAGCTCAAGCGTATGATGAGTGTATCCATTTATAGGAATTAACTAATTTAATAAAAAAGCCCGGCAAGATTGTCGGGCTTTTTTTATGGAATGAGCTCTTTCAAACTGCCGGTAACCTTCCAAATAAATATTCTTAAATTCCCCTCTATTATTATGCTGCAACGAAAATGATTTCTTCTCGTATACATTTTCTTTCAATTCCTTGGTATTACTGCAAAAGCTCAATTATCTGGCAACTATACTATTGACCCCAATGGAAGTGGCTCGATCAATTTTTCGAGTTTCAACCACGTGATTGACAGTCTGAAAACGGTTGGCATCTCGGGGGCCGTTACCTTCAAGGTAGAAGATGAAACCTATTACGAACAAATGGTCATTCCTGCCATTAGCGGTGCCAGCACACAAAACACCATTCGTTTTAATGCCATCGAAGGTGCTTCGCAAACCAATTCCATCACCATTCAAAGTAATGCACTCGACAGCAGCAAGGTTCGTTTATACTATCCGAGTGTTACAATTAGCGGAAACAATTATATCCTTTGGCTCGAAGGTGCTGACTATATCCATTTATGTCATTCAACATTTGAGCGCACTGGTGAACTGGCACCTTTTGAAAAATTAATATCCACTTGATTTGTAATTGGCGAATACCTCATCATGAGCGGACCGTATCCCGTGGCTGAGCTAAAACTCATCAACCGATCTATTAAAAATGCATCGATGTTTACTTCTAATAATGCTCCAGAATTATTCGAGCCTCCATTATATGCGCAGAATAATACCGTTGAATCATTTAATGAAAAAATACTCCTATTTGCGCTCGTGCCCCATGCAGAATCACGATTGACTGAAATGAATTCCCTATTATTCCCGTTTGTATCAAGTTTATAGAAAAGTTGTCTTGCATTTTTAACATCAAATGAAGTACCAGCGAACTTTTTGTTCATTATACAAACACTACCCACCGGTCTTTCTATTGTGACATCAAAATCACGAACCAACTTAAAAAGAGAGTTATTCATTTTGAATAACAAATGTCTATTTGAAGAACTCTCAAGGTATCCAAATACACCAAAGTCTGAACTATAGTCTAAATGCCTCGCAAATAATGATTCAGAAGAAACTAAAGCAATTTGAAAATCTTGCGAAATAATTTTAGTATCCAAATCCACGCTGAAAATAAAGCCGCCATTTCCAACCCCTCCCCTTGAGGATACTCCAAATAGTGTATTAGAAACTGCATCAATGGATTATTATAGGGTCTGCTGACTTTGTAGGTTTAGCAAATTGCAAGCCTTTGATTTTTGGCGTGGCGCAATGGTAATGTCATAATGATTCTGGGTTCAAAGAGTTCATGGGTTTGTTGTATTAACCTTATATACGCTTTGAGGATTGAGTTAAGCCAGAAAATTGGGCACAAAAAAAGCTTTTTAGCTTTTTTCATTAGAGTAATCAGGTTCATGATGAACCAGATGGGATGGTTTATTCTTCCCCTTTTGATTTAAACCCGATGGCTGTTCTTGGTGTTTCCTGCTCTTTGACAAACTGTTCCAAATAGTTAAAGATCATCAGTATTTTTTCGTCCTGGCCAGCTACCTTCTTTTCCATTTCTTCGAGTTTCAATAAAATATCCTTGTGGGTCAGCCGCATTTCATTCAACTTTACGAAAGTATCGATGATGAGCATGTTTACTGTGTCAGCCCTTTCGCTTTTCAACACGCTAGAGAGCATCAGTATTCCATATTCTGTAAAGGCATAGGGCGGATATTTGGAGTGCTGCCCCCGCTTTAAGGTAACATTTTGTGACCTTAAAGATTTATATTCTTCCTGTGTGAGCCGGAACATTTAGTGTTCAGGGAACTTGCCGGTGTTTCTTTTTACCTGCTGGTTCAATGCTTTTGTTTCTACCTGATAGAGTTCCGCCAGATCAGGAGATAACATCACCTTCTTTCCCCTGATATGATAGATTTTGCTGACAATTACCTCTTCCGGTATCGCTATGTTTTTTGCCATTCTGTGTCTTCTTTTAGGTTGTCCATATTATGGGTCTGGTAGCCTTCTGTGAAACTCACATACTGGTAAATGCCATCGGCTCATATCGCGTACCTCCCCAACTTGAGGTGCCAAATTGGCTCCTCAAGTTTTGTAGTTCTTCTGGGCTTAATTCAAACATAAAATCCTCTGGGAATCGTGCCACGTTTCTTCTAACCTGTCTTTTTAACTGTTTGGTTTCCAACCCATAGAGCTCAGCTAAATCCCAGTCTAACATCGCCTTCTGACCTCTTATGAAGTAGATTTTGTTCATGATTACTTCTTCTGGTATAGGATTTTGTGGATTGCTCATGTTTCTCCTTTTAAAGGGCTAAAAAATAATGTTTTGAGATTTGTCTTGAGCCAATAAGGGGTTTTGGGTTTTAGGTTAGGGGAATCCAGGTCTTGGTGCATTTTGAGCCTAGTGCATTAGAAATCATCAAAACCCAATTTGTCTTCTTTCTTTTTGCTCTCCCTCTAATTGATCCTTTTTTAATAAATAATCCATTGCCTCATAGATGGTGTCAAATTTCCCTTCAAGTGCATGAAGTCGCTTGCTGAGGTCCTCATGACTCAACGCATAATGCCGAACAAAGACGAAAGTGCGCATGATTGCAATATTAACTTGAACAGCCCGCTCACTTCTTAGAACACTGGACAGCATAGCAATGCCTTGTTCAGTAAAGGCATACGGAGGAGAAACTTTCGGACGCTTGTTCGATGATGTCATCACAATTTGTGATGACATGTAGTTCCATTCTTCCTTGGACAGCTTGAACATAAAATCAGAAGGAAATCGAGAAAGATTCCTTTTAACCGCTTGGTTTAATACGCGCGTTTCAACCCCATACAAATCGGCAAGATCAAAATCGAGCATGATTTCCTTATTATGAATGTCATATATTTTATAAGGACTATCCATATCATCCTCCCCAAACTTCTTTATCCAAACTCCGAAAATGAATGGCTTCGGCAAGGTGTTCAATTTTGATTTCTTCGTTTCCAGCTAAGTCTGCAATGGTGCGGCTTACTTTCAATATTCGGTCGTAGGCACGGGCAGAGAGCCCGAGGCGTTCCATAGCGGTTTTAAGTAGCTTGTCACCTGCTGCATTAATCTTGCACAATTCACGTACTTGGTGATTCGGCATCATCGCATTGCAATACACGTCTTCTTGTTCAGAAAAACGTGCTTGCTGTATCTCCCGCGCTGCAATCACGCGTTTTCTTACATCCGCGCTGCTCTCTGAATTTCGCTCTGCCGAAAGCTCATCAAAGGAAACGGGTGTCACCTCTATATGGATATCGATACGGTCTAAAAGCGGCCCAGAAACTTTACTCAAATATTTCTGAACCACCCCTGGTCCGCAAACACATTCTTTGTCGGGATGATTAAAATAGCCACAGGGACAGGGATTCATACTTGCCACCAACATAAAATTGGCGGGGAAATCAACCGTAAGCTTAGCCCTTGAAACGCTCACTTTGCGTTCTTCCAAAGGCTGCCTCATTACTTCAAGGACTGACCGTTTAAATTCGGGCAATTCATCCAAAAATAAGACCCCATGATGCGCCAAGGATATTTCTCCAGGTTGCGGATTTCCGCCTCCTCCTACCAGGGCAACATCACTAATGGTATGATGGGGCGAGCGAAATGGCCTGCGGGAAACTAAGCCCACATGCTCTCCTAACCTACCAGCTACCGAATGTATCTTGGTCGTTTCTAAGGCCTCCTGCAAGGAAAGTGGAGGAAGTATGGATGGAAGTCTTTTCGCCAACATAGTCTTCCCCGCTCCCGGTGGACCAATCAATATGGCATTATGTCCGCCTGCCGCTGCAATTTCTAAGGCGCGTTTGATATTTTCTTGTCCGCGTACATCGCTAAAGTCTACATCAAAAGAAAAAAAGCTCTCTTCGAACTGCTTGCGTGTGTCGATTTCTATGCGCTCCAGTCCAACGCCATTGGTAAAAAAGTTCACCACGTCATTTAGGTGTTCGGCGCCATAAACTTCTAAGTCGCTAACAATCGCTGCTTCTTTGGCGTTTTGGGCAGGGAGAATAAATCCTTTAAAGCCTTCCTTTCGTGCTTGGATAGCTATGGGCAATGCTCCGCGCATGGGTTGTAAACTTCCATCCAATGAAAGCTCCCCCATAATGAGGTAATGGGACAATGGCTCAGCTTCAATTTGCTCCGAAGAAGCTAACAATGCCAAAGCAATTGTTAGGTCATACGACGATCCTTCTTTGCGCACATCAGCCGGAGCCATGTTCACCACCACCTTCTTTCTCGGGAAACGCAAACCCGTATTTTTAAACGCAGTTTCAATGCGCAAATACGACTCCTTGATGGCGTTATCAGGCAATCCGACCAAGTGGTAACCCACTACTCCATCTCCACAATTCACCTCCACGGTAATCGTCATAGCCGAAACTCCATACACTGCGCTACCAAAGCTTTTCACTAGCATGGTAGCAAGTTATGTACTCGTTAATTGAAGTCCAAGCGCTAGCGTCGGATTTGACACTCACGTGACGCAAGTGAGCTCCTTTTTTACGCTCAGCTGACAAAGCAGACCACTAAAGCCAGCCTTTTCTGCGGAAGATAAAGAGGGTTGTGGCGCTGGATAGCACCATGAGAATTATTGCAAAAGGATAACCCACGCTCCATTTAAGCTCGGGCATTATGCCGAAATTCATTCCGTAGATGGAGGCAATTAAAGTGGGCGGCATGAAGATGACGGAAGCCACCGTAAAGATTTTAATGATCTTATTCTGCTCGATATTGATCAAACCGAGCAAGGTGTCCTGAAGGTATTCAAGTCGTTCGAAATTGAAGGCCGTATGCTCCAGGAGGGAGTTGATGTCTTTAATGATGATTCGCAACTTATCTTGCTCCAGCTTTTCAAACTTATCACTGCGTAGCATGGAAGAAATTACTCTTTGCTTATCGAAGATATTCTCTCGCAAGGCCATGGTCAATCCTTGAAATTCAGAGATGCGTAAGAGCAGTGATTCATCTACTCGCTTTTTAATGCTTAATCCCTTGCTCAATCCGGCTATTTCGCGGGAGATATGCTCAATCATATCTGCGTCTAAATCAATCCGCGATTCAAAGAGGGTGAGCATGATTTGCGCCCCATTTTGTGAAAAAGAAGAGAGCTGTTTGATTTTTCTGACTGTATCGGCAAAGGACTTTAGGTCGCTGTCTCTATCCGTAAAGAGAATAGGTCCTTTTAAGATAAAACTGACTGGAAAAGTCAGGTATTCTTTGCCTTCTGCTTGCAAAAAGTTGGAGTTAGCGATGATACGTTCGGTAGTTTCTACATAGCGTGAAGAGGTTTCAATCTCCGACTGCTCCTGCTCACTCATGAAGTTCACCAAAAACTTCGACTCAATCTGAGCCACTTGCGTTGGGCTCGCATCTTGTAAATCCACCCAGATGATATGCTCAAAATGAGCAAGTTCATCCAAGCTCTCAATTTTATGAATATGCCTTTCTCCCTTGCGCAGAACCCGTATCATGCAGCCAAATTACAGCCTTAAATCGAATTTATGTGCAAGTTCTTGCAGGTCTTTCTCAACGGCCGCAACCAAAGGAACTCCTTGTGACTGGCGCTCAGCATGCAAAGCAGCCTCTGGTTCCCCAGGGATGATAACGGGTTGATTCGGATTTTTCGGGGTTGCCGACTTAAAGCGATTGATCCACTGTTCCATGGATTTGAAATAGGCCTCTTTCGGACGGAAGGCATCCACCCTCAATACCCCAAAAAAGTGACCCAAACCGCGGCCTGGCAAATCGGGTTGGACGGGTAAGAAGCTCACAAAGGGCGGAACCCAAGGACCAAAATTTGCTCCCGATAGCACACCGCTAAACAGGTCTACCACCGCTGATAAGGCATATCCTTTATGGCTGCCATTCTCTGGAGTAGAACCTAAGGCCAGCAAGGAGCCGCCTTTTTTCAATTCTTCTGGATCGTCGCTTATTTCACCCTGTTTGCCTTGTACCCAAGTGGCAGGAATCTTCTTTCCACTGCGTTGGGCAATTTCTAGTTTCCCATTCGCCGCAGCTGAAGTCGCTAAATCAGCTACAAAGGGAGGATGATTATGCGCGGGCCAAGCAAAGCACATCGGGTTGGTTCCGAGCATTCTTTCTATCGAATGGGTGGGCGCTACAAGTGGGCTCGCGTTAGTCATGGCAATACCTATCATGTCTTCTTCTAAGGCCATCATCGCATGATAAGCGGCAATACCAAAATGATTGGAGTTTTCTACAGCTACCCAGCCTGAGCCCACATTTCTCGCCTTCTCTATGGCAATACGCATGGCAGCAGGTCCGCTCACCAAACCAAGTGCCTCATCTGCATCCAAAGTAGCTGTGGATGGCGTTTCATGCACAACACGCATGATTGGAGCACTCTTTATACGTTCAGCTTCCCATAGGCGCACATAACCCGACAACCGAGCTACGCCATGCGAATCTATCCCTCGCAGGTCTGCCAATAAAAGGACATCGGCGGCTTGTTTGGCATCTGCTGGAGAACAACCCATTTTATGAAATACAGATTCTGTAAAAGCACGAAGACGTGCTTCGGTATAGCGTATTTGCTCACTCATGATCCTTACATACTTTCAGCCAGCAGGTCGATAATATTTCGCACCCTGACTTTCGACGAACTATTTTTAATGATGGATTCCAGATGGAGCTGGCAGGCTGTATCCGTTGTTACCAAATAATCAATATCCAGCGACTCAGCCAAGGCCAATTTTCTTTTACCAAAAGCGATGGATTCGTCTTCATTCCGCACAGAATAGTTTCCACCAAAGCCACAGCATATTTCTTGCTCACCCAGTTCTACCCAGCTTAATCCTTCAATTTGATCGAGCAATTGGCGGGGGGCAGAAAATATTCCGCATTCCCTTTTCGCTTGACAGGCATCCATCCATGCAATTTTTGTATTGAGGCGGAATTGAATGGCTCCAATTTCCACTTTACTCGTTACGAACTCAGTGAATTCGAGCAGGTTCTTTTGTAAGTTTTTGCATTGGTTATGCACCACTGAATTATGGAAAAGCTTCGAAAAATCATTACGAACCATGCCGGTGCAAGCTCCTCCTATTCCAACAACTGGGCGGTCTTTAGAAAACTCAGTGATGAACTTTTCGCCCACTTCTTTCGCTTGATCCCAATGACCGGAATTATAGGCGGCCATGCCACAGCACGTCTGCTCTGTGTTATAATGCACCTTGCATCCCAATTTCTCCAGAATCATCACCATGTTCTTGGCCGTTTCCGGATAAAACTGATCGACATAACAGGGCACAAACACATCCATCTGCATGCCTGCAAAATAAATCAAAAGAAGCGGGGATTCATGCTTGCTTCCAGCTTTTTATAAACAAAAAAGGGGAGCCAAACGACTCCCCTGCTCACTGAAAAAACTAGACTTACTGCTTTTGTACCTTTAGCGTTTGAGTTTCTGAGCCCAATTCGATGCGCAAGAAATAAATTCCATTGCTCAATGTGTTCATTTGTATGCTGCTTCCATTCGCTACAATTCCTTCTGCTACTTTTCTTCCTGTAGCATCCATCAATTGATAGTTAGCTTCTGCATGCTCACCTAGCTGAACATAGAGTGTTCCGCTCGTTGGGTTTGGATAAAACTCAACAGGTGTTTGAAGACTTGCTGCAATTCCTGTTGGCAATTCAGGTGCTTCACCACAAGGAGAGTTCCGTTCAATTTGTCCGCGGGCTTCACCGTTAGGGAATTTGTCGGTATGCACGTTTACATACATCTTATTGTTTCTCAAATCCAATTTATGTTGTGCATCAACCAATGAAATAATTCCCATGGCCATATCATTCTTTCCAGTTTTCATGAAGGCATCTGTCAAATTAAATGCTACCCCGCCATCCATTCCACGGTCGCCGGTATGAATATGTGCTCCCGTAATTGGACCGCTCAAGTCAGTAATACTAAGGGCATACTGAATATTGGTTTGATCACGGTCAACGGATACAAAACCAATTCCTCGTCCGCCAGATTCAACAGTAGCAACTTCTTGGGCATCATCCAGTTCAACCATATAGCCTTCACGTAAATAACGATACAGCTGGCCTCTAATTTCTCCCGCTGGATTTAGGTTTGTATGAATATTAACATAGATACCCCCACTGAATAGCGCATTGATAAATTCTTCATTAATTTGTGACCCGGTGATTGTACCCGAAATAACATTTCCATCAATAAATGGAGTCAAGTTGACAACCACGCCACCGGATACTCCAACATTCTCTTCATGAAGATGGACACCAGTAATTGCTCCACTCAAGCCAGAATATTGAATCAAGAAATGGAGCGTATCAAATCCTCCATAAACATGAAAATGACCTACACCACGTGCTGTAGAGCCTATTACTGGTTCGGTTTCTTGGTCTATATCAAGCACCGCATCAAAACCAAGTGTTGGCAGATTACTAATCTGACCGCGAATTTCTCCGCTTGGATTCATTGCTGTGTGGAGGTTTAGATACGCCATTCCGCTCATCAAGGTATCAGCAAGACCTGGAGTAATTGCTACAGTTCCCGCAATTCTATTGTCTTTGATAAGGGATGTGAGGTTGATAATTACGCCACCTGCGCTACCTGCTGCGCCATAATGAATATGTGCTCCTCCTGGAAAAGAGGTCAAACTATCTGCAATCAGTTCTATCCAAAGCGATTTTTTATCTTGGCTTACCTTCATAACAGCAAAACCCGTAGCAGTGCTCCCCGTTACCGGACTAGTTTCCTCAGCTGTTGTTAAAAACGAATAGAAACCTTTATCCATTTCAGGCATAATCTGGCCACGAATTTCTCCGTTCATGTTGGCTGCTGTATGCAGGTTCACATAGGTATTGCCAGACAATAAGGAGGCAATCAAAGTTGGAGTTAAATCAGATCCTGTAATGCGGCCATAAACTTGGCGTCCTTGGATATCGGTTGTTAAGTTGATCACAACCCCTCCGTTTGAGCCTGCTGCTCCGTCATGAATATGAATGCCGGTTGCTGCACCACTTAATCCGCTCCAGCTTACCCGAACACACAGTGTATCGCGGGTGGAATTTAAATAGAGGGAAGCCAAGCCTTCTGCTGCGGTAGTGACTGCGGGAACTTCCTGTGCTCCAGTTAGGTGGGCTGTAAATAAAATTTGCGGACCAAGATGTGCCGCCATACTCATAGAAATGCTCAGCGCAAATCCTGTTAACAGTGTATAGATTTTCTTCATAATTGAAATATTTACTCCCATATACGGGGAAACTTTCAACTTGGATTTCTGATTCCGAAAATAATTTCAGAATATGCTTCAAGCCGCGTTTAAGTCCGAAGCTATAAAAAGAAATACACGACAAAAAGGAGTTTTATTTGACCTGCGTTTCTATGAAGTCAATCAGCGAATGAACGATTTTAATATGAATCTCTTGGGCGCGGTCTGCATGAGCACTATGCGGAGCGCGAATTTCTACATCCGCTAATTTTGCGATTGCTCCCCCGTCTTTTCCTGTTAGCGCTACAACCTTCATCCCCTTCAACTTAGCAGCCTCAATCGCATTAATCACGTTCTTGGAATTTCCACTGGTTGATATGGCCAATAATACATCGCCTTTATTGCCGAGCCCTTCTACGTAGCGTGAGAAGATAAAATCAAAACCATAATCATTAGCTACACATGTGATATGAGAAGGGTCAGAAATGGAGACTGCCGCGAGGGCTTTTCTATCACCACGATACCGTCCGCTTAGTTCTTCCGCAAAATGCATGGCATCGCTCATGGAGCCGCCATTCCCACAGGAGATGATTTTCCCGCCACGGTTTAAGCTTTCAGTCATTAATTCACCAGCTGCGGCAATGCGCAAGAAATTCTGTTCGTCTGCAAGAAACTGCTGCAGCGACTGAAAGGCTTCTTCGAAATGCTGGCGAATGCGTGACATTATTTATTCTGCGCGTTAAAGGCGGCTACTCCGCGATCGATAAAATCCGCAAATTTTTGTGGGTCGTTATTATAGCCATTGAACTTACTCAAGACCTTTCCTTCGCCATCCACAATGAAATACATCGGCTGAGCATTTTCGCCGAATTGTTTGATTTCACGGTCTGAATTCTGACCACCTACCGTGTTTTTCACCCGACCATCGCGTGTTGATTCATACCATTTGGATTCAGGCAACTCCGTTGGCTCATCCGTATAAAGGGAAACGATAATGACCTTATCGCGCAATCTATTCGCAACAATTGGATTTGGCCACACGTCTTCTTCCATCTTCCTGCAATTGGCGCAAGAATGACCCGTAAAATTTATAAAGGCCGGCTTACCCTGCTGTTTAACCGCTTGCAGTCCTTGGTCATAATCAAAATAGCCAGGCAAGCCAAGTGGAATATGAAGAATGTCTGCGTAGAGAATCGTGTCTTGTCCAGGTGCTGTGTGCTCAGAATCTGAACTACCTGTTCCGCCAACAAAATCTTGAGTCGTAATCGGAGGAAGGATACCTGCCAATGGTTTCAATGGTGCTCCAACCAATCCTGGAATTAAATATATCGCAAAGGAGAAAGAGGCCACCGCAAAAAAGAAGCGCGGAACACTTATAAATTTCAAGTCGCTATCATGGGAAAATTTCAGCTTACCTAAGAAGTATAATCCCATGAGGGCGGAGATGACAATCCATATACTCAAGAAAACATCGCGGTCTAAGATTCCCCAATGGTAAGCCAAGTCGGCCTGAGAGAAGAATTTTAGTGCCAGGGCGATTTCTATGAACCCAAAGAATACTTTTACAGAATTTAGCCAACCACCTGCTTTTGGCAATTTGCTCATCCATTGAGGGAAAAAGGCAAAGAGCGTAAAGGGCAGGGCAAAAGATATTGAGAATCCAAGCATCGCTGCTAGAGGCCTCATTATTTCTCCATTCTCCGCTAAAATAGCTACCGAGCCAACAATAGGAACCGTACAAGAGAAAGAGATAACCACCAAGGTTAAGGCGATAAAGAACACCCCAACATAACCACCACGGTCGCTATTTTTATCTATTTTATTGACGAAAGAACTCGGCAAAACCAATTCGAAGGCGCCCAAGAAGGAAATTCCGAAAATGATAAAGATGATAAAGAATAAAATGTTCGGTAGCCAATGTGTGCTTATTGCATAGCCAAATGTTGCTCCAAATAAAGAGGAGAGCAAGAGTCCAAACGAAGTATAGATAAAGACAATGCTAAACCCATAAAAGAGGGCCATTTTTCTTCCCGCACCTTTTTCTTGATGTTTGGTAAAGAAGGCCACCGTCATTGGAAGCATTGGAAATACACAAGGCGTTAATACCGCTCCAAATCCGAAAGCAAATCCCAGGAGAAACAAGGCTGTTAGGCCTTTCTGCAATATCCCGCCTTCGTCCTCCTCTGCTGCAGTTTCTGTGGTCGATGACGTATCAATAGGCACGACCGTTTCGTCAACACTTGTTTCGCTTGGTGTATCAATATATGACGTTGTATCAACAGTGATGGGCTCTACTTCGGCAGGCTCAATTTGCTGTATTTCGTTTGTTTTAGGCGCTTCTACGGGAGTAATTTTCACCTTGGGTAAAACCTTTAATCCGGTAAATTGGAAGCCCGGCTCGAAGGATACACAGGACTGATTGGAGCAGGTTTGAAAATAAAGTATCCCCTTTAAGACAGGGTCTTTGGCTAAGATTTTTACGGTTTGACGGAATTCTGCATGTTTCTTGAAATAGCCAATCTCCCCATCCCAAACCTCATCGAATTTTCTTGAAGGATTGATAGAACGTAGTGAGCCGACCAACTCAAAACTCGGATGTTTGTCAAACTCTGTTTGAGTAAGCTGAGGACCTAATAAAGGGTCAAAATCATTGGAATAGATGTAAAAACCTGCTTGAATAGTGGTTTTAAACACCAATTCCACCTCATCTCCAACAGCTATTTCTGTTTTGGAGTAGGTATAGGTCCAGGTAGGCTCCGGAATTTGCTGAGCATAAGAAACATCGCCCAGCATTAGGCTGAAAAGCGCAATAGCTATCAGTTTATACAAAAATGGCGAGCCGGCATTTCGCTGATAATTCTTCTTCATTCGCGACAAATTTAGCATTTATTGAAAACCGTGGGAGGTTTTTCACTACACCTGCATCAATTTCCTGTGTATAAGTGAAAAACAAAGGGATTCCTGACACCCAAGATATCAATAGTTTTGCCAAAAGCGTTTAGTAAGAAATGAAGCGACTGATTTGGATAAGTCTAATTATGATGAGTTTTGCCTTTTCGGGTGTCAATGAAAAGCTTACGCCATTGCAGTATATTGAGCTGTACAAGCAAATAGCTGTTCAAGAAATGCATCGCACAGGAATTCCAGCGAGCATTACCTTGGCGCAAGGACTGCTGGAGTCGGGCAATGGGAATTCACGCTTGGCAACACAGGGCAATGCTCACTTCGGAATTAAATGCAAGAAAGGATGGACGGGTAAAACCATCATAGAAGACGATGATGAAGCAAATGAATGCTTTCGCGCCTATGATTCGGCCTACCAATCCTATATGGATCACTCCGATTTTTTAATGGGCAATGTGCGCTATGCCTTTTTGTTTGAATATGATCGCACTGACTATAAAAGCTGGGCTAATGGGCTCAAAAAAGCAGGTTATGCTACCAATCCGAAATATCCCACGCTGCTAATTACCATTATCGAGCGCCACGAATTGCATAAGCTCGACCATATGAAACCGAGCGCCTTCAATCTTGTTCCTCCTGTGATTGCTGAGCAACCCAAAGAAGAGCCTAAAAAAGCGGATGAAGGAGTGGTTGTTTTTAATGAGATTCCTGCAGAACGCGTGCAACCCGGAGACAATATAATAGGCCTCGCCAAACGCAATGAAATGGGTGCTTGGCAAATCAGGAGGTATAATGATATTCCAAAAGGACAAGAACTTACACCCGGGGAGATTGTTTATCTCAAACCTAAAAAACGTAAGGGTTCTGTGCCCTATCACGTAGTGGAGCCAGGCGAAACCATGTGGAGCATTTCCCAGATGTATGGCATTAAGCTGAAACACCTCTACCGTAAAAATCATCTGGATAAAAGAGATGCCGAACAGCCCGCTCCTGGAGAAACCCTTTTCCTTCAGCAGAAAAACCCAGAGCCTATCCAGCAAAAAGATGCGCTCATTAGTGACACGGCCATGATGCGCGTTGTATTGCCACAAAACCCGGAAAAATCGGGAGATACCATTAAAGTGAAGGAGAACGTGGATACGGCGAAAATCACCAAAGAACCTGTCCCAGAGATGAGTACAGAACCAGCTGTTATGCCAGAAGAAGTGAAGGATACGGTGAATATTCCACGCGAAAGAACCGATCATAGTGATCGGGTTGAAATCCATACCGTAGTGGCAGGCGAAACCCTATTCAGCATTGCTCGCAAACATCAAATGAGCGTAGAGCAAATTCGTGAACTCAATGGTTTGCAAGGTTTTGGAATCAAGATTGGCCAAGAGTTGATTATCAATGGAGCCGCACAAGAAGAACATCCAGATACTGAGACTACTAGCTTTATCCATACCGTACAAACTGGAGAAACCCTTTATGCCATTGCCCGCAAATACAATATAAGCATGGAAGAGCTCAAACAAATCAACGCCCTAGAGAGCAATGACCTGCGCATCGGACAGCAGCTTAAACTGAACAAAAGTGAAGGCAAAAAAACCGAGGTAAGCACCAACCAACTTCCTGCTACCCATAAGGTCGAAAAAGGCGATACCTTATATAGCCTTTCCAAAAAGTATACTATTTCGCTCGCCGATTTACGCAAATTGAACGGCCTGAAAACGGATGTGATTTCACTCGGGCAGGTGCTCAAATTGAAATAAAGGGAAAGCCCAGAAAAAGGGGGCTCTTCATGGCTCAAAAAAAGGGAATTCCTTTATCTTCGCAGGGCTTAACAGAAAAATCCTGATATGTCAAAATACGATGTAGCCATTATAGGCTCTGGTCCTGGTGGATATGTTGCCGCCATTCGTTGTGCGCAACTCGGCTTAAAAACGGCCATCATAGAAAAATATAGCTCCCTAGGTGGCACCTGCTTGAACGTAGGGTGTATCCCATCCAAGGCATTGCTCGACTCATCCGAGCATTACCATAATGCCCAACATACCTTTACTACACACGGCATTGAGTTGAGCAACCTGAAAGTGAACCTCAAACAAATGATCGAGCGCAAACGTGGTGTGGTGAAAGCCAATACAGACGGTATCGATTTCTTGATGAAGAAAAATAAGATCGATGTGTTTACTGGAATGGGTTCGTTTTTGAGCGCAACTAAAATACAGATTGTAGGCGAAAAAGAAACCACAGAGATTGAAGCAATACGCTCCATCATCGCAACGGGTTCTAAACCTAGCAGCATTCCGGGTGTTACCATTGATAAAAAACGCATCATCACCTCTACCGAAGCCCTCGAGCTAACCGAAATTCCAAAACATCTCATCATTATTGGTGGTGGCGTTATTGGATTGGAGTTAGGTTCTGTGTATGCTCGCCTCGGAGCGAAAGTTTCTGTTGTTGAGTATACCGATTCATTGATTCCTTTTATGGATAGAGCCTTGGGCAAAGAGCTTCAAAAGGTATTGAAAAAAGAAGGTTTTGAATTTTACTTCAAGCATAAGGTAACTGGCACTGCGGTGAAAGGAAAAGCCGTAACCGTAACAGCCGAAGATCCAAAAGGAGAAAAGGTGGAATTTAAAGGAGACTATTGCCTTGTTGCAGTAGGTCGTCGCCCATATACAGATGGACTAGGCTTGGATAAGGCAGGAGTTCAAGTGGACGAGCGTGGACGAGTAGCTATCAACGAGCATCTTCAAACAAATATTCCAAATATCTATGCCATTGGCGATGTGGTTCGTGGCGCGATGTTGGCGCATAAGGCCGAAGAAGAAGGTGTGATGGTGGCTGAAATCCTTGCAGGACAAAAACCTCATATCAACTATAACCTCATTCCTGGGGTGGTTTATACTTGGCCAGAAGTGGCTGGTGTAGGACAAACCGAAGAACAACTTAAAGCGGCAGGCGTCAAATACAATGCAGGGAAATTTCCTTTCTTAGCCTCTGGAAGAGCCCGTGCTTCTATGGATACGGATGGATTTGTGAAAGTTTTGGCAGATGCCTCAACCGATGAAATCTTAGGCGTTCATATGATTGGCCCCCGTGCTGCGGACATGATTGCTGAAGCTGTTGTGGCGATGGAATTCCGTGCATCTGCGGAAGACATTGGAAGAATCAGTCATGCCCACCCAACGTATACCGAAGCAATGAAAGAAGCAGCTCTAGCGGCAACTGGAAATCGCGCTTTACACTTATAATTATCCTTTACATTCATTATACTTGTTTTATATGATTACACATCACAGTTCCTTAGAAAGCTTTTACGAACAACTCGAGTATGTTCAGAAGAATTATACCCATCATGGCCTAAAAGCTACTGACTTTGCCAATGTTTTTGTTGGCGGCCTCGGTGGTTCAGGAATTGGTGCGACCATCACTAAAAGTGTTTTCATTAAAAAATCCCCTGTTCCGATTGAAGTAGTGAACGACTACTACCTTCCTGGATTTGTGAATGAAAAATCTTTGGTGATTTTAGGATCCTACTCGGGTAATACTGAAGAAACGTTGAGCATGTTCGAAGAGGCAATTGCCCGCAAAGCAACGATTGTGATTGTAACACAAGGCGGACAACTCATGGAGAAAGCCAAAGAACATGGCTTGACCTATTATACCATTGAGGGAGGATTTCAACCAAGAATGGCATTGGGTTATTCACTCGGATTTATGCTTCGCATTTTTGCTGAGCTGATTGGAGAAAATATCAATGAGTCGATGCAGGTAGCCATAACCACCTTGCAAGACAAAAGCCGTTTGAAAGATGCCGCTGCTGGCTTGGAGAAGAAATTTCAAGGAACTTTAAATCGTCGTTATACCATTTTATGTGACGCCTCATTTTATGGAGTTGCCGTTCGTGCAGCACAGCAATTCAATGAAAATTCGAAGATGGAAGCTTTTGTGAGCATGCTCCCAGAGGCCAACCATAATGTGATTGAATCATACTACGGACAGCTTCCTTCTAATTTTATCGCGCTAAACAGCAATAGCAATGAGCGTGTGAGCGCCCGTTTTGATTTTGTGATTGCCTTGCTTGAAAGAGAGAATAATAAGGTAGCAGTTTTCGAAACAGATGGATTAGATATTCCAACGATGTTCGAAATCATCTATATCCTCGATTGGTTCACTATCAATATCACAGAGCCATTAAATGTTGACCCAATGGAGATTGCTAATATCATTTCACTAAAAGATTTCTTGAGCGAAGTTTAATGGGTATTCTCTCCAAAATAAAAAACGCCTTCAATCAGGACCGCGCTCCAGGGAAGGCTGCTTCTGTTTTGGAAGTGGATGTGCACTCGCATGTGCTCCCAGGCATTGATGATGGCGCCAAGGCTCTAGATGACTCGTTGGACATGATTGAACGTATGAGTAAGTTCGGGGTTCGTAAGATTATTACTACTCCCCATATCATGTACGAGTTCTACCGTAATACTCCTGAAATCATCCATCAAAAACTCGAATTCGTTCAAGAAGCGATTAAGGAGCGAGGTATGGATGTGGAACTGGAAGCCGCGGCAGAATATTATTTGGATGATGCCTTTATATTCATGATCAAAAATAAGGAGCCACTCCTAACCTTTGGCGATAAGTGCATCTTGATTGAAACCAATTATATTCAGAATCATCCGGAACTCTTGCAGGTTATTTTCGATCTGAGAATACAAGGCTATAAACCTGTTTTTGCGCATCCAGAACGTTATGCCTACCTCACTAAGCAAAGGGATAAAGAAACCCTTGCAGCCTATCAACGTGTATTTGATAGTGGGGCGCTTTTCCAGCTAAATATCATGTCGTTTGCTGGATATTATGGTCCGCAGATTAAACATACTGCCGAGCTTCTCTTAAAAGTAGGCATGGTTCATATGGTAGGAAGCGATGCACATAAAGTGGAACATGTTCGCCTAATCAATGCCATGAAGCAAACGAAAATTTTCGAGCGCATTACATCTGTCGAGCTGATGAATAATTCACTCTAAGCTTCAAAACTCAATAAAGAAGCTAGTCCCACTATCAGGCTGACTTTCTATCCAAATTTTCCCACCCATCGACTCTACTTGACTTTTAGTAATAAATAAGCCAATGCCCCGTGCATCTTTATTTCCATGGAATGTTTTGTATAGTCCGAATACCGCTACTCCGTATCGTTTTAAGTCTATTCCCCTGCCATTATCGCGGACAAGCAATCGTTTTTTCCCCTCTGAAAGTTCAGTAACTATATGGATTTCTAGAGGACGTTTTGGATCTCTATACTTAATTGAATTACTGAGAAGGTTGAGTAGGATGCTATCGAAATAAGCCGGTTCAAAATCTATTTCCTTCCAATCGGCCAATTCCACGCTCAAGTTTGCATTGACTTCCTCGAGCTTCGATTGCAAAGTCATTTGCGCCTTATCTAGCGCCTCTTTAACCCGAATCGTACTCTTTTTCCGCCCTTCACTTTCAACCTGAACTACCTCCGAGAGATTATTGATGGTTTCATTCAGGCTAGTTGACACGCGATTAATTTGTTCCCAATACCCCGTTCTTTCCTCCTCATCCGAGCTTTCTTTTATCATCTTTAGCATCAGTTCAAGATTTCCAGTATAGGAACGCAGATTATGGGAGACAATATGAGCGAATTGTTGAAGACGCAAATTCTGCGCATCTACCTTTTTCTTATGGGTATGATAGGCTAACTCTCGATGCTTGGCCTCGTCTATATCTTGAAATAGCCCTCTCACTTTTACAATCACCCCTTCTTCATCATACACTGCCCTTCCAATAACACGTACCCAAATGCGTCGACCTTTTCCTGTAATAATCTGCAATTCCATATCATACCCCTTGCCTTCCCTAATAAGTAAGTCCACTTGTTCGGTAATAATTGGAATACTGTCGGGAGCATAAAACTGGATGGCGCTTTCTACCGTGGGAGTATAGGAATCTGCATCAATCTCATGGATAAAGTATACCCCTGTTGACCAGTGCAAAGTGGAGTCGCTTAGCAGAATCTCCCATATACCCACTTTCGCCAAATCCTCCAATTGCCGCAGCAACTGAAAATCTTGTTCATTAAAAGAAGGTTCGAGTTTATTCATTAAAGCTGAGGCAATGAATTCTTAGGTACTGAATCACGTATCGCCCACAAAGTATAAAATCTCCTTGATAGATAAACAGAATCAAAAGACTTTTACCGATTTATTCGCATCCTAGGCACCTTGAGCCTTATATTCGTAGCAAAAGAATATCGCATGAAACTGGTTACATTTTTCTTTCAGAACAAAGCCCATTTAGGAATCTTTCACGAAGAGCAAGTCTACCCATTACAACGCCTAGACCACGCCATGCCAGATGATATGCTGGCATTTTTGAAGTCAGGAGAAATTGCCATGAAGCGCGCAAAATCTTTGAATGAGAAAGTGATCGCTGGGGAATATAAAGAAATGGCTGTTCAGGTATCGAACGGACAATTATTGGCGCCTATCACCAATCCTACCTCTTGCAGGGATGGATATGCTTTCCGTCAACATGTAGCGGCAGCTCGTCGCAATAGAAAGGTGGACATGATTCCACAGTTCGATGAATATCCGATTTTTTATTTTACCAACCATAATGCCATCCAAGGTCCTGGGCCGATAGATTGCATGCCTGACCATTTTAAAAAGCTTGATTACGAATTGGAGGCATCCATAATCGTTGGCAAAAAAGGCAGAAATATTAGCGCCGCAGAGGCCGACGACTATATCGCTGGCTATATGATCATGAACGATATGAGCGCACGTACCATGCAAATGGAAGAAATGGTATTAAACCTTGGGCCTGCGAAAGGAAAAGATTTTAGTACCGTTATCGGTCCGTATATGGTTACTCCAGATGAATTGGAGCCTTATAAAGTTCCTGCCAAAGCGGGTCATATTGGGAACAGTTTCCGATTGAACATGAAGTGCTGGGTAAACGGCGAATTATTGTCGGAAGGAAACATGGGTGATATGGACTGGACCTTTGCAGAAATTCTGGAGCGTTGTGCTTATGGTGTAGACATCTGGCCAGGAGACGTAATCGGTTCTGGAACAGTTGGTACCGGATGTTTGCTCGAATTGAACGGAACAGGTTTATTCAATGACCCGAACTACCAAGTACAGTGGTTAAAAGACGGGGATATCGTGGAAATGGAAATTGAAGGCCTCGGACGTTTGAGTAATACCATTCATGCGGTCGATACAGAATTCTCTATATTGGGCTTGAAAAAGCAGCCCCTAACTTCATGAAAAAGACCTTTTTAGTGATGTTCATCCTAGCTGCCGTTGCAGTTGGGGCATGGTTCTTTGTAACACAAGCAGGTGGGTCAAAACGCCTTTTAAGCTATGTGCCAAAGACGAGTGAATTGGTACTTAGTTTCAACCTAAAATCCCTTTCTAAGAAAACAGATAGCGAGCAGGTAAAGAATCTAAAGATGATTCAATCGCTTTTTAGCCAGACGGATGGAGAAATGCTGCCGATCTTGAAAAAAGTGGTGCAAGACCCTTCGAATAGTGGGATAAAATTTACTGATAACCCACATTTCTTCTTATCGAAAACCAATAGCACAGGAGGCTTACTCCTTGGCCTAAAAAAAGCAGCGAGCTTCAGTTCTTTGATTGAGGCAGAAATCGGTTCACATCCCATCCAAACAACTGGTACCATCCATTATGCTTTGAGTAGTGACGGTCCGCTTATTCTATGGAATGAAGAAACCGCTTTGATTTATATGGCGAAGGACACCAGTGGAATTCTTGCCAATGGACAGGAAATTCTTGCCAAGACTCTTCCAAGTATTGAAGAACTGACCCTCTATAAAGATGCCCATATCAAAGGAGCAGATATATTCTTATACCTCCAAAGTAGCTTTATGGAGAAAACTCCGACCGAGTATTTTGGACTGAATTTCAAAAAACAAGCCGGTGCGATTGCCTATGGATTATCATTAAAATTTGAGGAGGGACAAATAGCCTTTGAAAGTCGCACTGCCTTTGAAAAGAAAGAGGACGCCAAGCTTACACGCATGTATAGCAATAATGCAGGAGAGCACTTTTTGGCCTTTACAACCCCAAAAACTCCTTTAATGTCGGTGCAGTTACAACTCAATACCGCTAAGCTTTACGCTCTATTAATGGACAACCCTACCACCAAATCAGGCTTGGAAGAAATTGCTGCGGATTTTGGCGTGAAGACCAAAGAATTAAAAGATCTTTTTAGTGGAAATATTGCCTTGTCTATGAGCGGACTCGAAACGCGCATTGTGAAAAAGAATTTCTTTGGTATAGAAAGTAACGAAGAAGTAAACACTCCCGAAGCCGCCCTATTTGTGGAAGTGAAGAACCAGGAACTCTTTCAAAAAATCTTGGATAAAAGCGAACAACATCCAGAAGACGGGAAATACACCTTTGCCATCCCATTTGTGAGTGATTTCTACATGGTGCATATCCCAGAAGGGCTAAGTATTATGATGGATCCAGAGCTAGCCAAGAACTTTGCTACCGAAAAGACCCTGAGCAATAGTGAATTTGGAGCAATTGGCGCGTTCTTGAAAAAACATCCCAATGGCGCCTATGTTAATTTAGACCTTCAAGGCTATCCCGTGAAGTTAAAAGAGCTCTTATCGCGTGACATGGGGAAACGATATACCTTACTCGAAACAGCCCTCAAACCTTTCAGTGATGTATTTGGCTACCAAGTAAAGGAACGCGGATATTTGAACATCAAACTGATTAATAAAGAAGAGAATTCCCTGCGTCAAGTACTTTCAGTGATGGATGTTCTCTACCAAATGAATCAGGATATTCTTTCCGCTGATAAAGCAACGACAGAAGAGGCGCCAATAATAGAAGAGGACACGGCCGTCTATCCCTAATATGAATATCAGGCTGGAAAATATCGTCCCACATCCTTTGTTGGGAAGCTATTCAGCCCATGAACTTTGGGGAAAAGAATACACTTTTCAAAGCCACAAGAAATACCTGATTACAGCTGCATCTGGAAAAGGCAAGAGTACGCTGCTTCATATTTTGCATGGAAGTCGTACAGACTTTCGTGGACAAATTTGGGTGGACCAAGAAAATTTGGAGCAGTATTCTTCCAAGCAATGGTCTTCGCTTCGTTCAACACGTTTGGCCTTTGTTTTCCAAGACCTTCGTTTGTTTCCGCAACTGAATGCGATGGATAATCTCCTGCTTCTTGAACGCATCCAGCCTTTAAAAAGCCTTAATGAAAGAATCAATCAATACGCCGAAAGAATGGGTATTGAAGAGTGCCTGCTGAAAAAATGCGGAATACTTAGTTTGGGTCAGCAGCAACGTGTGGCCATTATTCGTGGACTCTTGCAAGATTTTGAGTTCTTGGTTATGGATGAGCCTTTTAGTCATTTGGATGAAGAAAATCAGGCAAAGGCAGGAAAGCTTATTGAAATGGTTTTGGAGGAAAAACAGGCCGGATTTATTCTCAGTTCTTTGAGTGAACAGGCTCCTTTAAGTATAGATGAAAGGATTCTTTTATGATGCGGCAACTGCTCTTCTCTCGTCAGAAACCAGCCCAACTCATTGGCAGTAGTTTGGGTGCTTTATTGGGCATCTTCTTTTTGCTCTTCACCCTGCAAGCCTACCTCGATTTTAATGCTTTGCTTCGCGATAAAAGTGATTTAGTGCATCCTGAATTTCTTATCATCAATAAACGGGTGAGCATGCTGAGCAGCCTTGGCGGACCAAAAACTTTCTCCAAAGAGGAAAAAGAGGCATTAGCGAATTTAGAAGGTATTGTGCGTGTGGCACCCTTTCGCAGCAACCAATTTCCTGCAGCTGGCTCCACCATGCCTGGGATGCCTGGAGGTGGACGTGGCTTGGCGGCAGAACTCTTCTTTGAGTCGGTACCCGATGCCATGCTAGACGTAGACTTGGAGCAATTTACGTGGAAACAGGGCGATGAAATCCTGCCGATACTCATTCCTTCAGACTACCTCAAACTCTATAATTTCGGCTTTGCACCCAGTCAGGGCATGCCGCAAGTTTCTCCGCAAACATTAAGTCAGGTGAGCTTTCAACTGCGCTTCGATTCCTTGGGAATTCCTATCTACAAACAAGCCCGTATTGTGGCTTATACCCAACGCATTCCTTCTATCCTTGTGCCAGATGATTTTCTCGCTTATGCCAATCAAGCCTATGTACGAAGTGAAGAGATTGTTCACCCATCCCGACTGATTATTGAATCCAAAGATCCTTCCAATGCCACGCTGCTTCATTTCTTGGATGAACAGGGGTATGAAAGCAATGAAGAGCAACTCAAAAATGCTCGCTTGAGCAATGCCTTAAAAATGATTGGTGGCCTTTTGGGATTTGTTTCCCTGCTTATTCTACTCCTTTCCTTCCTAGGTTTCTTTCAATATGCCGAGCTTAGTTTGCATCGTAATTCGTATGAAATCCGCACCCTCCAAGACTTGGGTATGCCAGCTAGTCAGCTCTTTAAAAAGTATTTCCAAGCGCTAGCCATCCTCATAAGTAGCGTCACTATTCTCGCATTGCTCCTCACCTGGTCGCTTCAATCATGGTTGCAAAAAACAGCATCCAATTATGGACTAGAATTAAACGAAGGGCTCCATAGCGCGGTACTCTTAGCGGCCATGCTTATCTTTGTGCTGTTTATTTTGGTACAAGCTTTTGGAATTCGCCGCGGCATTCGAAAGTTAGGACCTTTTGTTTCATCATCAAATAGCCAGTAGTGAGTGAATTAGTAATTCGATTGGTAGAATTCCAATCTCCCGAATACCAAGCAACAGTTGTATTGCGCGATAAAGTTTTACGTCAGCCATTAGGCCTTTCTTTTAGTCAGGAGGAGTTAGATGCAGAAGGCAACCAATTTCATGTGGCAGCACTAATTGACGAGCAAATCGTAGGCTGCATGTCGTTGCTTCCTATCGACAATAAGCACCTCAAAATGCGCCAAGTAGCAGTAGATGAAGGTCAGCGTGGACAAGGCATTGGTACTCGCTTAGTGAGTTATGCCGAGGAATTTGCCATTAAAAAAGGATTTTGCTGCATTGAATTGCATGCGCGCAAAGATTCCAAACAGTTTTATGATGAGTTGGCTTATTCTACTATCAGCGATGAGTTTACTGAAGTGGGGATTCCTCATTATAAAATGGAGAAGAATTGGTGCTCCTAAAAAATTAAGAGCAAAAAAACTCAACTCCTGCGGAAAAATGTACTGCTTCGCAAAAAGCCGTACGTGTTTTTGTAAATTACGGCATGAGAAGAATCCTGGATGAGGAATTGGCCGCTTTATGCGATTCATTTGCTTCGGCGTTAATTACTTTTGCCAATGTTCAACAGACGAAGGTCAACGTTTTATTTTTGGAAACTCGGTCGCAGTACGTATCTTTGATAAAACAATACGTATCATGGCAACTAAACTCACATTAACAGTAGAAAAGTCTGTTATCGAACGTGCGAAATCGTATGCAAAGAAAACCGGGAGAAGCCTTTCTGAAATAATTGAAAACTATCTTGCATCCCTCACACAAGAAAGATCTGATACCAAGTTGTCTCCTAAATTAGGGAAAATAGTAGGCGTCATTAAACTCCCGAACGATTTTGATGAAGAGGCTGAACGAAGATCCGCTCTTGAGGAGAAACATTTATGAAAATAATATTTGTAGATACCAACGTTATCGTTGACCTCATAGCAGATAGAAAGCCTTTCAGCAAGTATGCCATTCAGCTATTCCAAAAAGCAGAAGGAAAAGAAATTGAACTCTTTACTTCTTCCCATTCCATTGCGACAACGCATTACATACTCAAGAAATATCTTGGAGAAAAAGAACTTAGAGAAGTTCTATACAATCTTCTTGATTATTTGACCGTAATCGCGGTGGATATAGATATCATAAAAAAAGGCTTGCGTTCAAATCACAGAGATTTTGAAGATTCAATTCAAATCCTGTGCGCATCGAAAATTGAAAATATCGATTGTATTGTCACCCGCAATACAAAAGACTATAAATCAAGTGAAATACCCGCTTTTAATCCGGATGAACTCTTTTTAAGCTGATAGATCTGGCCAAAAACTTCCGGTCATTATAATGACCAAAAAGCATAACTATTGGTCATTACGATACGATTAAAGTTTTTCACCCCATACAGCTATCTTCGCCCCGTGTTAGGCTCCACCCCACTTTTAGATAAATTAAACAGTCCGGAAGAACTGAGAAAACTCCCTCCAGAGCAATTGGACAAACTCAGTGGAGAGCTGCGCAACTTTCTTATCGATACCATCTCCAAATATGGCGGTCATTTTAGCGCGAATTTGGGCGTTATTGAGCTCACGGTTGCCTTGCATTATGTATTTCATACACCAGACGATAAACTCATTTGGGATGTGGGACATCAAGCCTATGCGCATAAGGTTCTGACTGGGAGGCGCGAAGATTTTCCAGGGAATAGAAAAAAAGGCGGCATCAGTGGATTTCCGAAACGTAAAGAATCAGTGTATGATGCTTTTGGCACCGGACATTCTTCAACGTCCATCTCTGCCGTTTTAGGCATGGCAGTGGCTGCCGCCTTGCAGGGGAATAAAACACGTCAGCATGTGGCAATAATTGGTGATGGCGCTCTAACCGGAGGTATGGCATTCGAAGGACTCAATCATGCCGGCTCACTTGATACCAATATATTGGTGGTTTTGAATGATAATTCAATCTCCATTGATCCAAGTACGGGAGCACTCAAAAATTACCTCAATAGTCTGGCGCGCAATGAAGCCAATTCAGAGTTTCGCGAAGGAGTTGCAGAAACCATTCGTCATGCACGTGACCAAGGCGTTGGGGAATCTGTTTTGAAAAAAATGGAAACAACAGCCTATCAATTATTAGGCAAGGAAGGGAACTTTTTTGAGTCGCTGAACTTCCAGTATTTCGGTCCGGTTGATGGGCATGATGTGCTGGGTTTAGTGGCTGAACTAGATCGTTTGAAATCTATCTCTGGCCCTAAGCTTCTTCATGTTTTAACCCTCAAAGGCAAAGGATTTGAACCAGCTGAAAAAGAGCAAACCCTTTGGCATGCACCGGGAACTTTTGATAAACTCAGCAGAGAAATAAAGAAGCAGAGTGATTTGCCCAAGCCTCCAAAATACCAAGATGTTTTCGGACATACTCTTTTGGAATTAGCCCTTAAGTATGAAAAAATAATTGGCATTACCCCAGCGATGCCGAGTGGTTGCTCCTTGGACATTATGATGGAAGCCCTACCAGTACGTGTGTTTGATGTAGGCATTGCCGAACAACATGCCGTGACCTTTTCTGCGGGTTTAGCTGCTGAGGGCATGATTCCTTTTTGTAACCTCTACTCCACCTTTTCGCAACGTGCATACGATCAAATCATTCACGATGTATGTGTGCAGAATCTTCCCGTACGTTTCTGTTTAGACCGCGCAGGATTGGTAGGTGCAGATGGACCAACGCATCACGGGGCCTTTGATATTGCATTCTTACGCTGTCTGCCAAACATGGTGGTGGCCGCTCCCTTGAATGAGCATGAATTAAGAAATATGATGCTGACTGCTGTCCATCATACAACAGGACCCATTAGCATCCGCTACCCAAGAGGAAATGGAGAACTCATCGATTGGCGCAATGCGATGGAAGTAATTGAAATTGGCAAAGGACAAATCATCCAACAAGGAAAAGGGATGGCCATTTTAAGTATCGGAACCTTGGGCAATGAGGCCATCCAAGCCTGCAAAGAATTAGCGAAAGAAGGCATCCATCCAACCCATGCCGATATGCGCTTTGTAAAACCTTTGGATGAAGAAATGGTGCTGCATTTAGCCGAAGAGCATGGAACGCTTATCACCTTAGAAGACGGCTGTTTGGAAGGCGGGTTTGGCTCAGCTGTATTGGAATGTTTGGCCAAGCATGGAAAAACAAACCGCATAATCCGCCTCGGAATTCCAGACCAGTTTATTGAGCAAGGAACACAGCCGGAATTATATGCCCAATGTGATATGGATGCAGCGGCGATTAGTGCCTTGATTAAAAGAATTGAAGGGCAGTCTTAACGAAGCACATGCAAAGGCACTCGGCGATTGAAGCGCTTGAGTTGTCCATCCTCATAACCAGAATAGCTTAGCACCACCACATAAACCCCATCTGGCACCGGTATTCCTTTGATGGTACCATCCCAGGTATCGGTCATATTCTGGCTATGGTAAATCTCTGCTCCCCAGCGATTGAAGATTTTTAAGTCCATCGCGACCACATCATTGGCAACTACGAAGAAGGCATCATTGATTCCATCGGCATTGGGAGTGAAAGCATTTGGGAGCTCTAAAAATACTGGACAACGGCGCTCAACAGTGGTTCCATCATTACCCGGACATCCATAAAAATCACGGACCACCACATAGTAATCGCCTACTATTTTGACATCTATCCAGTGGGTGGTATCTCCAGTGGGTGTCCATCTATATTCTTCAAACCCTTTTCCTGCATCAATCCGAACCAATTGGGAATCGTAGGGGCAGAGATGAAAGCCCGTGCCGAGTTCCACTAGCACATCCGGACGAAATGTAATGTATATAGAATCGAATCCAAAACACTGAGCAATACCTGCTTTAAGCCAATATAGTCCAGACTCGGTAATAAGCATATTGGCCTTCGTTGTTCCATCATTCCAGAGATACGAATTGATGGAGGAAGGACCTTTCAGATTGAACTCAGTTCCAGCGCATAATACGGTATCTGCCCCCAAGGAAAACGTTGGAATAGCTCCAACGCTTATTGTTTGTGAAAGTGTATAGTCTTGTCCGCATAGGTACCAATGGAACTGCACCTCATACGTACTTACCTGACTATATTGATAGGTTGGATTTTTTTGTATGGATGTATTTCCATCCCCAAAATCCCAAGAGAGAGAATCATACAGAAAGATTCCTATGACGGAAAAATCAGTAGGGTTTTCCAAACATGTCCCGTTAAAAGCAAGACTTGGCAAAGGATAATTAGGGTCTTGGGAAGGAATTGTCCAATCCATGATAAACATGGGGAAATTCTCTACATAGCGGTAATCAGAGTTGGTATTGAGATTCACCTTATCATAAAAAAAGACAGGATTTGCCGTATTAGCTCCTTCAATAGTGCAGACTTTCGGAGAAACATTGCCATTATCGCCTCTACTCAAGTAAAGAATTCCATTTGGTGCTAAGGCCATTTTCGGAGCATATGGGCCACTACCAGAATTTTGAACATAGGTGCCACTTAATAGAGGCCCTGGATCGTTTGGGTCGAATTGCCTTATTCCAGGAGCCACATAGATATATTGATCATTGAGAGAGAAAATGCCCTGACACGCGTAAGCGCTTGATCCAACATCGAGGGTTTTGCTCAAGCTTAAGGTCCCACATTGTTTATCAAAGGTGAATAATTCTCCATAGGAACCTTCGCCCCTTCTGGAAAAACAGTGGAGAATACGTGTCCCTTTTTTGTCGCTCACCATATTGCCGTACACATACGAATTAGTGCTCGATGTTGCTTTACCGGTATTCGAGCTCATCCCTACACTTGAAACTCCAGTTTTGGTAATGGCATATACTAAAAACTCATCCGTTCCTCTTGTATGCGTGATGAGCCAATAGCCAGCATCATACAAACGCTTTACGGCAGTGAAATGATGATCCGCATTCGTACGCAAAAGTTTATCACCCTGATCAATCGCTCCCACTTTAGAAGGATTTGAATGATCCACATGCAGGTAATGAATTTCATTGCTATTATCTACTACAAACACATAGTAGTTTAAAGGCTTGGCAGGGTCGGGCACTATAAAAGAAAAGACGGGTTGATCGAGCAAAAACCCGCCAGGAATGGGCTGGAAATCTTTTGAAAAGATGCGCCTTCCATCTGTGAACATCATATATGTACCATCTGATGGATACGACTGGCAAGCTGCTCCATAATTTGCAGCTAAGGTTGAATTGCTTAAGATATTTGTTGAGCCATTATTGAAGTCGATACCCAACTTGACTCCAAAATACCAAGTATTCCAATCCTTTGGTTGAGCGTAAGAAACGAGGTTTAAGAGGCAAAAGAAAAGCGAAATGAGCAGGCGCATTGTATACAAGACAAATTTAAGCAGCAATGTTGTTCGTCGCCACAACTTTTTCGACCAAGTTTTATAGAAAAAAGAATAGGCTTATCAAAGATTCTTTTCTATTCTTGAAGGGCAAGGATGAACCGACAGGATTTAGAAAAGGGGCTGAGTAAATATATCCCTCCAGAAACAGTTTCTTCTATCTGTGAATTGATTGTTGAGCTCAAGGTTCACATGCGCGTTAGCAAGCAACGCACGACCAAGCTCGGCGATTATCGTCCGCCGCATGATGGCAAAGGCCACCGTATCTCGGTGAACCATAATTTGAATACCTATTCCTTCTTTATCACCTTGGTTCATGAACTCGCTCACTTGGTCGCTTGGAATCGATACCAAAACTCCATTGACCCCCATGGCCGAGAGTGGAAGGCCTTTTTTCAAAACCTGATGGTTCCGTATTTGAGTAAAGGCATTTTCCCAGATGATGTTGAAACGGCTCTTCAACGCTACCTCAAAAACCCAGCTGCCTCCAGTTGCAGCGATCCTAACCTTTATAAGGTATTAAGTCGCTATGATGGTCGTTCTGTGATTCATCTAGACGATATCCCCCCGGGCGCTAAATTTGGATTGAACAATGGGATGGTTTTTATCAAAGGTGAAAAAAAACGCACGCGCTACCGTTGCATTGAACAACGCAGTGGACGTGCCTACTTTGTGAGTGGAATTGCCGAAGTAGAGATTTTGGAGTAGTAGAAATTTACCTTTAATTAGATTCTGTCCATACTATCGTGAGTCTGAGCTAGAAAGTTCGATAGCACCTGTCCTGAGTCTGCCGAAGGGAGGCGCGCCACGACGCCAAAAGCGCAGTTTAATTTCTTAAATGAGCCTTTTGGTGGCTAGCGCAACGCCGCTAGCGGCCTTTATAGACAGACTCTAATTAGGTTGTCCTTGCTTTTCATAAGATTAAGTATACTTGAAATATGACCATTATGTTGTCAAGAGATAAAGTAAAAGAGTCAATCGACAAACTTCCTGAGCAGTTCTCCTTGGAAGAGCTTATTGATCGGATGCTGCTTATTGAAAAAGCACAAATTCAAATCCAAAAAGGAGAGTTCTATACTGAACAAGAAGTAGACAAAGAAATTGAAAAGTGGTTCGAATAGTTTGGTCAAAAACTGCCCTTGAAGATTTAATCGTCTTCCTTATTTCAAATCATAACGGTCTGCTTCCATTACTTTGACCCAAGCCTTCACAAAGTCCTTCACAAATTTCTCCTTGTTGTCGTCTTGGGCATAATGCTCTGAATAAGACCTCAAAATAGAATTCGATCCAAAGACTATATCCACTCGGCTCGCAGTCCAAGCAGTTTCATTGGTTTTTCTATCAACCAGGTGATACAGATTCTTCGAAACCAGCTTCCAAGTATATTTCATATCCGTCAAGTTCACAAAAAAGTCGTTGCTTAAAACTCCTTCCTGATTGGTTAAAACTCCCACCTTGGTGCCTCCATGATTGGTGCCGAGTACACGTAATCCGCCGACTAAAACAGTCATTTCTGGAGCGGTAAGTCCCATGAGTTGGGTTCTATCCAAGAGCAATGCTTCGGGGTTGGCGTCGTAGTCTTTTTTGAGCCAGTTTCTAAAACCGTCGTGGATAGGTTCTAATACATCAAAGGATTCGCTGTCCGTCATTTCTGCACTGGCATCTCCTCTACCCGGACTGAATGGAACCTGAATCTTCACTCCAGCATCATGCGCCGCTTTTTCAATGGCAGCACTCCCTCCTAAAACAATGAGGTCTGCGATGCTCACCTTTTTATTAAATCCTGCTTGTATTTCTTCCAGCTTTTGCAACACTTTCGCCAAGCGCTCGGGCTCATTTCCTGCCCAGTCTCTTTGAGGGGCAAGTCTGATTCTTGCGCCATTGGCTCCTCCACGGTAATCGGAACCTCTATAGGTTCTTGCACTGTCCCATGCTGTATTTATCAGCTCTGTGCGGGATAGCCCGCAGTTCAGAAGCTTTTCTTTTAAGCCTTGAATCTCTGTATCGCTTAATTTGTGGTGGGTCGCTGGAATGGGGTCTTGCCACAGCAAGTCTTCTTTGGGCACATCGGGGCCTAGGTAACGGTCTTTTGGACCAAGATCCCGGTGGGTGAGTTTGAACCATGCTCGGGCAAATACTTCTGCGAAATGCTCTGGGTCATTATGGAATCGATCGGCAATTTTACGGTATTCAGGATCCATCTTTAAGGCCATATCGGCATCGGTCATGATGGGGTTTCTTTTTAAACCTGGAATATGTGCATCGAGAGGTTTATGCTCTTCTGCCATATTCACGGGTTCGTATTGCCACGCACCTGCCGGGCTTTTTTTAGACTCCCACTCATGATTCAAGAGCAAATAGAAATAGGTATTGTTCCATTTGTTCGGAGTAGTAGTCCAAGCCCCCTCTATACCACTTGATACCGTATGTTCTGCATTTCCTTTTCCTTCATTATTCTTCCAGCCCAAACCCTGTTGTTCCACAGGCGCTCCTTCTGGCACGGGTCCTAGTTTGGAAGCATCGCCATTTCCATGGGTTTTTCCAACCGTGTGACCGCCAGCCGTTAAAGCCACCGTTTCTTCGTCGTTCATGGCCATGCGTTTAAAGGTTGTGCGTACGTCTTGCGCTGTTTTTAGCGGATTCGGAATTCCGTCTACGCCTTCTGGGTTTAGATAGATCAATCCCATCTGAACAGCTGCCAAGGGGTTTTCGAGTGAGTCACTGTCTGACTTCTTTTCATAGCGCGATTTCCCGAGCCATTCGTTTTCCCCTCCCCAGTAAATGTCTTTTTCAGGATGCCAGATATCTTCTCGGCCTCCTCCATATCCAAAGGTTTTAAAGCCCATGGATTCATAGGCCATATTACCGGCTAGAATGTACAAATCGGCCCAAGAAAGTCCGTTTCCATATTTCTTTTTTATCGGCCATAATAAGCGACGTGCCTTGTCCAGGTTCACATTATCCGGCCAGCTGTTCAAAGGAGCGAAACGTTGATTGCCCGTATTACTTCCCCCGCGACCATCTGCCGTTCTATAGGTACCTGCACTATGCCAGGCCATGCGAATCATCAATCCTCCATAATGGCCCCAATCGGCAGGCCACCAGTCTTGGCTCTCGGTCATAAAGTTCTTGAGGTCCTGTTTGACCGCTTCAAAGTCTAGCTTATTAAATTCTGTGCGGTAGTCAAAGTCTTCCCCTAAGGGGTCTGTTTTTGTATCATGCTGATTCAGGATATCCAGATTGAGGGCATTCGGCCACCAATTCATTACTGAACTTTTTGTTTCCGTATTGGCCCCATGCATTACGGGGCATTTTCCTGTATTTTTTGAGCCTTCCATGATATATTTTTTTCTAAAATTACACTTTTTACTTGGTCTGGCTAATCTTGGTTATTGCAAAATCCCCATTAACTCGCCATGTACTTCAACAAATGTCTGACCCTTCCATCTATTTATCAAACTGCTATTTTCTATGCTTAAGTAGATGTTATCTAGAATGAACGTACAGTAATTGAGAGGTTGAGAGGTGCAAAAAAAGACTGCCAGACTGCCAGACAATTCCAGTCAGTTCGAGCCTGTCGAGAACAGGGGCTGAAGTGCTTCGTAAACTCGATAACTCGCAACCTCGATAATTCGCATCTCCACAGGCTCGATATGACTTGTAATATGCCTTGGCGTTCGCTCGCTGCGACGAATTTTCTTTTCAAGTAAAGCTGTTCCTTCCCAAAATTTTTTACGACCTTTGTAGACTGCTTTTACAGCAAACTAATCGGGGCTGACAGGTATCGACGGGTTGCCGAGTAAAGGTGTAAGCATGCAGAGCTCTGATATCTACGCTCTTAAATATCGGGTATCAAAACACAACAGGCGAAAACAATTTCGCAATGGCTGCCTAGTCCATAGGATTACGCGATGCCATCCGTTTCGGTTGGGTCTATCTGACAGCCTGATCAATAGAAACGGTCGACCATGTCGGGTATTCACTGGGGACAGCTTCGACCCGGTGCACTTATCAGAAGCATAAGGAAAAGCTCAGGCGGTGATAGTCTTGCTTTCTCCCGACAATAAATATCACTAAGCATGTAGAAGGCATCATTTTATTCCTTCTCCGGACCCGAGTTCAAATCTCGGCAGTTCCACCTTCGCAAAAAAGGCTCGCATTCGCGGGCCTTTTTTGCGAAGGTGGACGCGGTCCACTTGGATTTCGCTTCGGGTTTATGTTGGGGGGGGGGGGGTGCTGTGCTTGGAGGTGACTGAGTCATTCAAAATTAGTGTGGACTGTCTATGTGCTGAGGTGTGGAGACGGGAAGATATATACAGGGTATACGCGGGAATTGGCCAGGCGAATGGACAAGCATGAGCGGGGGGTGATTCACTATACGAAAAGCAGGGTGCCTGTGCAGCTTGTGTCGTATCATGTTTTTGATGAGAAACAGCAAGCGCTGGAATTTGAAAGGTATTTGAAAACGGGGTCTGGACGGGCCTTTGCGCAGAAGAGGTTGTGGAATGTGTGGAAGATTTTCTAGTGGCTTTAAATCAAAACTCTTCCTGTTCGAATTACTGGCTTAGCGGGTGAAGCGGCACCCCGCCTTTATTAAAAAAGCCATGAAGGACGCGGTTCGCTTGCTTCACTAGAAACGCTGATATGAAAATACCACTTGCCCAGAAGGCGGAGTATAGCGGATCACGCGACCCCGCTGATAGGGGTTTCGGATAAAGCGGGGTATTGTTTGGAGATTCTCTTTGGTTTTGCACGGGATGTTATGGCGGGGGAAGCCCCAAAGCAGTACCTTTGCAGTATGTTCAAATTGGCCCTCATACGAGAAGAGAAAAAGCCCTACGATCAGCGTGTAGCGTTGAGTCCGGAGCAGTGCAGCGAGGTATTGGCGTCGCGGAAAGATGTGATGATTTATGTTCAGCCTTCGGCACATCGTTGTTTTGCAGATTCGGCCTATGCGGCGGCGGGTTGTGTGCTTCTGGAAGATTTGAGCGAGGCGGATGTATTGCTAGGAATCAAAGAAGTGCCTGCGGAATTTTTGCTGGAGAACAAATCGTATATGTATTTCTCGCATACCATTAAGGAACAGGATTATAACCGGGATATGCTGCATGAGATTTTGCGCAAAAAGGTGAAGCTGGTGGATTATGAATGCCTGACTTGGCAAAATGGCGGTCGTATTTTGGGCTTTGGGCGCTTTGCAGGGATTGTAGGGACGCATGAGGGCATAGTAGCATATGGAAAGAAGACCAAGACCTATGATTTAAAACCTGCCAATGAATGCCATGATTACCATGAGATGTTGAGTCAGTATGCTCCGATACATATGCCGCCTATGAAGATTGCTCTTTGTGGGGATGGTCGTGTAGCCCATGGTGCTTTGGAGCTTTTGAATAAGCTGAAGATTCGCGAGGTTACAAGCAGGGCCTTTTTGTATGATACTTTTGATGAGCCAGTTTATGTGCATTTGCGTATCGACCATTTGTATGAGAATTCAAATCATACCCCATTCGATAAGGCCAATTTTTACCGCAACCCTTCTGAGTATTTCTCGACCTTTAACCAGTATTATCCGGTAACGGACTTGATGATTAACGCCATTTTTTGGAGCGAGGAGATTCCGCGTTTCTTTAGCTTGGATGATATGCAGAAGCCGGGTTTCCGCATTAAGACGATTTCCGATATTACCTGTGATATTGATGGATCCATTCCCGCCACGGTGCGCGCCAGCTATATTGGTGACCCTGTTTATGGATGGGATTGCTTTTTGAAAAAAGAGACGGCTCCGTATTTAAATAAGACCGTTGATATTATGGCTGTGAGCAATCTTCCTACAGAACTACCAAAAGACGCAAGTATTGAGTTTGGAAGCTTGTTTAAACGTCATATTCTTCCTGTTCTTTTGGACCAGGACAATGAGCGTATTATTGAGCGTGCAACGATTGCTGAGAATGGGGTTTTGACCGCTGACTATTCGTATTTGCAGGATTTCGTAGATGGGAAATAGACAGGGAGACAGGGATATATAGTCGAGGGTGGTGTTGGGAAAGCGTTTGTTAACCATTTATAAATGCTTATATACGACTATAAATGATTAAAAATTGCACGGGTTAGGAGGCTATCCAAACTTTGCTTCATCAATTAAATTATACGATTATGAATCAAGTTAAAAACTCCGTTCGGTTGATCGGGCATGTAGGCCAAGATCCCGAAATCAAAGACGCTGGAAAAAGCAAAGTGACCCGTTTCTCATTGGCAACCAATGAAACGCACAAAAATCAAGATGGCGAGAAAGTGGAAGAAACCCAATGGCACAATTTGGTGTTTTGGGGCAAGCCTGCCGAGGTTGCCGCTCAGTATGTGAAGAAAGGCTCTGAGATTGCTGTTGAAGGCAAGCTCGTTAGTCGTTCCTATGATGACAAAGAAGGTGTGAAGAAGTATATCACAGAGGTTGTGGTGCGCGACTTTAGCTTTTTGGGCAAGAAGACTGTATAAGTCACTTTTTGGTTTCTTTTTTTATGACCCGGTGCTGTAAAGTGCTGGGTTTTTTTATGCCTTTTTAAAAGCCAAGTGCTAATAGTCAATGATCAAAGGCATCTCAGTAGTTCCATGTAGCTACACGAACTATTTTTTGCAGATATCGCAACTCAAAATCGAAAAGTTGCAAATATTGCAACTCGGTACCGCTGTTTTACTTAGTCATGTTGCAGATATCGCAACTATTTCAAAATCAGGAGGTAAAAGTTGCAAAATCTGCAAAAAATAATTCTTGGAGTTGCAGATATCGCCAAGGATTTGTGAAAAAGACTTCCCAATTTTGAATCAACAACCAAACACTATCCCATGAAAACATTTTTCCAACTTCTAATGACTGCCAGTTTGCTTCTTATCGTAATCGATATCAGCTCTTGCAGTCGCGAATATGCGCATCAGGAGATGTTGCATATCGAAGGTCAATTTATCGATGTAATTACCAAATGCCCCGTAAGTAACCTTGTATTATGCATGGAAGCCCCCGGCACTAAAACATGCATCACCACCCATGCTGATCGGGAAGGGAACTTCCAAATAAGCTTGCCCAACCCTGAGAACCATGATTACTCCTTATATGTGCAAGACGCAGCCTACAAGATTGTGAACCCGCACCAACATGTAGGCACACAACAAAACAACCAAGTGTGGTACCTGCTCCCTACAGGAATCACTCCTTAAGAACTGCGTTCTTTATGCTCCCCCTGGAGGCAGGTCTAGTTCGCTAGACTTGCCTCCCTTTTTACCCCTGAATATACAGGGTGGCCTTGTTGTCCATCACTTAAACATACAAGCCATGAAAAAAATGATTTATATCTCACTGCTAGTACTCCTCGCAACTTCCTGCAAGAAAGATGCAAGCGAACAAGCTAAACCTATTGCCCCTGTCCGTGGGACGCTCTATGATACCCTCACCAAACACTCTATTCCAGATTGCCGGGTATTTCTGACAGAAACAAAAAACGGGCGCACCAGCATCATTGATGAAACCCAAACCAACGAGCTTGGGCAGTTTCAGTTTGATACGCTCACATCCAATAATGAAATCCAGTTTGCCAATAATTCGTATAGCTGGCATCCTCCTCAGGGACTAAAGCAAGGGAAGTATTGGTTGAAGCCTTATGTGGAAGTCCAGCTTAAAATTGACAGCATGCCTGGCTATATCGTGAAAGCACTCCGTGGAGGCTTTAATGAAGCACCCATTGATTCGCCACAGATTTACCAGAACATCCCGGTTACCACCCCTGTATTTGAAAAACTTCAGATCAAATTGATTCGCCAAAAATACCAAGGCAACTGGGTCTATGATACTTTATACTTTAATCCATTTATTGAAAATAGGGACCAAATAATCCTACTTCATGAATGACGTATATACATTTTTGATTACACAATAGTTAAAATATAGGTAGTAATGTCAAATGAATGTCAATAAATACGAAATAAAGCAGTAAATATTTTATTTATAAAAAAAAGAAACTAAAATTTGAATAGACATAGCGAAAGAACCTATGAACCAAAAATATCCTCTTTCGTAAAAGTCTCGTCAACTATGAACCTAAACCACCGACGTTAGCGGGCGTCGGTGGTTTTAAAAAACAACACTTATGAAGACACTCACATTTATTCTCCTTGCAATGATCACTCTTACTATAAGCTGTAAGAAAGAAGATACAGCCCCGAAGATCATCACGGAACTCCATGGTGGCCTATATGAAGATGGTACCTGGACTCCGATGGCCTTTCATAAGGTGACGCTATTTATGCGGAAATCGAATTATCCATTACCTAGCACTTACGAGAGTATTGTTTCTGCATATACAGACGAAAATGGGAAATACAATTTTGCCAATGTGGACTTCCAGAGTCATATCGACTACTACCTATACTATCACTATGATGAGACTAGGTATTATGGTCAAAATGCATTTGCCCCATTCTCGGAAATTGACTTATACAGTTCCAACGATATCGTAAAACTTCTTGTCGGGAGAGCTAAAATACGAGTAAAAGCAACGGCCAAGGATGGTAAAAAGCACAACTTCATTCTCACGACAAAACGAAGTCAAACAAAGGTCTTTATTGGGAACACTTGGGCGCTTGAAACCCTTCCTTGCGAAGCACTAATTCATGACACACTCTTATTTGCACTAACTGATAATGGAACTCCTGTTATAACTAATTATCCATTTTATACATATATCAATGACACCTTCTTTTTAGAAATCAATTTTTAAATAACAAATATGAACCTAACATCCAAACTAACCCGAATACTATGTGTATTCGCATTATGCTTTAACCTGGGAGGGGTTAAGGCACAATTTAACGATTCTATTTTAGTCCAATTCGACATCGATTCCGGACTAGTTACTGCAGACATTTTCGATATTGGCCTCAATGGCTTTCTCGATCCGCAGCTAAAAGAAAGTAGCGGAAGCACTTTTACATCCACAAGAGAAGGCTATTTTGATCATCTTGAATGGTTACGACGAAATAGTACTGTTTCAATTCCATCTGATAGTGCTGTGCATGCCATTAAACGCGCACATTTCGACCAGTATGACCGCATTCCAATTTCTTTGTCAATCGTAGATTTTCAGTATATCGATTGGCAAGATGAGGACAGTAGCATTTTTGACGGTAGTCAGCAACTGGTTATTAATTCAACAAATGCTTCTAAAATTCAATCGGCAACCGCTTGTCAAATAGCTGTATTCTATCCAATTATTTACCAAACAAGCCAGAAATTCATTCTGCCTTCATCGCTCGTTTTTAATAATACAGAAACCAATATTTCTGTAGCCTATGAAATCAATAATGACGGTATTTATCACGACATTTCCTTCGATCAAGAATTTACACTTGATTTTCAAGGCGTATCAGGTATTCCTCAAGAATTAATTATTAATTTCCGAATATTTAAGGGAGTTATTGCGCTCAATCGACCATTTGATGTCCGGGTCTATCCGAATTCTGAAGAACCTGATGAAGTAATTTATTCTAATCAGCTAATTAATGCATGCAACATTCCATTTGAGTTCATGCCAGCCGAAGCACAAATCAAAATTAAATACAGTGACCCCAACTTTAAGAGCATCCGTAAACCATTGATTTTTATTGAAGGATATGACCCGGATGATGACCCATTAGACAATCAGTACGGGCTCGTAAATTGGGCGACATATCAAACAGGAATTACTTACTCAGAAAATGGCAAACTAGTATTTCAACAATTAGCCAATTTACCCAATTTAGTCAACTCGGTCATTTACCAAGGTTATGATCTAATCATCGTAGACTTCAAGGATCCAGGCGCCCGAATTGAAAAAAATGCCATGGCCTTAATTCAAATAATTCAATTTGTAAATGCTTCCAAAACAACCAATGAAGAAAATATAGTTATGGGTGCCAGCATGGGAGGTTTAATTGCTCGCTATGCGCTTCGTTATATGGAACTGCATAATTGCAAGCATTGCACCAAGGCCTATCTCACTTTTGATACGCCGCATTTAGGTGCCAATATCCCACATGGTGTATTGGATGTAACTCGAGCTATGTACCAACATTTTGGTAAAGCTGAAAGACAATATCTGTATCAACTAAATACCCCAGCGGTGCGCCAGATGTTGATTTATCACAGCGACGAAACCGCCTATGCCGAACGTCAAGCTTGGCAGACAAAACTAGATAATATGGGACACCCAGTGGATTGCAAGCGGATTTTGATGAGCAGCGGTCATAAAAATGGCAATCAATATTCAATTAACGCAGGTGATCTTCTTTTAGACTGGAAAATTTCTCAAGAACGCAGCTTTTCAGTTAGAACCCTATTTGAAGTCAAGGTTTGGTCCTATGACCCAAACAAAAAATACTATGCCATCAAAGCGCCCGTTGCCACCTATTTAACCATTGGAAACAATAAAATTCCAACAGGAGTGAAAATTCTCGATTATAAAGTAAATCGTGCTTTTAGCAATCCATATACCATGACAAATATTGACTATTGTTCTGGAGGATCTAGCGAAGCCACAGGTGAAGTCATTGATGTATTAAAGGCAAACCAAGCAAGCATTTGGCAACAATTAAGTAAAATACCCAACAAACATCATGTACAGCCTTATGGTATCAGGAACCAAAGTTTTGTCTCCGTTGCCTCAGCAATAGGAATTACTGGACAGGGTCATCAAATAAACCTAGCCAACTTTATATTGAACAACAATGCATTTGAAAGTCGAAATAATCCATACGCCGAAAAAGACGGGAACCTCGCGCACATTGAAATCAAACAAGAAAATATCGACGCAATTCTTGCAAGTTTGGGAGCTACAGTAGTCTATGCCGACTTGAATTTACCAAATGCCAATAGCGAAAAGAACTATAATTTCAGTGCTCAAACCTTGGCGCTTATCCCCAGCTTTATAGTAGGGGCAAATGGAAAGCTTCAATTTAATACGGATAGAAAATCAGCCTATGGCAGGCTTTACGATCCTAAATTAAATCCAGTAAGTGGAACTTGGGAGACCTCACAATGTGGTCCAACCCGCGTAGAAATTCAAAGTCAAGGGAATATGCTTATTGGGGAAGACCCAAGCGTTGCGAACTATGTAGCCACGGTTAAATTTCTTGAAAATAGCACGCTCGAACTTCAATCAGATGCTGTTTTGCGTATTCGTGATAATTCAACTTTGATCATTGAAGAAGGTGCAACCTTAATCTACCATCCAGGTGCTAAAATTTACTTGGAAGGCGAAAATGCGGTATTGGAAATCCGCGGAAACTTACGCCTTGAAAACAATGCGGTATTTAGCTTTGAAAAAGGCAATGGCGCGAAAGGTGGTTTTGTCCGCTTCAATCTCAGCGATATTAACGCGAATCATATTCAGGCAATGGGACCAAATTGTAAAATCAGCCTATTGGGTGAAATCTTTTTTCAAGACAAAGTTCTTGAGATTGCCGGAGCTACTAAACTTATCCTTCCCTATCAACTGAATACCAATGGAATACCCCTCGCTGAGTTCCGCGTAGTAGACGGAGTCATTGCTTATGAAGGAACAGGTTCCCTAGATGCCGGCTGCGCTACTTACTTAAAAAATGTAGACTTTCTGCAAAGCATCGATAAAGTAGGGGTTGGCTTGATTACCCACGGACAAGCAAATCTACTAGTGGAAGACTGTCGCTTTGAGAATTTTATGCTCGGCATGCAAGCACTGAATAATGACTTAGGAAATAACCTGAGCATCACCAATAACCGCTTTTTTAATTGCAGCGATGGACTCCATATTGTGGGCGGAAATGTTGTGATTGAACAAGGGTCTATTTCAACCTGTGGCTTTGGGCTTAGGCTTGAAAGTACGCAAGATGCGGTTATTAAGGAATTTGAATTTCTCTACAACTCATTTGGCATCGAAACCATTGGAAACAATCCGCATGTCCGTATTGAAGATTCTTGGTTCCTAAGAAATAACTCCTATGGTATTTTCGACATCCAAGAAACTCGCTTCACCATAGAATGTACACCATTTGAAGAGAATGAAACAGGGATCTATACCAATGGTCAAGTGAATATGAGTCCGTTCTATATATTCCCAGGACAGACCTTGGGTGGAGGGAATAATACCTTTTTTAATAACCCAATAGCCATGGAGTTCCAAACGGGAGAAATTCGTTTGATGAGCGGAGGAAACAATTTCATTATGCCTGCAGGAAATGGCACTGTTCCAAACTTTTTAATTGGATCGTTGACTGCAAATGCTTCTTATATCCCAAATAACCTCTTGGATGCAAGTGGCAATTATTTCTCGAACCTTCCTTTATCTGGCATCGGTGCTGGAAGCGGCACTTTGTATTCCCTCACCTCCTTTGGTGGCATTAGTCCGAATGGAGCTCCAGTATTCTTAAATGGCGCTGTGCTAGGGTCAATGAATACGCAATGCTTCAATTTTCCTCGGATCTATCCAGACAGCAAAAAAGCGTATGATTTCAACCCTGAGGAATATGACTTCACAACAGACAAATCATTAAGCATGTTGAAAGCATTCCCAAATCCAAGTAATAACCTAGTTACACTGGAGGGAATCAGCACTGTTAGTGATGTGAGGGATCTTATTTTATATGATATCCAAGGCAAGGAGATATATCGTACAAAATGGGCCATCATAGCTGGAACCAACCGCATTCAACTTTCCCTAAAAGACATCACCGAACCAGGTGTATATCTCTTGAAGGTAGTTGGATCGGATGGGGCTAGCCAAGTTATTCGAATTAGCCTAAGCTATTAGTTTCTCATAAGTAGGCGAGGAATCCCGGGTTCGCCTGGGGTTCCTTTCTTTAATCCAAAGAACCATGATACGACTTCAATTTCCCTATTACCTCCATACGCGTAAAGACTTCTGCAGTATGCGGGGCATCTTTGAGTTCAGCGGTAAGGTCCTGCCCTGCCCAATGTTCGTAGTGTTTCCCGTGGCGCCAGAGCCTACTGTTACTAACGTCGTAGATGAGGCCCCTAAAAGCCACCCAGGTTTCCGGGCGGTCTTGCCCATTACGGAGGGCCAATTGGGAAAGACTGAACTCGGGCAATTCCATTTTCATCCTAAACGTGCAATACTACAGGAAAATCAACAAAGATTCTCAATAAACGAAGTATGAAAGCACGCGGTTTTTTTCTTCTTCTCCTTGTATTTACCAGCGCCTGTTTCGCCTGGTGGACCATTCAGCTCGAGCGTCTTAACCGAGAAAAGCTCGTTATGCAGGAGGAAGCCCTCTATGCGCAAGTAGAAGAAGCACAAAACCAACTGATATGGCATAGCACCAAAGATAGCTCGGGCTCCCATTCAATTGCACTCTATATAGCCGGTATTCAACGCTATATTTCAGTCACTAACTGGAAAGATATCCTTGCGAGCCATGCAACACTGAATATTCAAAACAAGAGCGATCATCTCATCATTCAACCTAAGGAATCAGCGTTAATATCGCTGCGAATAAAGTCATCAAATAACAGAACACGACTCCTTGTAGAAAGCGCCCTCTTTTTTGCGCTCCTTCTTATTGGCTTTATCTGGATCTATAAGGGGCTAGTTGATGCCATCGATTTGAATAGGCAGCAAAGTGATTTTCTCATTTCTGTTACTCATGAGTTAAAAACACCCATTGCCACATCGAGGCTCCTCTTTGACACTCTTCTGAAGTATAATTTAGACTCAAGCAAAATCAAAGAACTCAGTGAAGCAGGGGTTAATAATACCATCCATCAGCTAGATTTGGTAGAATCGCTCCTGGTCGCGAACCGCTTGGACAATAATACCTATCAAGCGCCAAAAGTGCGCCTCAATTTGAGTGCTTGGCTCTATGATGAGCTCGACTTATTGCAGCATGATTTCCCAAAGAGCTTGCAAATTATTATGGAAATGGATGAAAGCATTGAGGCGGAAATCGATATTCTCAGTTTTCGTTTAAGCCTATCCAATTTATTATCGAATGCCATCAAATATGGTGGCGAATCGAAAAAAATCACGCTCAACTTATTCAGAAAATCCCATCAGGCCTTCTTACAAATTGGCGATGAAGGTCCTGGCATTCCAGACCAAGACAAAAAACGAATTTTTAAGAAATTTTATAGACGCGGCGATGCCTATACACAGGCACATCGCGGAACGGGACTCGGACTTTTTATTGTAGCAGAAACGGCCAAGAGGCATGGAGGAAAAGTTTGGGTAGAAGACCGGATTCCCACCGGCAGCATGTTTAACCTAATAATCCCATCCTTATGAAACCACGCATTTTACTCATGGAAGACGAACTCGACTTCCGCAGAACCCTGGCCATGAACCTCGAACTCGAAGGCTTTACCGTAGAACAAGCCGTCAATGGCCGTGAAGCTTTGAATATGTTTAATAGTCAGCATTTCGACCTGTGCATCTTGGACGTTATGGTCCCGGAAATTTCCGGAATTACCGTTTGTGAGCATATCCGACTCAAGCATGAGCGCATGCCTGTTCTCTTTCTTTCTTCGCTTTCCTCGACTCAGGAGAAGGTAGCAGGATTAAAAACCGGAGCTGATGACTACGTAGCCAAGCCCGTGCATGTTGAAGAATTATTGTTAAAAATCAATCGCCTCATTCGCAAGGGTTATTGGATCGATGAAAATCTAAAAACAGAGGTAAATGACAGTCTGCTTTATAGTTTCGGAGAGAACTTCGTGAACCTCGCCACCTATGAGGCGCATGGTGCCATTGGTGATTTTTCTCTTACCAAAAAGGAGGCGGAATTAATGCGTTTATTCTTTGAACACCCCAATGAATTATTAACAAGGGAGCGCATTTTACACTCTGTTTGGGGCTATAAAGTATATCCCAGCACGAGGAGCATCGATAATTTTGTCCTTTTCTTGCGGCAAAAATTCGAAAAAGACTCTAAGAACCCCATCTACTTTCGATCCGTTCGAGGAGCAGGGTATCGTTTTACGCCCAAGGGCTTTTGATTCAAGGCCTTCACGTCCGAGTACGCATAATTTAAAACATGGGTACTCATGTCATAGGAGTGTCAAAAAAGCACAGAAAAGCCCTCAGTAATTTCCTTCTGCCAAAAGAATTCCTATATTTTGTATTGACGTTTTATTTATAACCTATTCAACCAAAAAAATGAAAAAAATCCTATTTTGTTGTTTGATGGCACTAGGTGCTATTGCAACGCAATCATTTACCATTTCAAATGAACCTGAGATGAAGACATTACTACCAAATGTTCCTTTCAACATGTATACAGAAGGGGAAATTCCAACACCTTGGGGCTTTCCTGGACATGATGATGGAGAAGCCACTTACAATAATTAATAATACAAATTGTGAGATTAAATTAAGCCAATGGATGGCCGGCACCTCTAACTCAGGCCTCAGCCTCGGTGAATTTTTTATTGATAGGCTTATCCTACCTGGCTCAACCGAAATAATAACATACAAGGATATTGGAAATATGCATGGCGGAATTTCAGTCCTTCAAATAACCAATAGTGTAGCTAGATTTCATATAGCTGGATGGCCTGCGAGTATTGACCATGGTGCTACAAGAATTATGTACAATGTACCTGGCAATTGTAAGTGTGTCTTGGTGACATTCGATGCCCTAAATCATATTTTAAAATTTGACCCATGCTAGACCTCCGAATTTTCACATCGAGCCGTCCATTTGGACGGCTCATTTACACCATGAAAACTTACATAATTCTTGTCCTTTCATTTGATTCAATTGAATCAAATGCTCAATTTATTGGTGTCCCATTTCACGGACTCCCATATTATAGTTCTTGCAATACCGCAGAATGGATTGATAGTACTACCTTTTATGCAAGCAATCCAAGTTCCGCGTATTGTTATTATAGCTCAGATGCGGGCGAATCAATTGACACAATACGGCTTCCAGCCATAGCAGAATCAAAGCTTCAGTTCATCTCCAGAAATGAGGCTTTTCAAATCAGCTATTTGCAAAACAAACTATTTCATACTAACAATCGCTGGGACACGTGGGAAGAGGTTAACATCAGCGATTCCATAAATAAAGGATACAAATCAGGCAAAATGAGTGTTTTTCATTTTTGGGAAGATGGAACTGGAGTAATTGTAGGCGATTCTACATCAGGTTGCCTTGAAATTTGGACAACCAAAAATTATGGTGTACAGTGGCAAAAATGCCCATGCTCAAACTCAATAACACGTGCATTCGACTTCAATGCACCATTTGGACTTGGAGCTATGATTTTTGAAATAGACTCTAATTCAGGACTCTTATACAATGGTCGAAATAGTAATTTTTTATTAAAGACCTCCGATAGAGGAATGCACTGGATCGAAATGCCTGTTCCAAAAGAATTTCATTTTTCCCGGAGGTTTGCTTTTAAGGATGATTCTAATTGGATTTGTGGTCGTCTTGGCAACTACCCAAAAGAAACTAGCATGGCAAGAACTCATGACGGCGGCTTAACCTGGGACACTTCCCAGCACTCAGAGCATTATTTTGGAAGCATTCAGTATGTAAAAGGAACCAAGACTTATCCCGGAATGCTTGTTTCAGGAGGTTTAAAGCTCCACTACTCTTTGGATGATGGGTATTCTTGGAAATTATTGGACACCAACCGATATGAGAATATCTCTTTTTACAATGCCGAGCGCGGAATGCTGCTTGTTAAAAACCGTGGTAACGAAATAGGCGGCTACCTTTTTGATGCAGCTGTTCTTCCAGATCCAAACTCTGTTGTTAAGCCAATTGGGAATCAATTTTCAGTCTACCCTAACCCCTGCCACAGGCTCCTCACCATTGAAAATCCCGGACAAGAAACCAGAGTCACCCTCATTGGTGTTGATGGGAAAACCCACGGCCATTGGACACTTCATCAAGGCACAAACAAGCTAAGGCTGAATGTCCCTGCAGGCATTTATTTCATTCGAGATGCGGAAGGTGCTTTTTGTGAGAAGGTGGTTGTAGTGGATTGAGCAGTTTGGGTAAGTACGCATAATTTAAAACATGGGTACTCATGTCATTGGAGTGTCAAAAAAGTACAGAAAAGCCTCAGTAATTTCCTTCTGCCAAAAGAATTCCTATATTTTGTATTGACGTTTTATTTATAACCTATTCAACCAAAAAAATGAAAAAAATCCTATTTTCTTGTTTGATGGCACTAGGTGCTATTGCAACGCAATCATTTACCATTTCAAATGAACCTGAGATGAAGACATTACTACCAAATGTACCTTTCAACATGTATACAGAAGGGGAAATTCCAACACCTTGGGGCTTTCCTGGACATGATGATAACGAGGTGCTTTTGACGATTATTAATAATACGGGTTGTACGATCAATCTCGTACAATGGTTTGATGGAAAGACCATTGCAGGAATAGAACTTGGCCCAAAAGACATCACAATTAGTGTAGGCTCCAATTCCACCCAATATCTTACATATGGAGCTATCCGAACCCGTTATGGTCAAAATGGCCCACTCATTCAAAGTATTGATTATTCCGTTTTTACTTTTATTCTGCCTGGATGGGAATATCAAGTAAGTCAAGGAATTGGAAATATTCGTTATGACGTCGGTGGCCCTTGTGGTTGCATTGATGCGCGGTTTAATCCATTCACCAGAACAATCACATTTGACCCATGTTAACTCAATAAATACCCATTTAACGAATTTCGTTGAATGGGTGTTTTAATCCCGCATTATGAAAAGAATATTTATCCAATTCCTCCTATCACTTTTGGCTAGCAGTCATGCCTATTCTCAATGGATACCAATCCCCTTTCCTGCATCTTCCAGGAATGAATTCCTCACGAGCTACAATTGGGTAGACTCTCATTTTATTGCTGGTGTCTCAAATAATTCAAGTATTTATTATTCAGAAGATGCGGGAAATTCTTTCCTGCAAATTCAAATTCCAGTTACCCACCCCGGAACCTTTCAGCAAGTTTCAGTAAATGAAGCCTACCTTATTGACTATGGCAAAAATTTAATACTACACACTAAGACACTTTGGAGTTCTATTGACACACTTATTATTTCAGACGGCAATGACACAGCATTTAACAACAATAGAGTCATCTTTTTGCATTTTTGGGATGAAAAAAGCGGCCTTCTTTTGGGCGATTCAAGTGATGGTTGTTTAGAAGCGTGGCAAACCCAAGATGGTGGTGGAAGCTGGAATCATATTTCCTGTCAAAACTTACCAGCTCAAAAACTAAATATCCTACTTAGTTTAAACTTCCTTCCTCAATTGAGTGAGCTTGGAAATGGCCGAGGAATACTCCGGTTTCCTCAATACCCTTCGGTGCACTTTTTCATTTCATCTTTTGGAAATGAAATAAAAAAAACAACGGTCCCAATAGAATTCAGAATCACCTCTCAAATGGCATTCCAAGACTCTTTGCATGGATTAGCTTTGAGGAAGTATTCCTTTAACACAGGCATCACGTCTATTTTAAGTACAAGTGACGGAGGGAAAACGTGGGACTCTAGTCTATTCTACACGCAATTCTTAAACAATATAATACATGCTCCAGCTAGTACTCTACATCAAGGAGCATATGTAGCAAGTGGCAATGGCACTTTTAACTCTCGTGATGCTGGTAAGACTTGGGAACAATGGGACACAATCTATAGAGAAAGTCTCAACTTCTTTGACATAGAACACGGATTCAGTATCGTCGCAGACAACGGAAACGGTATTGGCGGCTACCTTTTTGACCCAGCTGTTCTTCCATATCCAAACTCTGTTGCTCAGACCATTGAGAATCAGTTTTCACTCTACCCAAATCCTTGCAAGAATTACATCACCATTGAAAATTCCGGACAAGAAACCAGAGTCACCCTCATTGGTGTTGATGGGAAAACCCACGGCCATTGGACACTTCATCAAGGCACAAACAAGCTAAGGCTGAATGTCCCTGCAGGCATTTATTTCATTCGAGATGCGGAAGGGGCTTTTTGTGAGAAGGTGGTTGTAGTGGATTGAGAGACTACTGCAAGTACGATGAATCGCGTACCTACGAGCGACACTCTGCGTGAAAAAATAGTCGTCACTCTCTTTATAAAAGTAAATATTTATTTACCTTTGATGAGATGCTCTTAAGCATATCGAATTCTGAATACCCATGGCTGGCAGGAGATAAGCCGGAAAGGCTCTCATGTAAAAATGAAACATGATTCCAAACCTGGCATTCTCATTTTTCCTGACCACGGGAACAATGAACTTGGGAAAGGCCTTCAGAAAAAGCTATTCAAACAAGCAGGCATATCTAAATAGACTTCCATGAAGCGGATTCAAAGAAAATTACCCATTCATATAGAAATTACCTCTACCGGTTACTCGGCCTACGCGGAAAACGATGCAGTCTTCACCACTGCGGAGAATCTGGATGTACTAAAGGAGAACCTTGTGGAGGCGTATAATATAGCCTTGGAAGAGGAAGGCCGTTATGTGACGGCCCAAAACTTGACACTGAAAATGGATTTCGCGCAGTTTTTTCAGTCTTACCGTTTGTTTAATGCAGATATGCTGGCGAAACGTATTGGCATCAACGCTACCCTGCTCTCGCAGTATGTGAATGGAAAGAAGTCGTTGTCAGAGAAACAAAAGCAACGGGTACTTAAAGGTATTCATTCTATTGGGGAAGAATTGAGTAGGGTGGAGTTTTTGTAAAAAGGCAGAGAGCAGAGAGCAGAGAGCAGAGAGCAGAGAGCAGAGAGCAGAGAGCAGAGAGCAGAGAGCAGAGAGCAGAGAGCAGAGAGCAGAGAGCAGAGAGCAGAGAGCAGAGAGCAGAGAGCAGAGA
>Ga0209491_10001291_pt1 | contig 49607 bp, 44 predicted proteins | sample BON02_FD_187213 | JGI IMG/M metagenome (GOLD analysis project Ga0209491, IMG submission 187213) | Freshwater microbial communities from Lake Bonney liftoff mats and glacier meltwater in Antarctica - BON-02 (SPAdes) (version 2) | ecosystem: Environmental > Aquatic > Freshwater > Ice > Glacier...
ATGGCCGCCGTCACCTTGATCGGCGCTATCAGTATCCTCGGAAACCTCGGCCCATTTTGGAAAGCCGTGGTCTGGCGGGAGGCCACTCCACTTATCATCGGAATGATTGTGGGAATTCCCTGCGGGATTTTCATGCTCCGTGCCATTTCACCAGAGGCTATCACCCGGATCTTGGGGGCGGTCTTGCTGCTCACATGCGCCACTCAGGCATTTCTTCCCAAAAATCAAAACCTCCATCTTCCCAAATTCCTGGGACTCCCGATGGGAATCCTTGGTGGCGCACTCGGAGGGGCGTTCAATATGGGAGGCCCTCCCGTGCTCATTTTTCTTCAAAGCCGTCCCGTGACGCCAAAAGCGCTTGTCGCCACGCTACAAGTGATCTTCGCCATCTCCCTGATCTTCCGCTCCGGCCTGATCGCCACCTGCGGTTTCGTCACTCTTCACATTCTGCTCCTTGTCGCCATTGGCATCCTCCCCGCTTGGATCGGAATTATGATCAGCGCCCGTTTTCAAAAATCGATCTCGCAGGAGGCACTCCGCCGCATCGTCCTGATTGCCCTTTTTCTCATGGGCCTGAAATATTTGATCCTTTGACCAAGCGGCCAAGCCGTCCTGAGACTACGCCACGGTCAATGTCGCACTTTCTGTTTCGAACTCCCCGAATGATTGGGCACTGAAAAATACACGGTGAGGCGGCGAGTGAGAAGGAATCAACCGCCGCCATGCGGATGGCAGACGGCGGGGGGGCGGAAATCGCCGGGGAAGGCATTTGCACATCTTTTTGTGCAATCAATATTGACGCCGCACATTTTCTTGTGCAGACTTTTCTCATGAGCAAGAGCGAAAAAGCCCTGCGCAAACTCATGAGCGGTGAGTCAGACAAGAATATCACAATGGACGAAGCTCTCTATGTGCTCACCCGGTCCGGTTTCGTTCTCGATGGAGGCAAGGGAAGTCACCAAGTTTATCGTCATCCTGATGGCCGCAAAATGGTCCTCCCGGTGCACGGCAAAGACATCAAGCCCATCTATATCCGCCAAATCCGAAAAATCCTATGAAAGCAAAATATCTCACAAAAATCTACTGGAGCGATGACGATGAAGCCTACGTCGCGGAAGTCCCCGCCCTCCCTGGGTGCGTGACTCACGGCGAGAGCTATCAAGAAGCGGCCCGCCGCATTGAGGAAGCTATGAAATTATGGATCGCTAGTGCCCACAAGCATGACGACCCGGTTCCCGAGCCGGATCTGGCAAGTGAAGAAATCTCGCGCCTCTCGCCGTTGCTGAATGTCTCCAAGCTCGCCCGCTTGGCCGGCATGAACAAGAACACGCTTGCCAGCAAGCTGCGCCGTAAGAGCTCATTCACATCTGAGGAAGCGCGTCGTATCCGCGCTGCCGTGGCCTCAGTTTAGCAGGCGACTTTTTCGTAGATGGCATCCTCGGCGGAATCGTCGCGCAGAAATTGGTCGTAGGCGGCATTGTGCCACGCGGCGTCTTCCTCGTCCAACCCAGTGAGGATGATGATGCGGGCACGCCCCGTGGCCGGAAGCTGGTCGCTCACTCCTCCGGGCAACTTCAACTCACTGAGATCAGCCACAAATTCCACAGCGTTCATACCGGAATTCTACCTCCCCACACCTTCCAAGGCAAACGCAAAGCGGATTTTCACACTAAAAACGATTTTTCTCCGCGCCGCGTGAGTCCCTGGGGCAGAGGGGTCCTTATATATGTGCATTTTGAGGGTGATGATCACTGGCACCCACACAAGAAAAAAAGATATTTACACAAATGCAAGAAACGGCCCCTTGGACCTTGGATTTCGGGGTTAATCGACCCCTATTTGGTCCCATCCAAGTGCCGGTCAAAAAAGGCCCAGGCGGCCTTCTGCATCGTGGCGTTAAACTCGTGGCCACAATCGTAAATCAGACTTCCCAAAGCGTCCCGCGCACCGAGATCGCTCCAAACTTTCCGAAGTCGAAGATGGGCTTCGGCCGTGACGGCAGGTTGGTCATTAATGGCAGTTCGATTCTAAGAAGGGGGGATGAGCGCAAAGGCCGGGATCCTCGTCAGGACAACCTCGTCGGACGCGGTCGTTCCAAAATAGGCACCTTCCGCCACGGCTGGATACGCGACCACATGGGTGCTTTGATAGGAAAAAGATTCTCCGGGTTGGAGGCGGGGGAATTTCCCTACGACGCCATCTCCCTCCACAGCGGTGGTTTCTCCGTTGTCCTCTCGCACGACCCACTTCCGCGCACGAATGGTGACGGTTTCCTCCGAGTCGTTATGAATCGTGAGCGAATAGATGAACCGGAAAGGTTTGTCTTCCGGGGCCTCCAGTTCGGGAGCATGGGAGACGTCATCGACGGTGACCCGCAATCCCGTCAACTCACGCATTTTCATTTTTTCATTTCGGTTGCGGGTTAAACTTTTTTCGCCGTTTGGATCCCCAGCTCCCGCAATTGCCGGGGTTCGGCTGGCGACGGAGAATTCATCATCAGGTCTTCGCCCCGGTTGTTCTTCGGAAAGGCCACCACGTCGCGGATGTTTTCCGTCCCCACCGCCAACATCACCAGGCGGTCCACGCCGAGGGCCACTCCACCGTGGGGCGGTGCCCCGAAACGAAAAGCCTTCAGCAAATGCGGGAAGAGGATTTGTTGTTTCTCAGGAGAAAGTCCCAAGACCTCAAAGACCCGGGCCTGGATGTCGGGTTCATGGATCCGGATGCTGCCGCCGCCGATCTCAACCCCGTTGAGGACGACATCATAGGCCTGGGCGCGCACTTTGGCATATTCGCCTGCATCGAGCAGCGGCATGTCCTCGGTCTTAGGCCGGGTGAAGGGGTGATGGACCGCATTCCATTTCTGCTCTTCGGCATTGTAAGCCAGGAGCGGAAAATCCACGACCCAGAGGAAATCGAGGGCGGCGGGATCGGTGACCAGGGATTGAATTTCTGCCACTTCGAGGCGAATCCGTCCAAGGACGGTACAAACCGTCTCCCAGGTGTCGGCCCCAAAAAGAATCAAGTCGCCTTCCCCGATCGCCAGCCGTTCGGTCAGAGCGGCTTTTTCGGCTTCGCTGAAAAACTTCACAATCGGGGACTTCCATTCGCCGTTTTCCACTTTGATGAAAGCCAGTCCGCGGGCTCCCGCCTGTTTGGCAGTGTCGGTGAGGGTTTCGATTTGTCCGGTGGTGATGCCGGCAAATCCCTTGGCATTAAACGCCTTCACCGTTCCCCCGGAATCGAGGGCCCCGCGAAAGACCTTAAACTCACTGGAGGCGAAAACGTCGTCGAGGGCGACCAACTCCAAACCAAAGCGCCGGTCCGGCTTGTCGCTACCATAGCGGTTCATGGCCTCGTCGTAGGTGAGGCGCGGGAAGGGACGGGGGATCTCCACACCTCGGGCCACCCGGAAAACGTCGGCCAGCAAGCCTTCGATCAGCGGATAAATGTCCTCCGGGGTGATGAAGGAAGCTTCGAGATCGATCTGGGTGAGTTCGGTGATTCGGTCGGCCCGGGGGTCTTCATCGCGAAAGCATTTGGCAATTTGGAAGTACCGCTCGATCCCCGCCACCATGAGGAGCTGCTTGTATTGCTGAGGCGACTGGGAAAGGGCGTAAAAATCGCCCTGATGGACCCGACTGGGCACGAGAAATTCCCGGGCTCCTTCCGGGGTGCTTTTCGACAGGATCGGCGTCTCGATTTCCAGAAATCCCTGACCGTCAAAGTAGTCTCGGGTCGCCTTGAGAATCTTATGCCGAACCGTAAGGTTACGCACCATCGCTGGCCGGCGGAGATCGAGGTAGCGGTGTTCGAGCCGGAGGTCTTCATTGACCGAAGTCTCATCGAGAGGAAAGGGCAACACATCCGCTTTGTTCAGGACGGTGAGGGCATCGGCCACAATCTCGATGCCGCCGGTGGCGAGACGGGGATTTTCAGTTCCAGCGAGTCGGGGAACCACCGTGCCGGAAACCTGCAAAACGTCCTCGCTGCGAAGGCCATGCGCTGCCGCGGCCGCGGCGGGATGTTCCTCCGGACGAAAGACGACTTGGGTTAGTCCCTCCCGGTCTCTCAAATCGATAAAAACCACGCCGCCATGGTCGCGGCGGGAGTCAACCCACCCGCAAAGGGTGACTGTGGATCCGGCGTCGGCGGGACGCAAAGCCCCGCAATGATGTGTACGATATGTCATGATATTGAAAAATAAATCCCGGGAGTCACCGGCGGACTGAGTTGGGCCATGCCCTCGGTTGTCTCCGCGTTCCCTGTGGTCAAACCCCTTTTTGCCGCGTTCGCCACCAATCCGCAAGCCCGCGATTAGCCACGGTCACTTCCTCACGGGTGGCAAGGGTTTTCACCTTCACCTGAGGCCATTCGTCCCCTACCACGACGGCCACCTCGGCCCCGAGTTGCTCTGCCGCCTGAAATTGCTTGCCCACCTTCGTGTCCACCAGCGGAAAATCCACCCGAAGCCCCGCGTCTCGAAGCGACTGGGCCAGCGCCACTGCGTCCAGCCGCAACTCGGCCTTGGCCACCACAAGATAGACGTCGCAAGCCCGCTGTTGGGCCATCCAAGCATCCCGTCGCTCCCGCGCTGCGGGAACGTCGTCGATCAGATTTTCCAAAACGATGTCACCCATCCCGAACCCGAGCGCGGGCAGATCCACCTTCCCGTCGCTCATCAAAGCCAACAGCCGGTCGTAACGTCCCCCGCCAGCGAGGGCGCGTTCGTTTTTGCTCCGGTCAAAAACTTCAAAAACCACTCCGGTATAATAGGCCAGCCCTCGCACGATGGCATAGTCGATTTCGACATAGTCGCCCATCCCCCGGGCTTGGAGATTTTCCAAGACCGGAGCCAGTTCGCCGGGTTCCCCTCCCCGGAGGAAGGCCAAGACCCGGTCCGCCGTCAATTCCGGCACCCCCAGAGCGCCCAAGGCTTCCCCGGTCTTCTCCGGTGGCATCCGTTCGATTTTGTCCACGATCTGAAAAAAATCGTCCTCCCGGGCGGCCTCGCCCCCGGCGGCCGCAAAAAACTTCTGCCAGGCGGTTCGACTGCTCAGGCGGACGACAAAATCCTTGGCGGTAAACCCGAATTCCTTGAGGACGTCAATCACCAGGGCGATCAATTCCGCATCCGCTGCATCCGAAGCCTCCCCGATGAGATCGGCATTGAATTGGTAGAATTCCCGCCCGCGACCACGCTGGGGCTTTTCGTAGCGAAAAAACTGTGGCACGCAAAACCACTTCAACGGCTTGCGAAAATCCCGAGCTCGCGCCGCCACCATCCGAGCCAGCGTCGGGGTCATTTCCGGTCTCAAAGTGACCTGCCGATCTCCTTTGTCGGAAAAATTAAAGAGCTGGCCGACCAATTCTCCTCCGCTCTTCTTTTGATAGAGCTCAATCGATTCAAGCACCGGTCCATCGTATTCGACGAACCCATGACGGCGCGCCACCTCCCGCCAGGTGGACAGGATGTAGTTTCGGCGGGCACAGTCTTCAGGATAAAAATCCCGGAATCCGGGAAGGGTCTTCATCCCTTGGTAATGGCCTGCCGGGCGTTTTCTGAAAAGAAATTTCCGGTCGGGGACCGGCCAAAGTTGTCAGGAATCGGGCAAGGTGGAACTTGCCCCTCCAGGATTTCCGAGAACCTTTGGGCGCGGGCGGGCCTTTAAACCGCCCCATTCAGATTGAGAAGGACCTTGCCGGAGCGATTGTCCTCATTGGCTTCGGCGATGGCCGCTTCCAATTCCGCCAGGGCAAAAACCCGCTGCACGGGCATTTGCAACCGGCCAGTTCGGACCAATTCGGCCAGTCCTGCCATGATCTCCTGGCGCTGGACGGCGGACAATTGTTGGGTCCATTTTTTCAGCCAAAACCCTTGAAAGACAAGATTGCGGAAGATGAGGAGGCCATTGGGCAACTTCAGAGGTTGACGGCTCATAGCGCCATAGGTCACCAGGGTCCCTCCATCGCCAAGCGCATTAGCCAAATTGAGCGCACTGGCCCCGCCGACGGCATTCAATCCCAATCGGGGTCGGTCGGAACCGCAGAGATTTTCTATCTCGTGGCGTAAATCAAGATCCTCCAAAACCACTTCGTCGGCACCGAGGGCTTTGAGTTCCTCCACCAACTCCGGACGCCGCACCACGTTGAGTGACTTCCAGCCGCAAACCTTGGCAATTTGAATGACACTCCGACCGACCGCGGAATTGGCTGCATTTTGCACGATCCAGTCGCCTTTCTGCAAATCGACAAATTCTTCCAACATCCCCCAGGCCGAAAGCGGATTGACCGACAACATGGCCGCCTGAAGCGGATCCAAATCGGAAGGAAGTTTGATCGCCTCCTCGGCCGACGCGGTCATGAATTCCGCCCAGGTGCCCCAGCGCATCGGCAAAACCAAATCGCCAGGAGCGAACCCGGTGACGCCTGCTCCGCATTGCGTGACGCGACCCACCCCTTCGTTGCCGATCACCGCCGGTAATTCCGGGAGGACTCCATATTTGCCCTCAATGATATTTAAGTCGGCGGGATTGATCGGGGCGGCCAGCATTGCCAGGAGGAGTTCGCCCTCCCCCGGGGTCGGAACCGCAGCCTCCTCCACCCGGAGGACCTCGGAAACTTTTCCAAATGCTGTCAGCTGCGAGCGTTTCATCACTTAAAACGCCGAATCCACCCAAATGGGATTATACCACTCTCCCGGCCACATTCCACCGAACGGGGCCTCGCCCATGTAATAAGGGTCGATGAAATAAGGATCATTTCGCCAATTTCCAACGCTGCCGGTCTGGTCGCTTTCCGTGGCCTCAAAAAATCCCACTGATTTGCCCAGATCATTGAGCAAATCTGCACTGGCTCCCGCGTCGTTCAAAGCATTGAGCTGCCCATTGGAGAGGGTGTACGGCGCGTGGGTGCTCTTGATGTAGGTGAGAATCACCGCACTCGGGACCTTCTTTACCACCAAGCCGTAGAGGTCGGTGTAGGTCAGAATCCGGTGGGCGGCAATTTTGTCATAGGTGGATCCAGCAACCCCCATGGCCTGGAGTTTGGCTAGAACCGCCTGGGGTTGCGTCTGAGTCGGTCGAGGCGTGGTGGCACAACCCACAAGCAGAAGCCCCAAGACGGCCAGCGCAGAAAAACGTACAATAAGCATCCGGTTAGGCTACCCCCGGCTTTCAACTCATGGCGATGAAAAAACCCGGATCGGAGCTTCGGTCCGCACCGTGAAATCGATACCTCGATCGAACCCGACCCGTCGGAGTTCACGCTTTAGCGTGTTCCCGACAGCCTAAAGGCTGGACTCCAACCCTCATTCTTCGCGTAATTTTCCTGCCATGTCCCCGAGGGCGGTTCGAGCGCTGGGATCGGCACTTGTGGCTGGCGGGGGCTCGTTCCCACTTGCCCGCGCACGAGCCAGGTGAACACTGAGCCACCCGCAAGCGTCATTTGCCGTCGGACCGGAAGGACGAAAAAATCAACAGCCCTGCCGCAACACAAATGCAAGAATCGGCCACATTAAAAGCGGGCCAACGCCCATACCATGGCAAAATAAAGTCGAGAAAATCGATGACATGGCCATGCAAGAGACGATCGGTCAGGTTCCCCGCCACCCCGGCCACCAGGAGGGTGCTGGCCCATTGCGCGAGACAATCTTGAAAAGCCCGCCGCCAGGTCAACACCGTCAAAACGACGAGCGCGACCAAGGACAATCCGATGAAGAAGCCATTATTATTCGCCATCATCCCGAAAGCCGCGCCGGTGTTATGGACCTGGACGAGATTAAAAAATCCCGGGACAACCGGAACCATCTCGTCCGGGGAAATCTTCTGCAACACGAGCCATTTGCTGAATTGATCCAGCAGATAGAGGGGCAAGGCCACCTTGAGCCAAAGTTTCATAATGGGGAAACCGCTTCCGCACAGCGCACACAGAGATCTTCCTTCCCGGCCACCGCACCCACGTCGGGCAGAAACCGCCAGCACCGGGCGCAGCCGTGATGGGAGGATTTTTCCACCCTGGCCACAAGCTCATCGCCTTCGACCAATTTCAATTCGCTAATGATGAAAAATTCCTCCAACTCCGTCTTGGCCGACTCCAGACCAGAACGTTGGGCGGCCGGAACCTGCAAGGTGACGCTGGCTTCCAAGGGTTTGGTCAAAAGTTTATTTTGCCGGGCCGGCTCAATCGCCTGTTGATAGACAAGGCTTCGCAGCGCCAACCATTCTTCCATCTTGGCATCACGGACCTCGTCGTGATGCGACTCGTCCACTTCTGGAAAAGTTTCCAAATGGACACTCCGGGCGGCTCCGGCATAACTCCAGGCCTCATCAGCCGTGAAAGCCAGGATCGGAGCGAGCAGGCGAGTGATGGTGTCAAAGGCCTCCTTCATGACGCGTTGGGTGGCCCGACGGCGCGGACTGTCGGCCTTGTCGCAATAGAGGCGATCCTTCGTCGTATCGATGTAGATGGCACTCAAGTCCACCGCGCAGAAATGATTGAGGGTGTCGAAGACCACCCGAAAATCATAGTCCTCATAGGCCCGTCGGCATTTGCTGATGACTGTTTGCAAACGACCCAACATCCATCGATCGATGGTGGTGGCCCCGGCCAATTCGGTCGCAGCATCCTCGCTTCCGGCGTTTCGTCCGTTGGCCAGGAGAATGCGCAAAACATTACGAAAGCCCCGGTAACGTTCCGCCACCTGCTTGAAAACATCTTCCCCAAAAGGCACCTCGTCGGTGTATTGAACCGTCGCCACCCAAAGCCGCAAGATGTCGGCCCCGTATTGGTTAACGAAATGCTCGGCGTGGGTGGGCTTTTTGTACTGGGCCGATTTGGAGATTTTTTTGCCGTCCTTATCCACCACGAAGCCATGGGTGATCACGCTCCGGTAAGGTGCCTCCCCATTCAAAGCCACACTGGTCAAAAGCGAACTTTGAAACCAACCCCGATGTTGGTCGGTCGCCTCGATATAAACGTCTGCCGGGAATTGCAGTTCGGGCCGCTGCCGCAAGACCGCCTGGTGAGAAACCCCCGAGTCGAGCCAGACGTCCAGAGTGTCCAGCCGCCGGGTGCTGTCGGCGGGCAAACCCACCGCTTCCGCCCACCAGACATCGTCTTTCTCAAACCAGAGGTTGGTGCCTTCTACGGCCACGAGTTGGGCCACCTTTTCGATCACGACCGGATCCAAAACGGGAATTCCTTCGGCATCATAAAAAACCGGCAGCGGCACGCCCCAGGTACGTTGACGCGAAATACACCAATCGGGGCGGGAGGCGACCGTTCCGGCGATGCGGTTGCGGCCCCAGCCGGGCAACCACTTCGTCGCCTCGATGGCCGTCAGGGCCTCGTCCCGAAGGGCGTCCACGTTGATGAAAAATTGTTCGACCGCGCGGAAGATGACCGGAGTTTTCGAACGCCAGCAATGGGGGTAGTCGTGGATATAATCCTTCGCCCCGAGGAGGACATTTTTCTCGCGGAGAAATTCCACGATCTCATGGTTGGCCTTCAAGACGTATTTGCCGACCCATTCCGGCATCCCGCATTCCTCGGTCAGTTTGCCATGTTCATCGACAGGAGAAAGTGTGGGCAACCCGTTTTGCTGACCAGCCACGTAATCGTCCTTGCCATGTCCTGGCGCGATGTGGACCTGGCCGGTGCCGGAATCCATGGTGACAAAATCCGCCGTAATCACCCGGGAAGTGCGGGGTAAAAACGGGTGCGGCACCTCGAGGCCACGCAATTCTTCACCGCGCACCCCCCCATATTCCTTGGTCAGAGCCAACCCGGTCTCCGCCGTGAAGGCCTCCACTCGGTCCCGCGCCATAATGAGCACTTGGTCGCCGAAATCGCCGACCACATATTCCGCCCGCGCATCCAGAGCGATGGCCACATTGGCCGGCAGCGTCCAAGGCGTGGTCGTCCAGATGACAAACCCGGCTCCGCTCGGGACGCGGTCTTGCAACCCGGCAGGAAGGGCGGTCTCCCGGAGGGAAAATTTCACAAAGATCGCCGGGTCGGTCCGCGGCGCATATTCGACCTCGGCTTCGGCCAGGGCAGTTTGGGCCCCCGTGCTCCAGAGGACCGGCTTTTGACTTTGATAAACCAGCCCCTTCTCCACAAAGCGTCCAAAGGACCGCAAAATCTCCGCCTCGTAGCCCGGGTCCAAAGTCAGGTAGGGATTTTCCCAATCGCCGAGGACTCCCAGTCGGCGGAATTGCCGCTTTTGCACGCCGATAAATTCCCGGGCGCAAGCCTCGGAACGCTCCCGGATCTCCACCGGACTCAGCCCCCGGCTTTCCTTGACGACCTTAAACTCGATCGGCAACCCATGGCAGTCCCATCCGGGAATATAAGGTGCCCGAAACCCCAACATGGTCCGGGATTTGATAATGAAATCCTTAAGCACCTTGTTGAGCGCCGTTCCCATGTGCACGTCGCCATTGGCAAAAGGCGGGCCGTCATGAAGGACAAACAATGGCGCGTCCTTGCGGGCCTCTTGAATTTGTTCGTACAGCCCCGACTCCTCCCAACGAGCCAACATCTCCGGTTCGCGGGTGGTGAGACCGGCCTTCATGGGAAAATCGGTCTTGGGCAGATTCAGGGTGTCCTTATAGGTCATAGGTCGTCATGGAAAAGGGGCAACTACCTACCAGCGGGAAGCCCCGGGGTCAAATTGTTGCCGACATTTCCAGAGAAGGGCCCTCTTCAGGCGACGCGGAATTCGATTCTCTTAATCTGCGCTTTCACGCCGACCTCAACGTGGCCGGGGACAAGTAAGCCCGAACCGCCGCGCCCCGGCAGTATTCCCGGGACAGGGAAAAAACGCGACTTAGACCAGACCGGCTTTCCGGAGGGTCTTGTAAGCCCCATTTTTGGAAATGGTCTTAAAGGCCCGGGTTGTCGCTTTGACGACGACAAACTTTTTCAGCTCCGGGACCCAAACGCGTTTGCGCTTGAGGTTTGGGGTGTGCCACCGCGCGGTGACCGCCGTGACGTGCATGCCGATGCCGCCCTTCTTTTTTGCAAGTCCGCGTCGGTGGATGGTCGAGCCCCGCTTGGGCTTGGCTCCGGTGATTTCACATTTAATGGCCATAAAATTTAAAAAAGATAAAAGGGTAAGAAGAGCCGGGAAGTGTCAGGGCGATCCCCGCTCCCGTCAAGCGTGTTTTTGCTGGGCCGCCAAGTCGGCATCGACCATGATCTGAACCAATTGGGCAAACCGCACCTTGGCCTCCCAGCCAATTTGACGTTTGGCCTTGCTCGCGTCGCCCACCAGGAGCTCCACTTCGGCCGGACGTTCGTAACGGGCATCGTATTTGACAAATTCCTTCCAGTCCAAATCGACATGGCCAAAAGCGATCTCGAGAAACTCCCGAATGGTATGGGTCTCGCCGGTCGCCACCACGTAGTCGTCGGGAGTATCCTGTTGAAGCATCATCCACATGGCTTCGACGTATTCGGGGGCATAGCCCCAGTCGCGCTTGGCATCGAGGTTTCCCAAATAGAGCTCTTTCTGCTTCCCCTGCTTGATCGCGGCCACGGCCCGGGTGATCTTGCGCGTAACGAAGGTTTCCCCCCGACGGGGGCTCTCGTGATTGAAAAGAATGCCATTGGTGGTGTGCATTCCGTAGCTCTCCCGGTAGTTCACCGTGGCCCAGTACGCATAGACCTTGGCCACTCCATAGGGGCTGCGTGGCCAGAATGGCGTGGTTTCCTTTTGGGGAACGTCCTGGACCTTGCCGAACATCTCGCTGCTGGAGGCTTGATAAAACCGGGACTTGACCCCGGTTTCGCGCATGGCTTCGAGAATTCGAATCGTGCCTAAGCCTGTCACGTCCGCGGTGTATTCCGGAATGTCAAAACTCACCCGGACATGGCTTTGCGCCCCCAAGTGATAAATCTCATCGGGCTTCAAGTTGTAGATCAACTTCATCAAACTGGCGGAATCGGCCAAATCCGCGTAGTGGAGAAAAAGCTTCACCCCGTGGACATGCGGATCCTCATAGAGATGGTCGATCCGGCCGGTATTAAAGGTGCTGGCCCGCCGGATAATGCCGTGAACTTCGTATCCTTTCTCGAGAAGGAGGTCGGCCAAATAGGATCCATCTTGTCCGGTAATGCCGGTGATGAGTGCTTTTTTCATGAGGCCAAAATGTGGGTTTGAATTTCCAAAAGTTCCCGAATGCCCTTCCGACCGAGCTCCAGCATGGAAGCCAAATCCCCATCGGAAAAGACAGCTTCCTCGCCGGACCCTTGGAGTTCCACGAACTCGAGTGCGTCGGTCATCACCAGGTTCATATCGACCGAGGCGTCACGGTCTTCTTCATAGTTCAAATCCAACAGGGGCTCCCCATTGACCACTCCGACACTGACGGCGGCGATCTGGCGTTTCAGCGGCGAGGTCTTGATTTTGCCTGCATCAAGCAGGGTCCGGCAGGCCAGTCCGATGGCCACACAAGCCCCCGTGATGGCGGCGGTTCGGGTTCCGCCGTCCGCTTGAAGGACATCGCAATCAACCCAAAGCGTCCGTGGTCCCAGAGCCTTCAAGTCCACCGCGGCCCGCAAGGCTCGTCCAATCAGACGCTGGATTTCCGTGCCCCGGCCATCAATACGTCCCCTGGTAGAGTCACGCTGTTTCCGGGAAACGGTGGAATAGGGCAGCATGGAATACTCGGCTGTGAGCCAGCCTCCGGAGACCCCCTGGTCTTTCATCCAGCGGGGCACTTTTTCCTCCAGCGTCGCGGCGCAAATCACCTTGGTATTTCCGAAATTAATTAAAACCGATCCCTGAGCGTGCGGTGCCACTCCGGGTTCGATTCCCACATTGCGGAGGCAATTTGCCTCCCTGCCATCTGATCGTGCCATGAACAGGCCAAAGTGACGGCGATGCCACCAGATGGGCAAGACACTTTTGCAAAAATTTCCGGGAAGCGAGTGCAGGTCAATAGGGCCGCTTGGCAAGAGACGCCGCTTGTGCAACGTTTGCGTTATGAAACCCTCGATTATTTTTATCGATCCCGAGATTATGGGAGGAACGCCATGTTTCACAGGGACGCGCGTCCCGATTCAGACCTTGCTCGACTATATTGAGGCGGGGGATTCGATCAGCGAATTTATCGAAGACTTCCCAACGGTCGGACATGAGAAGGTGGTCGCCTACCTCGAAGATTCCGCGTCGCTCCTGATCCAGGAAGCCGCCCATGCGTGTTCTGCTTGATGAGTGTGTTCCCAAGCGATTGGGAAAACTCCTGACCTCGCACGAGTGTCGTATCCCTGCGCAGATGGGGTGGGCAGGGATCAAAAACGGACGCCTTCTGGCCCTCGCGGAAAAGGAATTCGACATCCGCGTGACCATGGACCGCAACCTCTCATTCCAACAACACATCCCAAAGGTTGCCATCGGTTTGGTCGTTCTCCGCGCCCGGTCGAACCGACTTGGCGACCTCCTTCCTTTGGTGCCAGAAATCCTCGCCGCCATCTCCTCCGTCCGGTCCGGAGAGGCTGCTGTCGTGGGTGAATAAATGCTCTCTCGGCAGAGCGGACCGAAAGAGCCAATGACATTGGTTTGTCCGGCCTTGCTCAACGCAAGGATCGGGCCATCTCCGCCCTGGCGAAACACGTAAAAGAGCTTTGTTCCGTAACGAGATGGGCCCGCCGAGCGCTTCGGAGGGAGTCCTCCGGTTGAAGTCTCTCTCTTAGATTCAGACCCAGCTCTCCTTTGCACCCTTCCCATCCTTTGCGTGAGGCCCTTCTTCTTATTCTTCCGCCGGACAGGTCCGAGGGTGCGAGACCGGCTTCGGGGGCAGCGAATTTCTTAGAAAAAAATTTAATTTATTTTTCTGCGCGGCGCAAAAACTTCCGGGCCACCAGCCGGGCGGCTTCGTGAATTTCCTCCACCCGCAAAACGAAACACGCCGCGATGTAAACCAAGGCCGCTCCGCCGATGAGGAGGAGAAGGGCACCCGCCTTTTGCCAAAAATGAGGGGCATTGAGCCAGCCGTCGCCATAAGTCAGTCCCAGCCAGCAGATGCCTCCAAGAGCCGCGGAGGACAGAAGGCAGCGGGCCAAAGTGCCCAACAATCGCCGGGTTTCCAAAGTGGTCACATGCCGGCTCATCAAGAGATAGAGGACGAAAAAATTCACGCCCGCCGCGAGACTGGTCGAAAGGGCCAAGCCCTTATGACCAAAATTAAAATGGAAGATGAAGAGGTAGTTGAGCCCAAAATTCAGCCCAATGGAGGCGAAGCTGACGAACATCGGAGTCCATTTTTTGTCGATGGCGTAAAAGGCCGGCGAGAGGACTTTGACCCAGGAATAGGCCACCAGCCCGATGGCATAAAATTGCAGAGCCAAGCCGGTCTGGAGGGAGTCGGCCGCGGTGAAGGCCATCCGCTGGTAGATCAGGCTGATGATGGGATTGGCCAGGAAGTAAAGCCCCACTCCCGAAGGCAGAGTCAGAAAGAGCGCCAGGCGCAGCGCCTTGCCAAGGGTAGGTCCGAATTGGGACTTGTCGGTCTGAGCGGCAATCCGGGAAACAACCGGGAGGGTGATCGTGGCCACGGCGACACCGAAAATCCCCAGAGGCAACTGCATGAGCCGAAAGGCGCTGTTGAGCCAGGTCACAGCCTCGGGCCCCAAATGGGTGGCAAAGCCCGTATTGACCATCACGTTGATCTGGACCGCGCTGGCGGCAATGACCGAGGGTACCATCAGGATGAGGATTCGTCGGATCCCGGGATCATTCCATCGAAAATCGGGCCGAAAACGGAACCCCACCTTGCGCAAGCTGGGCAATTGGATGACCAATTGGAGCAACCCGCCAATGAGGGTTCCTATGGCGAGCCCGATCAAAGCCTGGGGGCCAAATTCGGGATCAATTTTCCACCCGATGAGCAATCCTCCCACGATGGACCCGATGTTAAAAAAACTCGATGCCATCGCCGGGACGCCAAAGACATTCCGGGAATTCAACATCCCCATGACCAAGGCCGCCAGGGAGATCAGGAGAATGAAGGGAAACATGATCCGGGTGAGCAGAATCGTCATCTCCCGGTTCTCCGGGGCAAACCCGCCCGCGAGGATGCCAATGAGCGAATCGGAAAAAATCACTCCCAAAACGGTCACCACGCTCATGAAGACCGTGGCCAGGGTCGCCATCTTAGCCGCGAGTTCCCAAGCCGAATTATCGCCATCCTTCTGGATTTTTTGGGAAAAGACAGTGATGAATGCGGTCGAAAGGGCTCCCTCCGCAAAAAGATCTCGCAGGAGGTTAGGCACCCGAAAGGCGACAATGAAAAGTCCCATCGACGAGGTTCCCAAAAGGGCATTGAAGGCGACCTCGCGCACCAACCCCAAAATCCGCGAAAACGACACCGCCAGGGCAATGACTCCACTGGCCCGGGTGTTCAGCTTGTTTTCGGTACTCACGCGCGGCAGCCTTGCCGAATCCTCCCCGGATCACAATACCGAAGGTAGCCTTCAAATCTGCAAGTGAGCAAAAAAAACCGAGAGCGCTGGACCCGCAGCCGCGAAAATCTCATCCGGCTCATGCCGGTAATTCACCATCTCCGCGTCTATGACAACTCCCGAGAAGCAGACCCGGCGCTGGGAAAAAGACCGACGCCGGGGTTGCTCCTTGAGATGCGCTTGGGAAAAATCACCGCCCCCACCGATCTCTCCGGCGCGCCTGACTGGGCGAAACCCCTCATCGTCATCGCGATCAAGCTGCAACGCGGACAAAAATAGCCAAATAGCAACGTTGAGAGTTTGTTCAAATAACTCGACCCGGCCCCGTTGAGGCCGTCCGTAGGGTCTAGCCTATCCCGTCAACTCCGTCGTCTTCGCTGCCTGCAAGGTCCGATCGAAGAACGCGAAGGCGGCTTCATGGTGGATCTCATGGCCGCCGTCAAAGATATGAAAATAGAACTCCTCGGGATTTTCGGCCTCAATTCTCTGGGCCAGATTCCAACTGTGATGGAAAGACACCGCACGATCCTCACGGCCATGGGCCAGAAGCAGGCGGTGACGGCTGAGAGCTTTGGCGAAATGAAGCGGCGAACGCTGCCAATATTCGTCAGCGGTCTGAGGCCCCGGCGGCCCTCCACACACAGCCGCCACATGAGGGCGGTAATCGCTATTTTCCTCATGCCAGGCCACCAAGTCGGTGATCGGACACCAGCTCGAAACCGCCGTCCATGGAAAATCCTCCCGGGCCGCGGTCAGCAAGCCCATGTGTCCACCACCGCTGCCGCCATGAAGAAACACCGGCGGAGTCTCCTTCGCAAAATGACGGGCCAGGACATCCCGCGTAGCATCGACAATATCCCGCCGGGCGAGCGGAGAACCTCCCGCTTCCATCGCGCGAGAGCTGGTGACCAAGTTGGGACCCCGGAATTCGGGCAGCAACAACGCCCAGTTTCGCTCCCGACAGAACGGGAGGAATCCCGCCTGCGAGGTCAAGCGATCGGCACTCCAGGTGTGCAGCCCGACGACGAGAGCCTCCGCCGTCCCTTCCGAAGGCATCCAGAGAAGGCCGGGCTCGCGAGAACCATCGAGACTGCTCTCGACGAAAATTTCAGTGAACGACTCGTCGCAAGATGAAGGACCCGATGTTGCCATGGTCATATCGTCTGGCAGGTCCGGGTTGATTTTTCAACGTTTTCGGAATGTATCCTCAGGCCCAACGCATCAAAATTGAGCGGTGCTCGGGGAGTACACTCGGCCCGAGGGTGGTCCCTCGGCGGCCCGGCGAGCCGCCGGACCAGGCACGCGGGCCGCGTGCGGTCCCCGGACAACACTTTGCTGAACGGCCAAAATCAAAGAGGCTCCCCTGGTCGCTCAACCACAAAGGTCATCCGCTCGCCGCTCGTCGGGTGGGAAAACGAAAGGCTGTGCGCATGCAGTTTCAGTGGTGGCTGGCCAAGCTCCGGCGTCAGCGATGGCCCGGTCTCATGCCCCGGCAAATAAGCCGGGTCGCCGCAGACCGGATGCCCGAGTTGCCACAAATGGATCCGGATCTGATTGGTACGACCCGTCACCAGCCTCGCTTCCAACAGGGTGGTGCCGTCGTCGCGCCGGGCAAGGACTCGAAACTCGGTTCGGGCCGACCGGCCGTCCTCGTCATCCACCTCGCGCAACCCCACTCCCACCGGACCAATGCTAATCGGGGCCTCACAAACAAACGTCTCGTCCTTGACCACTCCGACCACCACGGCGCGATAGACTTTTTTCACCCCTCCGGCTGCGAATTGTTCCTGAAGGATTTTCGCAAAATGGCGCGTGCGGGCAAATATCACCAAGCCGGTGGTGGCCGCGTCGAGGCGGTGGGCGCTCCGAGGCTTCTGCGGGGCATAGACGGCATTGAGCAAAAACTGAAGCGTATTGCGTTCGAAGCGTCCGGACGGATGCATGGGAAGTGGTGCCGGTTTGTTCACCACCACGATCGCTTCGTCTTCATAGACGATCTCCACCGCGGCGTTCACGTCCGGTTCAGAGCCAAGTTCGGAGAGACAAAAATATTCCTCCCCAGCCCGGATCCCCTGATCCTCGGCGACCGGCGTCCCCATGCGATCGACGATGCGGCCGGCCCGAAAACGCTCGCTCCATTCCTCCGCCGGAAGGTGAGAAAAAATTCCTTCGAGGAATGCCCCCAGGGTCCGCCCCTCCCAATCGCCCGACACCCGGACCGGTCTTCGCCGGATCGTCGGCCGACGGCCTGGCAAGGGCGTCGCCGCCTCGGCCAACGCGGCTTGCCGTCGAGCGAGGGTTTCCACCAAAGCTTCTTCCTGCGACCGGGCACAATACGGACACGAGGTTCCCGGCTGATAGCGGGGATCATTCTGGTCCTCGACGCTCAAGGGCACCTGACATCGATGGCATTGGGCGGTCTCCGTCTCGGACAAAGCCGGATCGACCCCCACTCTTTGATCAAAGACAAAACACTCACCGTCGTAATGCGCTCCTCCGCATTCCTCGAAATATTTCAAAATGCCCCCGTCGAGTTGAAAGACGTTCTCGAATCCCAGCGTTTCCAAATACGGTCCCGCTTTTTCACAGCGAATCCCGCCGGTGCAAAACATCACCACCGGGCCACTCTTGAGATCGTCGGGCAGTTTTTTTGCCGCTTGGGGGAATTGCCGAAAATGATCCAGCCCCAAACTCTTGGCTCCGGAAAATGTCCCCAGCTTGATTTCATAGTCATTGCGGGTGTCCAGGAGGGTTAAAGGCCGTCCCTCATCAATCCATTGCTTAAGCGTCGCTGCGGAAACCTTGGGCACTGTGTGTTGCCCCGGATCGATCCCTTCCACTCCAAAGGCGATGATTTCCTTTTTGATTCGCACCAACATTCGGGTGAACGGCTGATGGTCACTCTCGCTGAATTTGACCGCTAAATCCTCCAGGCCGCCAATCCTCCGCAGCTCGGCCAACAGATTTTCAATCCCCTCCCCTCCCCCCGCGACAAACAAATTAATCCCCTCGCCGCTGAGCAAAATCGTCCCCTTCAGGTTCTCCTCACGGCACAATGCCAACAACCGGCTCCGCAGGGTTTTCAACCCTTCCAGGCGGACAAAGTGGTAGGCGGCAATGTTTGTGGCGGTAGTCATTTCCAAGGTGAAAGTTTGCAGACACCCCTTCCGGGTTCATTGATCGAGAAATAGAAAGCCAGGGTAGCCCGGCCGCCTTTTTCTGTCGGGCTCACTAGGATCCGACCTCCGGACGGACCGCAGAAGTCGAGGCGGCCGGCCCGGGGGTCAAGCCCTGCCCCTCGACCGCGTTGCCATCTCGTTGCCGGCTTTCAACCATCCGGTTTTTTTTCAGCCGCTTTGCAGAGGAAAATTGACGCCTCCCATGAGGCCCCGTCAACGTCCTATCGCTTTTTACCGCGAAAAGGCTTCCCCGATCCGTAGGAACCGGAGCCTCGTTTCTCGGAGCCATAGCCCTCTCCTCCTTTGGATTGGAATTTCCCCGGCCCAAATTTCCCCGGGCCGAAATTTTTGGCTCCGCCGGTCCGGCTTGGGGCCCCTTTAGCACTCACGGGGCGGATGGAAAAATCGCGGCCATCCCAAGAGAGGGTATTGCCCATGGGAGAAAGTCCCTTGGCGAAATCTTCCGGCACCTGAACAAAAGACTCGTTGTCGGAAAGTTCGATCGTTCCGACCCGATTGGCTGGCAATCCGGCCCCACCGGCGACGGCATCCACGATTTGACGTGGCCCGTAGCCATCGGCTTTGCCCACATTTAAGGACACCCAAAGCGCGCCCCGGGCCGGCTTGCGCAAGTTCGGTCCCGAATCGCCACGGTCGCGATTGCGGTCCCGCTCACGATGGGGCGAATCCCGGCGGGTGAATTCCCGATCCGCTTCGTCTTCGGGACGCTCCTCACGCTGGGGACGATCCGGACGATCCGCGCGATCCGCGCGATCCGCGCGATCCGCGCGATCCGCGCGATCCGGACGATCCGGACGATCCGGCCGTTCGGAACGATCCGCGCGAGCTGGCGACGCCGATTCCGTCCGCGGTGGGGCTTTGGTTTCGCCTCCAGTGAGAAGGTGCAACAAGGCCGCCGACAAGTCAGTGGAATTAAATCCTTCCTCGAGCAAACGCTCCACTAAGCCCGCTTGGTTCTTAAATTCTTCCGCATCCAACACCCCCCGGATCCGATCCAAAAGTGCATCGGTGCGTTTCTCCACCACTTCGCCCACCGAAGGAATCTTGCCCCGTTGGATCTTCGCTTTGGTATAGCGTTCGATGAACTGCAGTTTGTAGATGTCGCGGCCCGACACAAAGGTCACCGCCATACCCCGACGACCAGCTCGACCGGTGCGGCCAATCCGATGGACATAATCCTCAGCATCGTAAGGCAGGTCGTAGTTGACCACCAATTCGAGATCCTCCACGTCAATCCCGCGGGCGGCCACATCGGTGGCAACCAAAAACTCGAACTCCGCTTTTTTGAATTTATTCATCACCCGCGTCCGCTGCGCCTGGGGAATGCCGCCATGCAGTCGGTCGGCGGAGAACCCTTGGGCAATCAAGGCATCGGCCAATTCATCGACCATCCGTTGGGTGTTACAAAAAACAATCCCAAGTTTGAAACCATGATAATCGACCAGGCGAATCAAGGTCTCCAATTTATTGCGGGAATGCGCTTCGTAATACCATTGCTCAATGGCGGGAACTTCGAGCGTCTTTTGCTCGATTTTGATCATCTCCGGATTACGGGAGTGGCGCTTGATCATCTCTTTGATCTCTTTCGACATCGTGGCGGAGAAAAACACCGTCTGACGTTCTCTCGGCATGGCGTCGAGCAGACTTTGAATATCGTCACGGAATCCCATGTCCAACATCCGGTCGGCCTCGTCGAGGATGACCATTTTCAAAGAATCCAAAATCAAGGTGCCACGCTCCAAGTGATCAATCAGGCGTCCCGGCGTTCCGATGACAATCTGAACCCCCTTCTTCAACTCATAAAGTTGTCGGTCGTAGGAAGCTCCCCCGTAGATCGGCACCGAATGGACGTCCCGCTTGAAGGCGGTCAGTTTGTGAACTTCATCGGCCACCTGGGTGGCCAACTCGCGCGTGGGGCACAAAATCATGACTTGCACCGCAGCCAATTTGGGATCCACCCCTTCAATGGCAGGAATGGCAAACGCAGCCGTTTTGCCCGATCCGGTCTGGGATTGACCGACCACATCCTTGCCGCTCATCAAAATTGGGATCGTGGCCGCCTGAATCGGCGCCGCCTCCTCAAATCCTAACGCGGAAACAGCTTTGAGAATTTCCGGGGAGAGTCCGAGAGATGCAAAAGTGGGTTTGTCCATAGTCCCAGAGTCGTCTATCGGAAATCAGTCTCAACGTCACGAAGTACTGGTCAGCGGTCATTTTCGCCTTTCTCCGCCAGCCTTTCGCTTTGCTCTTTCCCCCGTTCTGCGTACGATTGGTCGGATGAAGATTTCCTCCCGAGCGCCCCGCCCTGGCCGGACCCAGAGGCGTCTGGAGGAACTCATGCTCCAGGCCTCGCGGGCCTGGGCGTTGGGGCGACGGATGTTCCGACGTCTCACCCGCAAGCCGCGAACGGTCTCCGAGAGCCCCAATTTGCTCCCCACCCTGATCAAAGTCTTTGCAGGCTTTGCCCGGGTGGATGGCGAACTTCTCGAGGAGGAAATCGATTCCAGCCTCAGCTTTCTGCGCTACGATTATCCGGATGCGGTTTATTCCGAGCTCCGAAAACTTTACCGCGACGCCCTCCACGAGCAGCAGGATCTCGATGCCATCGCGCTAAAACTCTCGGGGCAGCTTTCCGACGAACGCAAGATTCTTCTCGGGGTCCAGCTCTACGATCTCATTTCCAAGGCCGGCCTCCCGCAGGAGCAAATCATCGCCTACTATTCCTTCATGGACCAGCTGGGGATGGCAGCGCAGGCCATTGATATTGTTTACCAGCTCAATGCCGACGATCAGAGCGAGGCTGGCATTTACCACGAAGGAACCTCCCCGCTCGAAGCCGTCAGTTTCGGTGCCTCCCAACAAAATGACGTCTCGGTGGTCGGCCTGCAAAATGAGGAACGCATCGTCGCCTATCGGTATCGCGACCTCCTCATCGTCAAAAATCTCACCGGCCGGAATCTCATCGTCCAAGGCCGGATCCTCCGCACCGGGGAACTTTGCCGGATCTTCGCCGGCCAGCGCATCCTGATCGACGATCAGGTCCTCACCCATCAGGACCTTGTCTTTTATTTCAACGCCAAAAAGAATGTCACGGTCCCGCAAATTTTTATCGCCGTCAATTCGGAGGATGAGGTCCGTCTGGAAAAAAGCCGGTCCCGAGATTCCTGTTTGGAAGTCACCTTTGGCCTTCGGGTCCAAGTTCTCGCTCTCGCCGATGTGGACGCGGTCCTCCATGGCATCCGCCTGAGCAAAGGCACCCAAGTCGAGGCCACCCTCGACGAGAAAATCATCTTCCACGACGACAGCGAACTCGCCCTCGGCGATCTCCGCCGCCGCGCGCACCAATACGGCGGTCGCTTTCAACTGAAAACCTCGAAGAGCGAATACCTCGTCTCCAACAATCCCGGTCTCCTCCACGAGGGCGACATCCTGCTTTCTCCAGGTTCTGGCGGCGATGTTCTCCTGAAGATCGACTGCGATTACGAGCGCAAGGAAGGACGCCTGCAAGTCCTCCAGGCTGACCGGCCAATTTTGGTCCGCGGCATCCCGGTCCGCAATATGGCGGATCTCGCGGACGGAGACACCATCCGCATCGACACCGGCCAGCTCCTCCGCTGCAACTTCTCCGAACGCCTCATTGAGGAAGAACGCAACATTATCCGCTCGCTCGAAGTGCGCGATCTCATGTGCCGGTTTCGCAACCGCCAGGTTGCCTTGGAAGGGATTTCGTTTTCCATCCATCGCGGCGAAATGGTCTGCGTCATGGGCGCTAGCGGATGCGGCAAGAGCACCCTCATGCGAGCCTTAGCCGGCCAGTTCCCGCCCAACCAGGGCGATGTCCTCTTTAATGGGCGCTCGCTCTACGGCAGCTACGACAGCCTCCGCCGTTACGTGACCTATATCCCCCAGCACGACGCGTTCGATGAACACCTCACCATTGAGGAAAACATCAACTTCGCCGCTGGCCTCCGGGCCCCCCATCTCTCCGGCCGCGAACGCCTCCGGCGCGTCGACGGCAAACTGGCCGAACTCGGCCTCAACGAACGCCGCGGCTCGGTCGTCGGAGCCGCCCACAAAAAGACCCTCTCCGGCGGCGAACGCAAACGCCTCAATATCGGCCTCGACATGATCAGTTCCGCCGACGTGTACCTCTTCGACGAGCCCACCAGCGGTCTCTCGTCCAAGGATTCCGAGCACGTCATTGAGATCATCCGCGGCATGTCGCACAACAAGGTCGTCCTCGTCACGATTCACCAGCCGACTTCGAAAATCTTCCAGATGTTTCACAAGGCGATCCTTCTGGATCGCGGCGGCAAGCTCGTCTTCTTCGGCACCCCCCAGGAAATGCTCAAATACTTCGCCGAGGCCGAACACCAACAAAACTTCGGGACCGAACTCGGCGGCTGCGAAGCCTGCGGCACCACCCGTCCCGAATTTATCTTCGATGTCCTTGAGACCCCGCTACGCGATCTTTCCGGCGATCTCATCTTTGAGGAAAACAATCGCGGCCAACTCGTCCCGGCCCGACGCTATTCCCCCGACTACTGGCGGGATAAATTCGAGGCTCACCGCCTCATGCAGGATTTTCGTCAGGTCACTCCGCCCCGCGAATCCACACCCGCCCTGCCCATCTCCGCACGCCGGAAGGAACCGCTTCGCTGGCGCGAGGAATGCCGCCAATTTTCCATTCTCTTCAAGCGCGCCTTCATCAGCAAATTGCGCAATCGGGCCAACCTCCTCATCACCCTCCTCGCCGCGCCGATGCTCGCTCTCCTCATCGGCTTTGTCCTCCGGCACTCCGAGAGCGACCACTACGACTTCGCCTCCGCCTTTCACATCCCGGTCTATCTCTTTCTTTCCCTCGTCGTGGCCATGTTTCTCGGACTGACCAATAGCGTCGATGACATCACCCGCGATCGACCCGTCCTCCTCCGAGAGCGCAATCTCAACGTCCGCCTCAGCTACTACGTCACCGCCAAGGCCCTCACCCTGGCGATATTTGCCGTCATCCAGTGCATCCTGTTTACGATCGTGGGCGACGCCCTTCTCGCGGTCCGGGGTATGTTTGCCATCATCTTCACCGCCATGTTTCTCACCACCATGAGCGGAGTTGCCATTGGGCTGGTGGTGTCTGCCCTCGTCAATGAGGCGAAAACCGCCGTCCTCGTCATTCCCGTCGTCCTCATTCCCCAGCTCATCCTCGCCGGAGCCTTCGTCAAATATGAAGACATGAACCGCAACCTCGATTTCGTCTATACGATCAAACAATGGGCGCGCGAGAACCCCGGCACCTCCATGGAACCCCGCAGCAACCTCCAGGTCCCGCTCATTTGCCAGTTCATGCCCATGCGATGGTCCTACGAAGGTATTATCTACGCCCAGGCGAAACTCAATCCCCTCACCCGCCGCCAAACCCAGATCCAGCATCAAATCCTGCGACTCGCGACAGTGGAAAATCCTTCCGACGCCGAGGGCAATCGCCTCGAGGATCTCAAGGACCTCCTTGCCACCCTCTCCGGGCTTCGGGCCGAAACTCCGGGTGAACTCGACGACCGCCTCGCCCTCATTGATGGCGTCATCGGAGGAGCCCCCTTCGACCGCGGAAAATTCCGCAGCCCGGCCAATGGCGTCACCGCGGAGCAACTCTACGTCAACCAAAAGGTCACCGACCTTGTCTCCAAAGCCGAGATGGAACAAAGCGACTATCGCAACGACATCGCCGGCCGCCAGCATCTGAACGTCTTCTTCGGTCCCGTCAAAGAATACCTCGGACTCCGCGTCGGCATCCTTTGGTTCGATTCCGGCGTCCTCATCGTCACCACCCTCGGGCTCTTCTTTGTCCTCTACCGCATCCTCAATCACCAGATCCGCACCCGGCGGGCCTAAGAGGGAAAGAAGAGCCTCACGCAAAGGCCGCAACGGTCGCAAAGGAAGAAGGGTGAAAAATGCCCGGCGCCTCGCTAGCGGAGGGGCAAGTTCCGCCTTGCCCGCGTGCGTTCGCCTCCGGCCCATCCGCCACAGCGCCTTTCCGAACCAACCTGCATTTGTAAATACAGTGTAAATGCCTTGCATTTGAGCAAGCGATCAGATAGGTTGAGACAGATATTGTAATAATTTTGTAACAAAAGCCTTCTTTATTCCGAGTGAAACCTCGGACACCGTTCTCCCCTTGAACACTATGAACGCAAAGCCTCTAAGGCCCGCAAAAGCCTTCAGCCTCATTGAGCTGCTGGTCGTCATGGCGGTAATTTCTCTCATGGTCGCCCTGATGCTACCGGCCATCTCAGGATTTTCCGGTTCCGCCGGGCGCCGAGGCGCGGTCAATACCGTCATGAACACCTTCGAACAGGCTCGGGTGGCCGCCTTAGAGTCAGGACGGACAGTTTATGTGGTTTTTTGGCGGCGTGTTTTTCCTGAAGCGGATGCCCTCATGGTTCTGCGAGAAACGGAGGACGGGACCGGGACCTACGAGCAGATGTCCAAATGGATCAAGCTTCCGAAAAATATTCTCCTCCATCAACCGGCCGCGGGACAAAGCATGCTTTCGATTGATCCCGCCTCAGTTCTCACCACCGGACGCATGCCCAGACCGGTCACCTTAACCGCGGGAGAATCTCTCAATGTCCTCGCCTTCAATGAATCGGGTGGAGTCGCATTTCCAACCGGCAAACCAAATCGCAAACTCATCATCAGCGAAGGGATTCGTGGAGACGGCGGAACCGAAGCCCTCCTCAGTTCGAAAAAACAAGACCAATCTGTCCCTGGCGGCGGCTTCGAAATCATTTCTGTCTCTCGCTACACCGGCCGCAGCCAACTCGACATCACCACGATTCAACAAAACTAGAACGACCACCGAAGGAGCGATGAAAGAAGAGACAAATATTAATCGAACGGGATCGGGCCAAACGAGGCAACGTCCCGCCTCCCCGTCTCCCCTGATGGGGACGAATGAATTTCTCCTCGCAGGAAACCCGGTAAATCTTGTTAATCCTGTCAGAACCGCCTTTTCCCTCATTGAAATCGTCCTCGCTCTCGGAATCATATCCTTCGCTCTGGTCGGAATCATCGGCCTCTTCCCAGTGGCGATGAAGTCCGCCCTGGAAAGTCAGCGTGAAACACGGGCCGCCCACATCGCCCAACAAATCTTCACCGATCTTTCCAGCCTATCCGGAACAAATCGCTTTCTCATTACAGGAACAAATTTTTCGACCGACCGAATTACCGTTAACCTATCCAGTTCCGACCCCATACCTCCCGTCTATTTTGATGCGGAAGGCTATGCCATGGGAAATATCGCTGCGGTCGATGCTACCTACGGAGCCACCGTCTTGATTACCCCGAACAACCCAATTTCTGGCCTTGCTCAGGTTCAGACCACAGTCTCTACCCCAACAGCGGCAGCGGAGACCAACCGGTCCAGCTACACCTTCGTCACCCTGATGAATACGCAATAATTTTTAGACAGGATTAACAAGATTAACAGGATTGAAGACAACCAAAGACATTTCTGAACTGACCGGAAAGATCATAGGTGCTGCTATGAACGTGCATCGTACCTTGGGACCGGGATTTCTTGAATCCGTTTACCAAAATGCCATGGTCCTGGAACTCCAAGGTGCCAATCTCACCTGCGAAACCCAGACTCCGCTCGAAGTTCATTATCGAGAGCGGGTGGTGGGAAACTTTCTCGCAGACCTTGTCGTCGAAGGCTGTGTCATTCTTGAACTCAAAGCAGTTATGGCACTGAACCAAGCTCACGAGGTCCAACTGGTAAACTATCTCACGGCGACCGGCATAGAAAACGGACTTCTCCTCAATTTCGGAGCCAAGAGTTTGGGAGTTAAGCGGAAATTCCGCACCTATGGATCCCCCAATCGAATCAATCCTGTAAATCTTGTTAATCCTGTCCAAAAATCCTCTCCTCATGCCTTCACGATCTTAGAGTTACTCGTGGCCATGGCGGTCTTTTCTCTTCTCATCGTCATGCTCATGGGGATGGTCGACAGCGCTTCCAAGCTTTGGAGGGAAAATGAAAACCGCGTGGACTCCTACCGCGAAGCGCGCGCCGCCATGAGTATCATCTCCCACGACCTTCGCAATGCCCTGGCAGGCACCAATCTCAACTACATTCGCATCAATAACGACGCCTATGGCTTTCTCACCAATGCGGAAACCGACACCAATTCCGCCGCAGCTATCTTTTTCCTCTCCGCCCAATCCGCGACTTCGCAAGATCCCGCCGCCAACAAAAGTGACGTTTGTCAGGTTGGCTATTTTCTTGCTTACGACAAAACCTCCGCCCTAGCCGGTGTGAACACATCCGTCCCCAAAACTATGAACCTCTACCGCTACTTCCTCAGTAGCGATGAAACATTTGCAAAACTCACCAACGGCACCTATCCCGTCTTTGGCAGCACCATCGGAGCTTTGGATGACGCGGTGGAACTGCTGGCCCGGAACATCACGCGCTTTCACATCGACGCTCTCGACACCAATGGCACTCCCTACATTTCGACCACAAACGCCCCCTTGCCTCCCGTCATTCAAATCGAAATGACCGCGATCAATACCGAGACCGCCAAAAAGCTAGACAGCAAATCGGACTGGATTGCTCCCACTGGTGGCCTCGCCAAAGTTATCGCCAAAAACGAACAGACATTTTCATCACGCGTTGGAACTCCGAAATCCCAATGAACGATCGTGCCATGAAATATGTTCGGCAATCCGGCCAGGAATCACGGATTTTTTGTCGCCAACCTTTCTGCACCCGGGGCGAATCCCGCGCTTCCTCGCTCGTTGTCTCGCTGCTCGTGATCGTCGTCCTAAGCACGATCGTCGTCGCTTTCATGCAAAGCATGTCGATCGAGAGATCAATTTCAAGGAGCTACCTTAATCGCGAGCGCGCCCGACAAGCCGCCGAGGCCGGAATGCAGACTGCCATCAAACAGATTCAGATCGCCATGGGAACCAATCAAGGATTTGTCACCGGACTGACAAATCACGCGGCAACCTTCGGACCGGTCACGATCATCGGTCGAACCAATCTCACGAATTCCACACAAATCATGCCCCTCGTCTCAGGCCCCATTAACGCATCGGCGGCCTTCGTAACACCTGCTTGGTCTGCCCAACTCACCACTTATCTGGCCGAGTTAACCGGGAGCAATACGGTGGATATTAACACATCGAAGCACATCATTCAGGAGACCGCAGACACCAACGCCTATCGAGCTATTTGGTTCCCCATGACAGACAGCAACGGAAAGACGACCTCTCGTTTTGCTTATATCGTTCAGGACGAAACGGCCCGCATTAACCCTGCACTCCACAATGGAACCGGGTCACAAAGCAATCCCACGAATTGGTACAGCGGTCCGGCAGACATCGCCCTCACGAACTCTAGCGCAAAAATCCTGACTAAAAATGAAGCTGATCAGGTCGATGGAATGACCAATTTTTTGTGGACTTATGAAACCTTGGGCCAGGCGTTCGCCCACCGAAGCAACTTTGTCAGCGTCAAACATTTGCTGAGCGTCAACACGAATCCTACCTTCGATGTGATTCCTCAATCCCTCGCGCAGGGAGGACAACCAAAATACAACATCAACGTGGCCGCCACTAATGCCGCCATTTATGTTCTTGGTTCCACCAATGCTGCAGAGACCATGGCTGGGCTGATCCAGACCAACCTGCCCACTTTTGCCTCACGCGACCCCAGCCTGAGGGGCAATTCTGTGCATGAACTCCGTTACCTTAACCGTCTTGCAGCCAATATCGTGGACTACATCGATGCAGATTCGGCTCCAACCTACGTGAATGGCGGCGAACCCGCAGGAAAAGATCTCCATCCTCTCGTCACCGCAATCGCCACCCGGTACCGTCGGACCGCTATGGACACGAATTCAGACCCGGTCACTACCACGATTGAAAGTCAGGTCTTTGTTCAAGTCTGGAATCCCTATACGACCACCTCGTCTCTAACGGAAGCACGCTTTGTCATGAAGAACCAGATGAACCTGTATTTTGGCACCGGGATTGTCACCCCTTTTACAGACTATGATCAGACAATTACAACCAACCTGACAGTTCGCCCAAATGAATTTATTGTCATGGAATTCTCTACCACTAACCAGACATGGACAAGTCCAGCTCCGGCCACCAATGCACCTCGCATCCTCGGTTCATTTTCGGAAAGCGCCGATGGAACCACTTGGCCAACTTTTGAACTCTTCATCGACAAATACTTGGTGGACATGCAACGACGCAGCCCGGTCGGACCCGGTACCGCAACAGGCGGACTGCAAATGTTCGCAAAAACATTCAGCACATCCGGTAACACCTATGCCTGTTCATTTATCCCTACGCGGGCCAGCGCACCCACATGGCGTTTTGTCGGCGATCCCCGGGCAAACTTTCTCACCACTTACGATTGGACTCCGATTTCATCGGACACATCGTACCCGAGTGACACACGCTGGAAGGGACGGCAAATGGACACCTCGCCAAGATATCAGAATCACGCCACCAGCTGGCTCAACCGAGACTTCACCCGGACGAATGCGGCTATGGGCACGGCACCGGATTCCCTCAACACAACACCTGCCGACGTGGTAAGTGCCTACAATTTCGCCGTTGAAAGCCTAAATGCGCCTGCGGTGATTCGCAATGGCCCTATGCAGAGTATTGGCGAACTGGGCAATGTTTTTGATCCCGTCCAGGCTGCGGACGATCTAACTGCACCTTCGGGTGGCTCACCCTCATCAACTTTTCTCTCCGGTGGCGGGCGGACCCTCAGAATTGGCCAGCCGGAATTTTCGGTCAGCGGGACAAACACGTGGAACATAAACGGTCGCCGAGCGATGGAGTTATTAGACGTGTTCACTGTGGCAGAGACCAACAGCACAAGCAGAGAGTTTCCGGTTACGATGGGACAAATCAACGTCAACACCGCCTCCAAAGAGGTGCTGGAAGTCGTGCTCGCCAGCATCGCAGTCACGTCCGATTCCGGCCTTGGTTCGGCAAGTTTGACCAACCTACCAACCATTTCTTCAAACATCATCGCTAATCGCCCCTACGGACGGCTCTCGGATCTTAACAAAATTACGACGCAATTCGCACAAGCAACCAATTACACGCCAGCGTTCGGAGTCTCAATCGGAGGTGGTACGACCAACATTGCTGCCTATGACCGAGCCCGGGAAGAATGCTTTGGTAAATTCGTTCAGAACATCACCATCCAATCCCGCACTTACCGCATCTTCGTCATTGGCGAGGCATTGGATACCCAAGGAAAACCCAGCAGCCGCTCCATCGGGGAATTTATAGTTTATTTCCGATCTGATCCGGCTGGAAATTTTGAACCCGTCGTTCAATTCAAACAATTTGATCAATGAGACATTTATCCGCCGTCTTTTCCGTAAGATCCCCTCGCAAGAAAATACTCTCGGCCCTTGCCGCCATTTTCGCCGGCGGGGTGGTGACTTGCGTCGCTGCGGAGCCCGATAAAACGCTTCCACAAACCCGCGTTCAAATCGTCAATGCGACCAGCGTTCCCGAGATTGCGCTCAGTATCAATGGCAAGAAAAGCTATCCCAATTTTCGTCAGGGGCTTTATACGGCCGATGGGCCAACAGACCAAATCGAGGTCGAATATACGGCGCAGGTGTCCGGAAAAATTCTTGTGGCGAAATCCCAAAAGATCCAATTCGCACCGAACCGAATTCAGACCGTGGTGATTCTGGGAGATTTCTCCACAGAGGTTCCACCCGAACAGCTTCCCACGTCGGACTCAAAGTCATCGCCACCCAAAAAACCATATCCCCCCAACGTGTTCTTCCGTGTATATTCGCATGACCAAAGTGAACCCCCGTCTGCACCACGCCTGCGGGTCATTAATGGTATGCCAGGAAAAACATTAGTCTTTGGGTCCTATGGAAAGCCGCAGATAAAATTTATCTTAAAACCCGGTGGTGAAAAGGAACTTTGGGACCAACCGCCCACTGCGGAATATTTTGTAAAAATCGACGGAAAAACGGACGATGTTCTTATGCGGCAAGAGGGATTGATTCGTAATGCCATGCTGATTTTATATTTGGACAAAGAAGGCCAGCCCAAATTCAAACGGGTCTTTGAAAATCAGTGATTGTCACCGGCTTCGCTCAAGATATCACTCGCCCATTTCTCCAGTACTGTCGCAGAAGAAAAGACAAACGGAGTCACGCATGAATGGCGCTATTTCAAGCAAAGAATCGAAATCTCCACCGGCGGGAGATTTTCTTATATTCGGATCAAGGTAATGTCACCGCGCCGCCAGGACGGCGTCTTCGACCACGGGCGAAAGCGTTATCTTCCGGCGGATCTCCGGCTTCACAAGGATCTGCATCCGCACATGATCGGTGGGCTTGCGTCAGGCGCCTAGCGGCCTGTCGGACTGAGAAAGCAGCTCAAAATCCTTTACATCGCGCCCGGCAGTCCAGGGGAAAACGGGTATATCGAGAGCTTCCATGACAAGCTGCGCGACGAATGCCTGAATCAGGAACTCTTCGTGACCTTGGCGGAAGGAATACAAAGAATGTCGCCCCCATAGCTCGCTGGGATACCAGACGCCAGGGGAGTTCGCTCGCGCCAGCAACTCTGGGCTCCAGTCGCCTTACGGGCTCCTTGCGCCCAGAGTTGCCATCAACCCGCAATCCAATCTCAACCTAAAACGAAACCAACCTGCGGAATTTCAGTTTTGATGTGTCCCACTTCCGGGGTCAGGCCGGTCAGACTGAACTCGGAGAAAGGATTCTCCCCATTAATCTTTCGACTCCGGTCCCACTGGAACAAGTCGGACAATGCGCCCGGGTTGTTCGCAGAGCAAGTAGAGAAAGCCGTCGTCGAAGCAGCGGACATCCCGGATCCGGCCGAGATTTTTCAGGAGAATTTCCTCTTCGGTCAAGGTGTTGCCCTCCAAGGCGAGCCGGACCAGCTTGCGATGGGCGAGGGCCCCGGAGAACAGGTTGCCCTGCCAGTGGGGGAATTTTTCTCCCTGATAAATCGCCAGTCCGCAGGGAGCAATCGAGGGAGTCCAATGGTGAACCGGCTGTTCCATACCTTCTTGGGCGGTGTGGTCGGTGATGGGGGTGCCTTTGTAATTGATCCCGAAGGTGATGACCGGCCAACCGTAGTTTTTGCCTTTCTCGATCAGGTTGAGTTCATCTCCACCTTTGGGTCCATGTTCGGTTTCCCAGAGTTTTTTGGTTTGCGGGTCGAAGACGAGCCCTTGGGAATTGCGGTTCCCATAGCTCCAGATGGATGGTCGGGCACCGGGGGTTTGAACAAAGGGATTGTCGGCGGGAATGCGCCCGTCGTCCATGAGGCGATGGATTTTTCCCTTCACGTTGTCGAGACGCTGGGCGTTGTTGGCCGGGGTGGTGACGTCCCCGCGGTCGCCAATGGAAAAGAAGAGGTGTCCTTCACCGTCAAAAGCCATTCGGCTTCCGAAGTGGGCCCCGGCCTCGGTGGCTTCTTCGGCAGGCGGCTCAAAAATGGTTTCGAGATTTTCGGCTCGGTTTCCTTTGAGTTGAAACCGGACAATCGAGGTGAGGGCGCCCTTAGGGAGAGGTTTGGAAAATGCGAGGTAGATCCAACCGTTCTCCGCATAGTCAGGGTGCAGCCGAATGTCGAGGAGACCGCCCTGGCCCTTGGCCCACACCTCGGGAATGCCTTCCACCGGGTCGGGCAGTAGCTGCCCGCCCTCGACGACGCGGAGGTCGCCCTTGCGTTCGTTGATGAGAAAACGGCCGTCAGGGAGTTTCACCATCCCCCAAGGAACCTCCAATCCGTCCAAAAATGGCTCGACCTGGAAGCGTTGTTTTTCGGATGCGATCTCTTCTGCGAATGCAACCGGCAGAGCGGGCAAGAATAGGAAACCGAAAAGGAGAATGGCGGGAGCGCGGAACACGACTCAGCATGGAAGGTTGCCGAGGATATCGCAATCGGAAACGGACGGTGTCATTGCGGCAAGAGGGATTGATTCGTAATGCCATGCTGATTTTATATTTGGACAAAGAGGGCCAGCCCAAATTCAAACGGGTCTTTGAAAATCAGTGATTGTCACCGGCTTCGCTCAAGATATCACTCGCCCATTTCTCCAGTACTGTCGCAGAACAAAAGACAAACGGAGTCAGGCATGAATGGCGCTATTTTAAGCAAAGAATCAAAATCTCCACCGGTGGGAGATTTTCTTATATTCGGATCAAGGTCGTGTCACTGCGCCGACAGGACGGCCTCTTCAACCACGGTCGAAAGCGTCACCTTCCGGCGTTTCGCCAACCGCTCAATCTTCCGGCGGATCTCCGGCTTCACAAGGATCTGCATCCGCACATGATCGGTGGGCTTGCGTCCGGCTCCTGGACGCGCCCCGCCGCGCTTGGGAATCAATTGCACAAGCCCGCCTTTCTCAATCCGCTCGTATGCCGTGCCCGGGGGATTCGGATCTAGGATTCCCGCCGACCGCGCCTGTTCCCGTGTGAGGATATTGGCTTCGTCAAACTCCCATCCCTCTCCTTTGGGCTCGTCGGTGTAAATCACTTCTTTATTTTTGGTTTTCATAAATCCTCTTTTGCTTCCGCCAATATCCAGCGCCAATGATGCGGATGGCTTCTCCTCGCCGCGTGTATCGCACTGTGAGAATGTCTCGCCCATCGTGTCCGATGGCATAGAAGCGGTCTTCGTTCAGGCTGTGTTCCCGGTTTGGGACGATTAAATATCTCGGATCATCAAACACCGCAGCGACCGTCGAAAAATCCACGCCATGCTTTTCAAGATTCAAAACCTCCTTCGCATCATCCCATTCAAAAAGCACGGCCTGAAATTACACGCCAATCCGTTAGATAGTCAACACGCGATTTCAAATTTGTACACCAAGATGTTGGTGTCGAGAAAACCCGATGACCCGCTCGGACTGTTATAGGGGTAGGGACGAGGATTGCTCCCCGCCCCTCCCTCCCTCCGAACCGGACTGGCGGATTTAGCCGGTCCGCACCCAGAGCCGCCTGAAGGCGGTACTCCAACATGGACTCATGGCAATTCCTCGGGATCAGGATGTCTGCCCCCCCAGCATAATGCGAAGCTGTTGAGTCAATTCGGGGACCGGGAGCTTGGCCCGGATCATCCCGCCGAGAACCAAGCCGGTTTCGTAAGGGTGCGTTTCAACCACCACGGAGGCGTCGGTTTTCACTTTTCGCTGACGGCCTTTTTTCTTCTTCAGGCCGGAAACCATGGGGATCCGCTCTCCAGCCACGCGGGGTTCCTCCACCATGCCATCGTAAAGACCGCAGAAGAATGGTCGCCGCTGAATGAGACGGGCAGTGCCATTTTCGCTATATTGGCTCCAGAGGAAATTAAATTGCGTCAGAATCTGCTTGGCCACCGGACGCAGGGTCGTGGCCGATTGCTTCTCCAGACCCGCCCGAAGGATGGATTGTCCGGGCTTCTTTTTATCCCAATGCGAATCAATTCCAAAGCGATTGAGGAAGGCCCATTTGACAAAGTTGCCCACCTCCTCATCGGCTGCGGCGACTTCGAGAATGACCGCATTTTTCCGGCGGTCCATTTTGATTTGTGCGCCGAGGGTGAACAAGTCATCCGCTCCCGAGCTCGCGACCGGAGCCAAAAAATCATATTTGCTTTCCAAGTTGGCCAGTTTCTCCCGCGCCACGACCGCTTCGTGTTTGGTCCCGCGCTCGGCCATCTGCCGGAGTTTCTCCCGGCGATCAACCAGATCCTGAGTGGGAATTGCTTTTGTCATGGATATGCTGAAAGTTTTCCGCCCCCCGGTGGCGGTCAACTTTTTTCCTCCGGCCGGGCCAGACGCCGATAGGTGGCGAGGGCGAGGAGGGGGAAGTGGAGGCGATACATGTCGTATTTAAGATAAAACACGCAGGGGAACCCGGTGCCGGTGGTGTAGTTTTCGGTCCACGATCCATCCGACTCCTGGGTGTGGATGAGGTATTCGACGCCCCGTTGAATCGAAGGGCGTTCCGGTTTGCCGCAGGCGCACAGACCCATCACCGCCCAGGCGGTCTGGCTGGCGGTGCTCGGTCCCCGCCCTTTGAGGGAGGGAAAATTATAGGACTCGCAGGTCTCGCCCCAGCCGTCGTCTTCGTTTTGGCAGCTCTCAAGCCAATCGCGGCCGCGGCGAACCCATTCCTGGTTCATGTTTTCCCCAATAGCGGCCAGGCCGCGGAGGACCTGCCAGGTTCCATAGATATAGTTCACGCCCCAGCGACCATACCAGGAACCATCTGCTTCCTGGGTGCGACGAATCATGGCAAGAGCTTGGCAGACGACAGGATCTTCGCGGGGATGACCGATGAGGCCAAGCAACTCCAGCATCCGTCCAGTGAGATCGGAACAGGTGGGATCGATGATAGCATTGTGATCGGCAAAAGGCACGTGCTCGAGCCACGGGGCGGTGACTCCTTTGTCAAAGGCCGCCCAGCCGCCATCCCGATCCTGGAAGGCGAGCAACCATTGCAGGGCCCGTTCAAACTGGGCCGAGCGGGTATAGGCATCGCGGGGCTCCACATGGCGAAGCGCCATCAGAACCATCATGGTATCGTCGGTGTCGGGGTAGAACTTGTTTTCGTGCTCGAAGGCCCAGCCGCTGGGTTCGACGGCCGGCACATGGACCGCCCAATCAGCCTCGAAACGAACTTCTTTCCGTTCCAGCCAGGTCGCCGCTCGATCGAGCGCCGGATGTTTCTGCAAGCCGGATTCCGCCAGGGCAATCGTCGTAATGGCCGTGTCCCAAACCGGGGACAGGCAGGGCTGAATCCGAAAATCGTCTTCGGTCTCGACGAACAACCCGGCAAAATCGCGAGTGGCTTTTTTCACCAAAGGATGATCTTCGCCATAGTTGAGCACCTGCAGGGCCATCATGGCGTTGAGCATGGCGGGAAAAATCGCACTGAGGCCGTCGCTCCCCTCGCCCATCCGTCGGATCATCCAGCGCTCGGCGGCCTTGAGCGCCCGCTGACGGAGGGGATGAATAGGCAATCGGTCATAGAATTTGAGAAAGCGGTCGCAGCGCAAAAAAAAGTTTTTCCAAGCCCAGAACCGGGGATCTTTCTTTAGCGACAGGTCGGTATTTTCGAGTCCGGCCGGGTAGAGTTCGTGCAGATGTTTTTCGGCGGGCAGGTGTCGGACTGGCTTGTAGTGGTTAAGGATCGCAAGGGGGGCAATGATCGTCCGGCTCCAGGACGACATCTCGTAGAGATTGAAGAAAAACCACTTGGGAAAAAGAAAGATCTCGGAAGGAATGGTGGGCAGATCTTTCCAGGGAAACTGACCGAGGAGCGCGAGGTACAACTTGGCGAAGGTGTTGAGCTGGGGAATCCCGCCCAGACGCAAAATGTTGGCCCGGGCCTCGCTCATCCAGGGAGCGGTCGGGGAATGGCCGGCCAGCTTCATGGCGAAGTAGGCTTTGACCGAGGCATTGATCTCACTGGGCCCTCCAATAAAAATATTCCAGCCGCCGTCCGGAAGTTGCCGGCTGCGGATGTGGGCCACGCATTTGGCTTCCAGGTCCGGATCCAACTTTCCTCCCCAATGCATGTAGAGGACGTAGTCTGCGCACAAAGTGGCATCGACAAAGAGCTCCCCTTCCCAATGCCCATCGGGATGTTGGAGCCCGAGGAGACATTCCTGAGCTCGCGTCACCGTCTCGTCCAACGTGAGATTCGGTGGTGAAAATGGCAGCACCTTGGCCGAAGCCTTCATTCCGCTTGCACCTGAGCCACGACGACCGATTTTTCACTTTGCCCGCAGGAATCTGAACTCACCGGCGTCTTTTCTCCTGGTTTTGCTTTCGGTCGACCCGTCTTATGACCATTCCCGGCGGTGACTCCATTGTGAGAGATCACATTGGCTCCGCCCACGCGAGTCTTTGGCTTGGGCCCGAAGTTGAAGGCGATATTTTTCCAGGTATCTCCGGGCTGAGCGCAGCGGCCGAGGGCGGCCGTGGGTTCGTAGCCGCAATGGACCATGCAATTCTCACAGCGGGTATCGCGGGCAACCCCATCGACCACGCCGTAATTTTCCCACTCGGTTTTTTCCAAGAGATCCTGGTAGCTGGGATAGTGCCCATCGGTCATGAGGTAGCATGGGGCCTTCCATCCCATGATGTTCCGGGTCGGAATCGCCCAAGCCGAACAGGTCAAATCGCGTTTGCCGGCCAAAAACTCAAAATAGATCGGCGTGCCAAAAAATGAATACCGCTGACTCCATGCGGTGATGTCTTTGAACTTAGCCTTGGTCGCTTCGCGGGTGAGGAAGAAATTCTCCGGCTCTAGGTTGAGCCGTTTGCGCATGTCCTCCTTGGCGGCGTCATAATCATAGCCGGGCGAAATCGTATGTCCGTCCACCCCGAGCCAGGATAAGTATTCATACATTTGCTCGATCTCGGCCATGTCGGTTTCTTTGTAAATCGTCGTATTGGTCGCGACCTGATAGCCGAGGATCTTAGCCATGCGCATGGCCAGGATGCATTCCTTGAAAACGCCCTCACGCTCAACAATAAGGTCATGGGTCCGCTCGAGACCATCGAGGTGGACATTCCAATAGAGATACGGATTCGGCGCGATCACCGGATCGGAGGCTTTTCCCGCGGTCCCCGTGCGGATCTTTTCCACCTCAGCCTCCGTGATCAAATCCTGAGACCGCAAAGTGTCCAGAATCGTCTCCAGAGCCGCAGTGCCTTCTCCGGAATCCTGACTTCGATTCCATTCCGAGGCCAAATACGCACGCATTTTTTTGCGCATGAAAAGAGCATTGGTGCAAATATACACAATGCGGCCCTGCGTGAGCACCCCCTCGACCAAGGCCTCGATCTCGGGATAAATGAGCGGTTCGCCACCGCAAATCGAAATCATGGGCGCATTGCATTCGTTGGCAGCCCCAAGACAATCCTCCAGACTCATGACATCCTTCAGCGAGGTGGAATACTCTCGGATCCGCCCACACCCGGTGCAAGTGAGGTTGCAGGTGTGCAGCGGCTCCAATTGAAGCACGGTAGCAAATTTATCTACCCGCCGTAACTTCTTGCCAACAATGTATTTGGCGATTTTCGCCGTCAAGGGCAGTGGAAATCTCATGAGTGCAGAGGATTAGAAACCAGTGGGACCAGACTGTCAATGTCAGCGCTGCCCGCTGGGAGAAAACGCATCAAAATCCGGTCATTTTCGGGGAGCACACTCGGCTCGAGTGTGCTTCCTCGGCGGCTCGCCGAGGATGCAACGGATCGGGCGAAGTCCGAACGGCCAGGCTTTCAAATTGCTTCGGCGAGCCGCCGAAGCGGGCACGCGAGCCGCGTGCGGTACCCGGACAAGACGACTCCGCGCGAGACCATCCTGGCTACTCCATGAGAACCGGGAACTGGAGCTTTCCGTTCAAGCTCCGGTTGATCAGTTTGTTTTGCAAATCCGCAACAACCTTCGGATCTGCGGCCCTTCGTCTGGATTGCAACACGGCCCGTCTCCAATGGCCGATCATCACTTTGGAGGCCAACAGAGAATTTTTTTCTGTCGGCCACGGGGCCACCTCGAACTGTCCCTTAGCCGCCAAGCTTCGCCACGTGACGAGATACGGGTTGAGGTCTCGACAGGCCGCCCAGGATGCCTCGATCGGCAGAGCTAAAATCTCCAATTGCGCGTCGAGTGTCAGACGACTGAAGGGTACTGTGGGGCCCTCTTCGAGAGGCGCTCCCATCATCCCCCGCAAAGGTGTGGGAAGCGCGGCCTTGGCGTTCCGCCAGAGTTGACGCTGACGGGCTTGTTCTTTGGGCCAATCAAAGAGTGCTCGCGGCACCGAGACTTCGTCATAGCCTTGGGGGAAATCGATTCCCATGGCGCAAAAATCTTGCTGAAGTCGGGGCAACTTTCGCGCCACAAGCGGCTTCCCCGCTGCCGCAGCTTCGAGAATGGGCAGACCAAAGCCTTCTTGCACCGAGGTCAGAAGAATGACTTCGGCCGCGGCAATCATCTCGTCAATGGTCGCCAGTCCCCCACCGGACCCGCTGAGAATGCCAAACCGCACGCGCCAGCCTCCCCGCCGGGCCGCTGCGGAAAGGCCGCGAGCATACGATTGCTCGCCCGCCGAACTAATCCCTGCGGTCGTCAGCAACCACGCCTCCGGTCGCAACCAACGGGTGAGCAAGACGGCTTCAGCCAGATTTTTCCGCCGCAAAAACCGGGTCGGCACCACCCAAAGCGGCCCGTCGTCACCGAGGAACTTCGCTAATTGGCCTTTGACCGTCCGCAACCGCCGCTGGGTCGGCGGCGCCGGGGGCGAAACCGCATTCGGCACCCACACGGTCCGCTGAGGCAAATGGCGTTTCCACAACTGTTGATCCGCCCGATTGATGAACACCATCGCTCCCGATCCGCCAAAGGTAACCCGAGCCACATCCGCCAGGGTACGATAGCCGGATTGGCGCATTTCTTTCCAACGCCCCCATCGATTCTCAAACCAGAAATCATGGTGCTGGCTGATGAGCGCTAATCCCCGCACCCCGACCCAACGAACAATCTCATCCGCCAAAATCAAATTGCGCCCCAGGGCCATATTATGGGTCCAGATGAGGGTCTCCTTCGTTTCGTGGGCAGGCACCAAATCCGCCAAGGCTTGACGAATCTTTTCCCGCCTGCGAGCCGGCGGCAACCGGGACTCCGAGAAATACCCAAAGGCCGGCACCCGCAGAAACCGGACCTGATGAGGGGCCAAACTTTGACGCAGTTCTTCCTCCCATTCCGCCACTCCGGTTCCGCCGAAAGCAAAGGTCACCGTCGCATGCTCGGAACATCCGGCCGCGAGCAAAAGCGGCAGGCTCTTCTCCATGACCCGGCGCACGCCGCCAGGACGCAAATGGTAATGGATCACCACCAAGTGGCGAAAGGGGACGAGCAAAGAAGTCACGATGGATTGAGGATAACCGTCGCAGCCTCCATCCCAAGGCGATTCATAAACCAGAATGAAGGCAATTATCTTCCCGGATTCCGCAGTGTCGGATTCCGCAGTTGCCCAATCCGTCCGATCGCGGAAGACTCCTCGGCATGGCGGATTTTTTTCAGGACGGTTCCATGGCGACCCTGCATCGGTTAGGCAAACCCGACCTCCGGCGTCTCGAACGCGACCTCCTCGAATTTTCGCGCCAAACCCCGATCGCTCTCGTCCTCCCCTGCCACGTGAAAGAACTTGGCTCCATCGCCCTGCGGGACATCGTCAAAAAACTTCGCGCCGTCCGCTACCTTTCACAAATCGTGGTCGGCATCGATGGGGCCTCCGCTGCTGAGTGGCGACGCGCCCGCCACATTTTTGCCCCGCTTCCGCAGGATCTCGTTCTGGTCTGGAACGACGGACCGGCCATGAAGAAGCTCATTCAGCGATTGAAGAAAAACGACCTCGACCCCGGTCCGACCGGTAAAGGCCGCAATCTCTGGTTGTGCTTTGGCCTCGTCTTGGCCAGCGCCAAATCGCGCATGGTCGTCGCCCACGATTGCGACATCCTCACCTACAGCCGGGAACTGCTGGCCCGCCTTTGCTACCCGGTCGCCCATGCCAATCTCGGGTTCGATTTTTGCAAGGGCTACAGCGCCCGCTTCACCGACCAACTCCACGGCCGGGTCATGCGACTGCTCTTCACGCCCCTGATCCGCTCGCTCCAAAACATCCTCGGTCCGCATCCCTTTCTCAACTACCTCGACACTTTTCGCTACCCCTTGAGTGGTGAAATCAGCCTGAGCCAAGACGTCATTCGCCGAACCCGAATGCCCTCCGACTGGGGCGTCGAAGTCGGCATGCTGGCGGAGGTCTATCGCGTCTCTCCCACCAAGAGCATTTGCCAGGTGGACATGGCCGATTGCTACGACCACAAACACCAGGACCTCTCTTCGCGCGACGCTGCCAAGGGTCTCAACAAGATGGCCATGGACATCGTCAAATGCGTCTTTCGCAGCCTGGCCGGACACGGGGTCAAACTCGACCGGGGCACCTTCGACACCCTCCTGAGCACCTACATCCTCATGGCCGAAGACACCATGCGCTTTTACGCCGCGGATGCGGAGATCAATGGCCTGAAATACGACCGCCACGAAGAGAAAGTCTCTGTCACCATGTTCGTCGATAGTATCCGTACAGCCGCCCGGGATTTTCTCCGAGACCCCCTCGGCGATCCCCTCATCCCCAATTGGGACCGTGTCGATGCAGCTCTGCCAACCTTCCTCTCCGACCTTCTCGCCGCCGTCCAGATCGACAACGCCGAAAATTCTGTTTAGGATCGCCCCACCATGAGTGAATCAACCCAGAAACCGCCCTTTATCAAGATCGCCGTTCTTTTTATCGTCCTCGGCGTGGCTGCCCTCGCCATCATTTTTGTCGTGCTGGCTTCGATCGGCGACGACGTGCCCACGGAATTGCCTGCCGCCACGCAAAAGTCCACGGGCGAGTAGTTCCTAAAGCGGAAATGAGGGATTGGATTTCGCCTCCTTCCGGGCCAACTGAACCGCCCGGGCAATCATTTTTTGATGGGCCCCGGCCCGCTCCGGAATGGAAAATTCCGAAGGCGTCTCCAGAGTGAAGGTTCGATCCGCGGAGGAAAAATGAAGCACAAAGGCCTCGGGCCAGTCGGGCCGGAGGTCCAGAGTGGGCTTGGAACGAAGCACGCCCGCCCGGGCTGGGCGACCATCGATCCGACGGCGACGATCCACCGGAATGCGTTTTTCTGCGGCTAAAATTTGCTCCCCCCAATACGGGCGGCGGGAAGCAACTTCATAAACATAGTTCCCCCGGCCGTCGTAGTCTTCATGCAAAGTCAGGGCGAGATGAAAACGCCGCCCCACCATCACCCGCACTTGGGCAGCCAATTGCGGAACCTTATCGAGACGATAGCCGCGGTTAAGATCGCGGCCCTCGGCATCGAAGCGGCTGTTGTTGACCAATCCCCAGGGATTCAAACACGGAAAAATCATCAGGTTGAGGGAGCGAATCCGATCCGGATCTTTTTCGGCCCAAGCCCACAACCCCTCGGTCGCGCCCGCTTCATCGCCATGAATCCCGGCCGATAAATAGATGGCCGGAGCCGCCTCCTCCGGTTGGATGCTTTCGAGATAAAAGAGCTCGTAGCCTCCGGCCTCCGCATATTTGACCATTCTCAAACCCGCCCGACGGGCCAGCTTTCGCCAGCGCCGGATCAAGAATGCATAATCATGGGCGCGGTCGTGAATGGCGGACATGACCAAGCTCAATCAATAAGGCGTCGAGTGATCTCACCGTACGCGTCAATCCGCCGGTCGCGAAGGAAGGGCCAATGGATGCGCTGGGTATCCACCGTATCGAGGTCAATTTCTGTCACCAGAACGGCTTCCTCGTCTGCGGGGGCTTTGTCGAGAATTTCTCCGGAGGGATCGCAAATAAAACTCTGTCCCCAAAATTCGATTCCATCGCCTCCGTCCGGCGCTTCATGGCCGACGCGGTTGGGCGCAGCGACATAGCATCCATTAGCGACGGCGTGTCCGCGCTGGACGGTTTCCCAGGCCGAGTGTTGACGCGAACCGTAGGGTTCCTTTTCAGCCGGATGCCATCCGATGGCAGTGGGATAAAAAATAATTTGCGCCCCGCACAGGGCGGTCAGCCGAGCGGCCTCCGGATACCATTGGTCCCAGCAAACGCAGACCCCGATGCGCCCGAATTTGGTGTCCCAGGCCTTGAATCCCAAATCGCCCGGCGTGAAATAAAACTTCTCGTAGAAGAGCGGGTCGTCCGGGATGTGCATCTTGCGATATTTGCCCAGATACGATCCATCGGCATCGATGATCGCCGCCGTGTTGTGATAGACACCAGGAGCCCGCCGCTCAAAGAGGGAGGCCACGACCACGACGCCAAGTTCTTTGGCCAGAGCCTGAACCTGTCTCGTCGCCGGACCAGGAATGGGCTCAGCCAACTCGAAGTATTTGTGATCCTCGATCTGACAAAAATAGACCGACGTAAACAATTCTTGGAGACAAATAATCCGGGCACCGCGCGCGGCGGCTTCGCGCAGCCCACGCTCCGCAGCAGCCAAATTTTCCTCCCGCTCCGTCGTGCAACGATGCTGGACCAAGCCAATTTTCACCTTCTTTGCCATAGATGGACCTTATTTGATCTCGCCGCGGGGGACGATCTTGATGCTCTCGATCTCGACCCGTTCGGTCGGTTTGCTCGGTTCGCCGGACGACGAAGTGGTCACCGGCGTGGCGGCGATTTTAGTCAAAGTTTCGTCTCCATCGATCACCTGGCCAAATCCGGTGTATTTTCCATCGAGGTGAGTTGCCGTTCCCAGCATGAGAAAGAACTGACTCCCGGCCGAGTTGGGGTCTTGCGACCGGGCCATCGAAAGGACTCCTCGCACGTGTTTGCGGTCATTGAATTCGGCCTCGATTTTGTATCCAGGATCTCCCGTCCCCCAACGGGCTTCTTGGGACGGATCTTTGGTTAGGGGATCTCCTCCCTGGGCCATAAACCCGGAAATAATCCGATGAAAAGCAGTGCCATTGTAGAAACCTTCCTTGGCCAGCTTTTTAAAATTTGCCACCGTTTTAGGGGCCACCTTCGGCCAGAGCTCCACCACCAGCTTGCCCTTGGTGGTTTCGATCACCGCGACTTCGTCGGCGGCGGAAGCCGAAGCGGCAGAAAGCTGGGGACTGACGAGGAGCGTGGTGGCCAGAAGGGAAAGAAGGAATTTCATCGAAAGAAAGAATTTCATGCCTCCTCTTCGGTGTCACGGCAACATTTGCGCTGTAAGAATTTTCACTTTCACCATTGCCAAGTTTCAATCTGCCGCTACATTTGCCCTCTTTTCATTGCCATGAAGTCAGACATTCATCCCAACTACGTCGAAACCGTGATCACTTGCGCCTGTGGCACTTCGTATCGCACTCGCTCGACCCGAGACAACATCCAAATCGGCATTTGCGCCGCTTGCCATCCGTTTTTCACGGGCGAACAAAAATTTGTCGATACCGCCGGTCGGGTGGACAAATTCAAACGCCGCTACGGCACGGTGAACGCACCTCGTTTGGGCAAGCCCGTTCATAAAGTCTAAGGACCCCAGTTTTTCGTCAAAAGGTGATCGCGCCCCACGGCGCCATGGCCATTTTGGGCCCTAACTCCCCCATGTCATGGATTTTTCCGGCCTGATCGAAAAAAAGCGGCAACGCTTTGAGGAGCTGGAAAAAGAAATCGAAAGCGGCTCGCTCTTTGACGATGCCGTCCGTGCCCGGAACATTCTCCGCGAGCACGCCTCAAGCAAAAAGATTCTCGCCTTCTGGCGGGCCCGGGAAAAGCTGGTCAAGGAATTAGAAGAAAGTCGCCTCTTGGCCCAGGATTCCGACAGGGAAATCGCCGAAATGGCTATGGCTGAATTGCCCGATCTTGAGAGGCGTCTGCCCGAGATGGAGAAGGAATTGCAAATTGCCCTCCTTCCTCCGGAACCCGGTGAGGACCGCGACGCCATCGTGGAAATCCGCGCCGGCACCGGCGGCACCGAAGCTGCGCTTTTTGCGGCCGACCTCTACCGGATGTATCTTCGCTTCGCCGAAGCCAACGGCTTGAAGGTGGAAACGATGGACTCCAGCGAAGCAGACCTCGGTGGGCTCAAAGAAATCGTTTTCCGGCTCTCCGGCGAATCCGTCTTTCGCAAGATGCGCTACGAATCCGGTGTCCACCGGGTCCAACGCGTGCCAGCCACGGAAGCCCAGGGTCGCATCCATACTTCCACCGCCACCGTGGCCGTGCTTCCGGAAGCCGAGGCCGTGGACATCGAGATCAAGCCAGACGACCTCCGCATCGAGGTGTGTCGCGCTGGAGGCCCGGGCGGCCAAGGCGTCAATACCACTGATTCCGCCGTCCAGATTCTCCATATCCCCACCGGGCGGATCGTCCGCTGTCAGGACGGACGCAGTCAGCAACAAAACAAAGAGCGCGCCCTCCAAATCATGCGTTCACGGCTGCTTGAAGACAAACGCCGGGCGGAAGAGGAAAAATACTCCGCCCACCGGAAAAGCCTCATCGGCGGCGGGGGGCGGGAGGAAAAAATCCGCACCTACAATTTTTCCGAAAACCGGGTCACCGACCATCGCATCAAGGTCACCCTCTACAACCTCGACAAGTTCCTTGATGGGGATATTTCCGAATTGATCGAAAGACTCCTGACCAGCGACATGGAGCAACGGCTCAAAGATGCCAGCGAAGGTGCGGGGGGGTGAAATCAAAGAAGGGCGCCGAGGGGGGACTCACCCAAAGGACGGGAAGGGTGGAAAGGAATTTTGGGGAGCTGGTTGGAGGGAAGAGTTTCAGGTTGTCCACCTTGTCACTGTCGGGAAACCTTTGTGCCCTTCTCATCCTTTGCGCGAGACAGCCTTTTCTTTCCCCGGGGTTTGCTACCAATCGTAATGGCACCCTGTTCGGAGCCCGCGTAATCGGACTAGGCCCAGATCAAAAACACGATTGCTCCCAGGTCAGTGCGGCCACCACCCAAGAAACCGGCCATAGACAGCGCCTGAGTTTACGACCAGATTTCGTGGACGGCTGAATGATCTTCATTCTCTCAGGAAGATTCTTCACTTCGTTCAGAATGACATGATCTAATTTCCCCAGCGACCGTTCCCCTACTGAGGCTTGCTGACAATTTTTCGAGCCGGGGCCGGATCGGAGTCAGAGTCGGAATCCACCGGCATGCCGACGATCTTGCCATCGGGAGTATCTTCGTCTTCCGAAATCACGGCCACGGAGGTGTAACTCAGGCAACTGATTTCGCTCATCGATGTATTGCCCGCTAAGACCTGTTGAAGTCCTTCTTGATAAAGGCTGAGCATGCCTTTTTGGACGGCAATCCGCCGCATTTCGGACTGGGGAGCATTGCGTCCGATCATGTCTCCCAAGGCATCATCCGCCGGGCATATTTCCATCAAAGCCATTCGACCCATGTAGCCGGTCTCCGCACACTCCGAACATCCGCCCTTGTCTGAGACGACGGTCACATCCTCGGGAATCGGGATTTGATTGGCCTTAAAAATCGCCCGGGTCCCCGGAGAAAGCGCAGCTGGTTTTCTGCAAAAAGTGCATAGTCGCCGAACGAGTCGCTGGGCTTGGGTGAGAGCGAGTGAATCGGCCAGCAAATAGGGAGGAACCCCCATGGCAATCAACCGGCTCACCGCCCGCAAGCAATCATTGGCATGAAGCGTGGTGAGAACCAAGTGCCCGGTGAGGGCGGCATTGATGGCCGCGGTGGCCGTCTCTTCGTCCCGGCACTCTCCAATAAGAATAACGTCAGGATCGGCCCGCATCAGGCGGCGCAATCCTTCGGAAAACCCGATATGGTTATGGGGATCCGTCTGGGTCTGATTCATACCCTCGATTTCGTATTCGATCGGATCCTCAATGGTGTGGATATTGATATTATCCGAATTGATGCTGTTCAGAAGGGCGTAGAGCGTAGTGGTTTTTCCACTTCCGGTAGGACCCGTGATCAAAACCAGCCCCTGATCCCGTCCCATGGCGGCGGTAAACAAGTCCGTCTGTCGCGGCGAAAGATTGAGGTCGGAGAATTTTTTTACCCCATCCTGCTTATCAAGAAAACGGATGGTGATTTTTTGCAGATCCTTCCGGCAGGGAATAGCCGAAACCCGACAATCCACCCGACGCTTGCCCAGGGTGAGAGAAAATTTGGCATCCTGGGCGTCTTGGCGCCTCTGGCCCATATTCGAGTAATTTTTGATCAGACTGATGAAGCGGGGCAACATTTCTTCCGGACAGGAATGAATAACTTTAAGTTCGCCGTCGATCCGGGCCCGAAAGCGGGCGGTGTTGTAAAATTTTTCGATGTGAAGATCGCTGCCCCGCCCGGTGATGGCACGGTAGAGAACCCAGTGAATGACCTGCTCGGGAGAGGCATTGATGCTGGAAGGATTAATCCGCTGGATTTCCTGAACGTCGATCTCAACCATGTTGGCGACATCGGAATGCGTCAGTTCCCCTTGTTGCACGACATCGGTCGTGGCCACCGCGCGCCCACGCTCCCGATTAATGAGGGCGGCAATTCCTTCTTTCTCCGCTAAGACCGTGCGAAAGCTGAGAACATCATTGCCTCCGGAAAGCCATTCATCCTCGAAAGCAAAATTGTTTTTTTGCGGGGAGAGGAGGTAAACGATCTTATGTCCGCAAAACATCGGATAAACCTCATGCTTTTCGAGCAAAGCCTCGGGAAACAAGGTCTGGGGCGGGGCGGATTCCGCGTTGAAACAAGGCTCCGAGGTCGCCAAGTGGTACAAAGCCAGCCCGAGATTGCGGGAAAGTTTTTTCAAGGCCCCGTAGTCCGCCGGGGCACTAGGAGAAAGCTGAGCCCGTTCCTCCTCCAAGCGGGCACGCACTTCGGCATCTCCATCGTCAAAAGGATATTCCCGCAGCAACCAGTCGAGAATGCGCTGCAAACCCTCATCGCGCGGCAGGGCCTCGGAGAGACGGATCGGGTTGCGGTCTTCGAGCGGCGTGAATTGCACCCGCTCCATGACGTCCTTGCGTAAGGCCTCGTATTTGGACTTGGGAACAAGAACGGGAATGACAAATTCAATCGGAATGTCCCAAAGCGCCGCCGAGGCCGGATTGTAGTGGGCCATGATCAAGAGGGGTCCCACATTGCCAAGAGGCATCCAGGCTTCCTTCTCTTCGCAGCCAGGAACCGCCAACCGGCGAAAGACGGCTTCGGCCCGGGTCGAACACGCGGCCCGCAGGTTTTCCATGGGCAAGATCTGGAAAACTCCCGCCAGCCACTCCAAGGCTTCTCCCTGCGGAATCCCGTTGGTGTGGGCCAGCGCCCTGTGCAATTCCTGATCGTCGGCCGGTTGAGCCTCCGCTTTGTATCCAGCTCCAAGCAACGCTTCTTTGAGCCATTTCCAGTCTTTTTCAGTCATCCTCTAGGGAGCTCCCACCGGTTTGTAGTTTTCACCAAAATTAAAGACGGAGCCACCGGCCTGCAATCGGGCCAGGTCCAAACCCGAACCAGCAGTTCCCGGACCCAGCATCGTGAAAACGCGACCGTTCCACGAGGCGCGAAAAATTTTATCGTTGTCACTGGCCACAATAGTCAAGGTGGGCTCAAGATACGCTGACCCTGGCGCCGGACGGTCGCCGCGATATTGCAGGGAACGGGCGATGGCTTCTTCGTCATCAGAACCGTCGGCCGCAGCCAAAACCAACTCCCAGTTCGCTTGATTGAAGCGCAAAACCGCCTGATTGAGTTCTTCCAAGTTGGCAAAGCTAGTTGTCTCACGGGCGGACGGAATGAGATTGGAAATAGCCGGGATCATCACCCCCGCCAAGATGGCAAGAGCTCCGATCACCACCATGATCTCCACCATGGAAAACCCCCGTACCCTCCGGGAGGACCCAGGAAATTGGCTTCGGGCCACTTCCAACATCATCTTAGTTGGTTCCCTTGGTAAACGTGACCGGATCAAGGGCCATGATATTGACTGGGAATGTGATCGTGTATCCCGGTGGCTGGTAGCTCGTCAAATTGGTGGACGCAAATGCGAGGTGAGAGCGGACCAAGCCGTACCGCCCGGAATTGTCCGAACTGGCCCAGGTATTTGAAACCGTGGTGGGATCCGCCGAATTCAGGTAGGCCGCCATGGCCATGTTCAAGGATTCGACTCGCGCCTCCGCATGGCTGTCCTCCGCATCGCTCTTGATTTGAACCAAGTTGGGTATGGCCAAAAAGACGACGATGCCGATGATGGCAATAACCGCCAACATTTCCACAAGGGAAAAAGCCGGACCAAAAATTCGAGCGAGCGAGGAGGAAGTTTTCATGAAGGCGATTAGTCGGCGGAGGTCATTTGCACCATGGGGTAATTCGATGAACCCCATGTGGTAAAAATCAATTTCTGGCCAATCTTCGACATGGCCTCAGACTGCACTTTGTCGGCCGCCGTGGTGAAATCTGCCATATGGGAGGACGTCAGAGAATCCAAATAGGAAGCCAATAGGGTCAGCTTATTGGAACTGGCGTTGTAAGTGGTTCGAGCCGTGGAGAGGCTTTTCCCAGCCCCGCTGGAACTGGCCGCGATCCAAGCATTCAAGGCCTCCTGCATGACGGCTTGCTGCTGCCGGGCCATGGCCGTGTGCGCATCGCCTGCCGCATTGGATAACGCCGTCACCACCAACGCGCTCATGATCCCGATCACCGCAATAACTAAGAGCAACTCGATCAACGTAAACGCTGCCGATCGGCGGTCAGAATTTGCCCGGGATTTCATACCATTAAGGTACTCCCAACCTCCTTATCTTCAATAAAAAACATCGTCGCAGACCATGCAACTGGTGCCTGGCGGAAGGCCGAAAAAAAAGACTCCTGCACGGTCACTCCCGAGAGATCCCACCAAGAGGAAAAGTTGCCGGTTTCCCCCATTCGAAAACTCCCGAAAAACTCCGAAAGTTGCCGTCGATCCAACCCTAGCCGGGCGAGGTGGAACGGACGCATCTTCACGGGAGCGTGGGCGTCTCGCCCGCTTTCCGAACCAAGCGGGCGGGACGCCCACGCTCCTTTGGTTTGCACTTTTCGGGCATGCGCCCAGGTGGAACTTACCTGCTCCCATAGCTCCCGTGCCATTTGGAGTTCAGAGAATTCACGGCAGGTTGAGAGCCCGGCCATTCCGGCAGAGAGTCCCCAAAGAGGATCTGGCGCACCGCCGATGATAATTAACCCGTTGGGGCACCCCGGCGTACAGAAGATCTCCCCCCCCTTTTCAATCCTCGAAGCATTGTGTCCCCCGCCCCTCCGTCTTTCACCATCGAAGAAACCGCGCAACGTTGCGCGCTGAATATACAAGATTTCCCCCTCAAGGAATACAGGATGCTTCAAAT
>Ga0209491_10001292_pt1 | contig 49590 bp, 45 predicted proteins | sample BON02_FD_187213 | JGI IMG/M metagenome (GOLD analysis project Ga0209491, IMG submission 187213) | Freshwater microbial communities from Lake Bonney liftoff mats and glacier meltwater in Antarctica - BON-02 (SPAdes) (version 2) | ecosystem: Environmental > Aquatic > Freshwater > Ice > Glacier...
TTGTAGGATAATTTAATTCAATCTTTTTGATGCAATTCCGTTAAAAATTACATCTGCTGTCTTTCCAATATGTCTATGAACTTTCTTTTTTGTTGTCACTCTGTCTCCCAAAGCGGCTGCAAATATATAACGAGTTTTTTAATTTAAAAGGCAAAATTAAAGTTTTTTTAAAAAAAATATAACTCTAATTGAAACCTCCTAAAAACCAGCTATTTGAACCTTTAAAAATAAAGGGATATAAATCTAATACAAAGGATTCACTACACCAAACATTATGGGGTGTTTTTTGGAGACTTCCACTTATTGTACAACTTAGCAAAGTCATAATTGAGAGCAGCTGCCTGGTACTCTAATTTATCTTCTGCAAAGGCACGTTGCAAAATATCCTCAATCATATAGTCTTCTTGGATTCGCTCTGGATGAAACTCTTCTTTGAGTGAAATTTTAAACATTCTTGCCGTGGTGCTATACCAAAAAGCACGCCAGCCACTTCTTAGTTCTTTTACTAAATCATATGAAGACACCCCTGTTTGTCTGTGAATTAATTTAACTAAAATTTGTCCTTCTGAACGGGTCAGTTTTTTTAATTCATCTGAAAACTCGCCCTCCATAAACTTTTGCATTTTCTTAGTGTAATGTCTTCTCTTCCTATTGGACTTTATTTTAGAAAGACTGTCGTTGAGCACTGTTAATTTGTCAGCAGCCATTTTTGCATAGGGGTACACCTTAACTGTCCTTCTTTTTAATAGTAAGTACCTGTATATTTCTTGAGTAGATTGAAATTTCATCTCTGCAAAAACCACCACTTCTCTCAAAGGGATTGAAGGTATTAAATAAGGATCTCCCTGAAATTTAACAGAGTCTTTTTCAATGGTATCTTTAGAAATAACATCTTGCCCTAGTGAATAGGTAGAAAAAAGAATACTAAAAAATAAACTAAAAACTATCTTCATAGAGGTAAGCAAAAGCATTCATATTATTTGTTCACAAAATTAATAATAAACAAAAGACCAGACTATTAAATAAAAGTGAATATTATTACTTTAGCATTAAATTAAAAAAAAATGAAAAATACAGCTATTCTTACAGACGCTTCTCTAGTGTTTTTTGAAAAATACCTAAACAATGCAGCGCCAACAGGCTATGAGTGGGAAGGACAGAAAATATGGATGGAATACCTAAAACCCTTTGTAGACACTTTTATTACAGATACCTATGGCACAGCTGTAGGTGTGATCAATCCAGATGCTCCATTTAAGGTAGTTATAGAGGGGCATGCAGATGAAATCTCTTGGTATGTGAATTACATTACAGATGATGGCTTAATCTATGTGATTAGAAATGGAGGTTCAGACCACCAAATAGCACCATCTAAATGGGTGAACATTCACACAGATAAAGGAATAGTCAAAGGATTGTTTGGATGGCCAGCCATTCACACCAGAAAGAATGACAAAGAGGAAACTCCCAAAATAGATAATATATTTATAGATATAGGTGCCAAAAATAAAGAAGAAGTAATTAAAATGGGGGTTCATGTAGGATGTGTAATTACCTACCCAGATACTTTTCAAATATTAAATGGCAACAAATTTGTATGTAGGGCTATAGATAACAGGGCTGGAGGCTTTATGATTGCAGAAGTAGCTAGATTACTTCATGAAAATAAGGTAGAACTTCCTTTTGGACTTTATATCACTAACTCTGTTCAAGAAGAGATTGGGCTCAGGGGCGCAGAGATGATTACTCAAACCATTAAACCAAATATCGCCATTGTTACAGATGTGTGTCATGACACCACCACACCAATGATTGAGAAAAAAGTGCAAGGACACACAGAGATGGGTGCTGGTCCAGTCATTTCTTACGCACCTGCTGTACAAAATAAATTGAGAACTAGAATTATTGAAACTGCAGAAAAAAACAATATTCCTTTTCAAAGGTTGGCTTCCTCAAGATATACAGGAACAGATACAGATGCTTTTGCTTATAGCAATGGCGGTGTAGCATCGGCATTAATTTCTTTGCCCTTAAGGTATATGCACACCACAGTGGAAATGGTTCAAAAAGAAGATGTAGAAAATGTGATTAGATTGATCTATGAAACACTTTTAACCATTAAGTCTGGTGAAACATTTAGTTATTTTGAATAAATAATAGTCCGCAATAAATACAAAAAAAAAAGCCTCCAATTGGAGGCTTTTTTTTTATTGAACCATTGCTAGTAATTCATTAGTAACGGCTAAGGGATACGTTTTCTGATCTCCTGTCTCCATGTTTTTAATGACTACTTGCTTATTTAATAATTCTGTCTCTCCAACTAATGCCACAAAAGCAGCGTCTTTACTATGGGCATACTTCATTTGCTTTTGTATTTTAGCAGCAAACGGATAGAGTTCGCAAGACACTCCTTTTTGCCTAAGCTCGTAAACCATTTTCATAGCAGATAGTGACTCTTGCTCTCCAAAGTTGACAAAGAATAGCCTTGGGCCTGATGAAATAGTTTTAGGAAATAAATTCAATGCCTCTAAAACTAGGTATATTCTATCCAATCCAAATGATATTCCTACTCCTCCAATATCCTTTAAGCCAAAAATACTAGTAAGATCATTATAACGGCCACCTCCACCAATAGAACCCATATCTACCTCTTTTGGAGCAGATACTTCCATAATGGTTCCTGTGTAATAATTTAAACCTCTGGCTAAAGTGACAGATATTCCTACTTCTGAGGATTTTAAAGGAGTACTTTTTAAAGCCTTTAGTATAAATTCTAATTCAGAAACTCCCTCAAGTCCTATTTCTGAATTAGACAGTAAAAGGCGAAGTGATTTTAAAACGTCAGCGCTGGCGCCAGAGAGATCAAATAAAGGAATCGCTTTATTAATAGAGGCCTGAGAAATTCCTTTTTCCAGCATTTCTTGAGCTACCTTTTCAGGACCTATTTTATCTAATTTATCTAGTGCTACCGTAAAATCTATAAGCTGATCTGCGGCGCCAATAACATTAGCAATCCCACTTAATATTTTCCTATTGTTTAAATGTATACGCACTCCTTTGAGCCCTAAGTCAGTAAAAACAGCATCATAGAGCTGAATGAGCTCTATCTCTTGCAGCAGTGAATTAGAACCTACTACGTCTGCATCACATTGATAAAATTCTCTAAAACGACCTTTCTGAGGCCTATCTGCTCTCCAAACTGGCTGCATTTGATACCGCTTAAAAGGGAAGTCTATCTCATTTTGGTGCATAGCCACATAACGGGCAAAAGGTACGGTTAGATCATACCTAAGTGCTTTCTCTGAAATGGCTGACGTAAAAGATTTGTTGTCTTTTTCATCTAAAATGTGAGGCGCTACCTTTGATAAAAAATCTCCCGAATTTAATATTTTAAAGATAAGCCTATCCCCTTCTTCTCCGTATTTACCCATGAGAGTGTCATAGTTTTCAAATGAGGGGGTCTCTATAGGATTAAAACCACTGAGAACAAAATGGCGCTTCATACAGTCCATAATGTACTGACGCTTATTAACTTCTGTGGGTGAAAAATCTCTAGTCCCTTTTGGTATGCCTGGTTTTTGGGCCATAAATATGGTATTGGCGTTGTAATGATTAAAAAAGATAAATATCGGCTTATTCTATAAGATTGTCAAACCAATTGTACAGATCTCCTCTTGTAATAGAAGCACCCTGTTCTATAAGACCAAACAATTCTGTATTTCTAGGTTCTTTATAAGCCTTGGCAGCTGTTAAATATTCTACAAAATCTCCTTGAAAATTTTTTTTAAACCAAGCAAATCCAACTTCAGTAGTTAAATCTATCTCTGGATTCATCACTTTTACTGAAATTAATTTAATCTCTTTCTCCGATGCTGCAAATAAATGCATGTGCTGGGCACTAATATTTTCTAAATGAGTGACCTTAGATAGAACTCCTTCCCAAATAAGATCACTGAAGATATCTAGCTCCTCCTCTGCCACTGAAGGTTTATTTGCTTTTATGTCTGTCCATTCTCCTGCAGTGATAGACTGAGTAGCTAAAAAATTGATGAATTCTGGCTGTAATTCCTCTAATTGTTCTTTGATTAAGCGGGTATATTTCATACGACTAAAATAAAAAAAGGCCGTGTTTTACACGGCCTTTAATATAAATTATAAATAAAATTGTTAATTACTTAGCTTCACCAACTACCTCAAAAGATAGTTCTACTACCACTTCCCTGTGCAAACGAACCTGAGCAGTGTAAGCTCCAGTGCGTTTGATAGTGCCACCAGGAATGGTGATGAATTTTCTATCAATAGCTTGTCCCTGTTTTTCAATAGCCTCAGACAAATCAATATTAGAAATAGATCCAAATAATTTATCGCCACCAGCTGTTTTTGCTGGTAATTTAATCTCTAATTGTTTTAGAGCGTCAGCTAATTTATTAGCCTCACCAACAATTTTCTTTTCTTTATGTGCTCTTTGCTTTAAATTTTCTGCCAATACTTTTCTAGCAGAAGAAGTAGCCATAGAAGCCAATCCTTGAGGAATTAAATAGTTTCTACCATAACCGTTTTTCACGCTTACAATATCATCTTTAAAACCTAAGTTCTGTACGTCTTCTCTTAATATAAGTTCCATGATGCGTTGCTTTTATTTTAATAAATCACCTACGTAAGGCATTAGTGCAATGTGACGTGCTCTTTTTACAGCAGTGGCCACTTTACGCTGATATTTCAATGAAGTACCAGTTAATCTTCTAGGCAAAAGTTTCCCTTGCTCATTTACTAACTTCATTAAAAAATCTGGATCTTTATAATCTACATATTTAATACCAGACTTTCTGAAACGACAATATTTCTTCTGTTTGTTAGTATCTATGTTTAACGGAGTTAAATACCTGATTTCTCCTTCTTTTTTACCTTTTGCTTGTTGTTCTATAGACATAATAATTAGGCTTTAGTTTGTAATTTAACTCTTCTACGCTCTGCCCATGAAACGGCATGCTTGTCTAATTTTACGGTCAAGAATCGCATAATGCGCTCATCTCTTCTGAACTCTTGCTCATAAGGAGTAATTACTTCTCCTGGAGCTGCGAACTCAAACAAATGGTAAAAACCACTTTTTTTGTGTTGAATGGCGTAAGCTAATTTTTTTAGCCCCCAATTTTCCTTAGCAACCATTTTGGCGCCTTTACTAATTAAGAAATCCTCAAATTTCTTAACTGTTTCCTCTATCTGAGATTCAGACAGAACGGGATTTAGAATGAAAACAGTTTCGTAATGATTCATATGATATAAATTTTAAGTGTGCAAAACTAAGCATATTTTCTCTATTTTCAAAAAAATACAAGCCAGATATGTAGATAATGATTTTAAATACAAAAAATCTATCAATCTATATCTTGATACAACAAAATAATATGCCTTTACAACAACATTAAGTCCGTTTACATCATAAATTTTTAAGAGCGCTTAAGGTTCAATATATTTAATACACCAAATTTAAAACTCCCATACCATGTTAAAACTAAAATGTGTTATTGTAGAAGATTCAGAAATTCAGAGAATAACCTTAGAGAAAATTGTGAATAGTCACCCAGATTTAGTGCTAGTTACAAGTTTTAGAAATGCCATAGAAGCTAAAAATGGGATTGACAATAGAATGATAGATCTTATTTTTTTAGATATAGAACTGCCTTTAATTTCAGGATTTGAACTATTAGAAACCCTTAATTACAAGCCTCAAGTAATTGTTGTTGCTGGTAAAACAGAATACGCAATAAAGGCTTTTGAATACGATGTCACAGATTTTTTACTAAAGCCAATATTGCTCACTCGTTTTGACTTAGCCGTGAAAAGAGCCATGTTAAAATACGAGCAAATACATCAAAATGACGATACTGAAAATCAAATTTTTATCAAATCTAAGCTTAATAAAAAAAGAGTGAATATCAATGAAATTAAATGGGTAGAAGCCAAAGGTGATTATATATTAATGGTAACACTAGACAGTAATATTCTAATCCTTTCCTCGTTAAAAGCTTTTCATGATCAACTTCCAAAAGAAACTTTTATAAGGATTCACAAATCTTTTTTAATTAATATTGAAAGAATAGATCGCTATAACAGTAAAGAAGTATTTATTAGTGATAGAGTTTTTCCTGTAAGTAGAGCTAAAAAGAAGTGCCTCACAGAAGCGCTAAAATTTATTTAAGCTACAAAGGGTCTACAGAAAAAATTAATCTAACACCTTTAAATTGACCAATAGCTTCAAATGACACCCCTAAGCGGAGCAAGCTGGTTTTAGCAGCTTTCACTTTAATATGAGGCGGGATTTTAAGTAGAATATGCTTTAAGTACAACTTTCTAATTCTAGCAACAGCTGGAAACTCAGGGCCTAAAACTCCTGTATTAAAAATATTTTTTAAACCAGTTGCATACCACTCTGCCGCCTCATTTACTTTGTTGTAATCCTGATGTTTTAATGTAATTTTTACAATCTTATTAAAAGGGGGGTATCTGTAAATTTTACGTTGGTATAATTGTTCTTTACTCATACCCTCATAATCATGTAAAGCAACTTGTTGTAATATTTCATGATGTGGGTTAAAAGTTTGAATGAGTACATTTCCCTGTTTGGCAGTTCTCCCCGCGCGTCCTGCCACTTGTGTTAATAATTGAAAAGTCTTTTCATGGGCCCTAAAATCAGGGAAATTCAATAATGCGTCTGCAGACATTACCCCCACCAAAGACACATTTCTAAAGTCTAATCCCTTACTGAGCATCTGTGTGCCTACTAAAATATCTATTTCATGAGATTCAAAACTATCAATAATCTTCTGATACCCATCTTTAGACCTTGTGGTATCTAAATCCATTCTACCAACTTTAGCCATTGGGAATAAAATGCCTAAGGAAGCTACCACCTGCTCTGTTCCAAAGCCTTTGGTATCTATTTCAAGACTTCCACAGCTAGTGCAATGAGCCGTTTTACTCTCCTCATAACCACAATAGTGACAGCGTAACACCCCTTGCCCTGCATGGAAAGTTAGACTGACATCGCAAGATTTACAATGTGGCGTATGTCCGCACGAAAAACATTCAACTACTGGTGCAAACCCCCTTCTATTTTGAAATAAAATAACTTGCTCCTTTGCCAATAGGACAGCTTCTATAGCTAGTCTCAGTGGCTCTGAAAAATGAAGCTTCATCTGCTTCTTTTTATACTGCTCCTTTAAGTCTACTAAATTAATTTTAGGCATTTGAATATTTGCATGCCTTGCCTTCAAATATGCCAAACCATATTTACCAGTCTGAACATTGTATATACTCTCTAAGCTAGGAGTTGCAGACCCTAAAACTATAGAGGCATTGGTCAGTTTAGCCAACACTACAGCAGAGTCTCTAGCATGGTACCTGGGTGCTGGGTCATATTGTTTAAAAGAAGATTCATGCTCCTCATCTACCACAATTAAACCTAAGTTTTTAAAAGGCAAAAACAAGGAAGACCTGGCGCCTATAATTAGCTGAGCTTTCTTTGAGCCGCTGAGGACTTGTTGCCATACCTCTACCCTTTCCTGCACATTGTACTTAGAGTGATACACAGCTACTTGGTCACCAAAATAGGACTGTAACCTAGTAATAAGTTGGGTAGTCAAAGCAATTTCTGGAAGGAGATATAACACTTGTTTATGAGCCAAAAACATCTCCTTAATAAGAGATACATAAACCTCCGTCTTCCCAGAAGCGGTAACCCCATGTAAAAGGCAAACCTGGCCTCTTGAAAATGATAAATTAACAGTTTTTAATGCTGCAGCCTGGTCTTCATTTAAAACTTTTAAAGAGGTTCTATTTGTATTAGGATTATACACTACCCTATCTGTTCTAACAGCCTGTCTCAAAACAATACCTTTTTCTTCTAAGGCCTTTAAGGCCGATATTCCTTGCGCTTCTCTTTTTAATAGTGAAGCAGTTATAGGAATATCTTTTAAGGTGGCCTGACTTAAAAACCAATCATAGAGAGCCAATTGCTTGGGTGCTTTTTTCAAAAAAGCCAAAGTCTCTAAAATAGCCTTAGGACTTGTGAAAGCATTTGAAAGAATGTATTCATTTCTAAATTTAGGAGCATATTTAGCGGTAAGCCTTTCCTCTACCTTTACCAATTGATGTCTAATTAAAGACTCTATTACAGTAAAGACTTTTGAGCGATCAATTAGATTATTAATAGTTTGAATACTCAAAACATCTTGGGCCTCTAAAGCCTCTAAAACAATATACTCTGAATCTGAAATTTCCACAGAAAGATCTTCAATGGACCTGTCTTTATTCCTACTTATATGGGTTTCTCCCTCCAATAAAAATGCAGATGGAATAGCAGATTTAAATACTTCCCCTAAACTACACATATAGTAGTGGGAAATCCATTCCCAATGCTTTATTTGTTCATGTGTAACTATAGGAGCAGCGTCAAGAATAGATAAAATAGGTTTTGCTTGGTAAGTTTGAGGAGGGTTTTCGTGTATGCTATATACCAATGCAGTGTAGACCTTCGATTTTCCAAAAGGAACCGCCAACCTCATACCGGGAATTAAAAAAGCAGCTTCTTGCTCAGTAACAGCATAAGTAAAAAATTGCTTTAGAGGCAACGGCAAGACAACCTCTACAAACAACCCCATTAAATTTTAAAAAATGATTTTGAAACTGATTTTTTTAAAGAAAACAGACTCATATTTAATTCAAAACCCAAAAGCAATATATTGGCGTTAAGCCATATATAAACCATTAAAATTAGCAAACCACCTAAGGCCCCATAGAGCTGGTTATAAGTAGAAAAATTATCTATATAAAGACCAAAGAAATAAGAAGTCAATAAAAACAATAATGTGGTCATAAGAGCCCCAATTGAGAAAAACCTGATTTTTTTAGTTTCTGCTGTCCCAAAATAATATAGTGTTGTAGTAATTAAATAAAATAAGCTAGCAAAAAATGCAGTCTTACTCCAACTCACAATTTGTAAATCTTGTTCTAAAATAGAGGCATATCTGTTATTTTTAGTGAAATCTACCATATAATCTAGAATATAAAACTCAAAATAAACAAATCCTATAGCTCCTAAAATAAAAAGAAATGAGAGTAGTAAGCCAACCCAAAGTGCAAAAAAATACTGCTTAAAAAAATTTCTATTTAATTGGGTGTGATAGGAGTTCTCAAAGCCAGCAAAAATAGCGTTCACACCATTGGCCATCAGTAAAATTGAAATCAAAAATGAAGTAGAAAGCAATCCGGTTTGCTTCTGCTGTTTAATCTGATTAAATATTTCTGCAAAGTAATCTCCCGTTGCCTGCGGCAAAAAAGACTCCATAAAATAAAAAATTTGCTGTTCAAAATCTCTATCTCCAATGTGAACATAAGGAATGATGTAAGGCACTAAAGTAAGTATAAAAATGAGCAATGGAAATAAGGCCATAAATAAAGAAAAAGCAATAGCACTAGCCCTAGTAGATAGTGCCCCTTTCACAACCCCCATAAAATACATTTCTATTAAATCATATACAGAAAGTCCCTTAAAACCTGGTAAAAGAATTTTTTTAAGAAAAACAACTAGGCTTCTCAAAACAGGGATTTTTAAAATTTTAGATTCAATTTCTTCAGACATATATCCAGTTGATAAAGCATAGACTTAAGTATTTGTGCTAAATTAATAAAAACAAATACCTTTGTAGCTTTATCCTTATAAAATGACTATAAAACTTATTGCGGTAGGAAAAACAGATCAAAAAGAACTTCAAAGTCTCATACATGTGTATGAATCTAGACTCAAACACTACATAAGCTTTGAAATTATTATTATTCCAGATCTTAAAAACACTAAAAGTTTAAGCGAAACCCTGCAAAAAGAAAGGGAAGGACAGCTCATTCTAAAAAACTTAATACCCACAGACATACTCATTTTACTAGATGAGAAAGGCCAAACTTTTAATTCGCTTGCTTTTTCAGATTACCTCCAAAAACATATGCTCAGTGGATGCAAGCAATTAGTTTTTGTAATAGGAGGCCCCTATGGTTTCAGTGAGGCAGTATACGCGCAAGCTAAAGGTAAAATTAGTCTGTCTAAAATGACTTTTTCTCATCAAATGATAAGACTTTTCATGGTAGAACAACTTTATAGAGGTTTTAGTATTTTAAAAAATGAGCCTTATCACCACCAATAAAATGATTGCATTTAATAGAGAAACACAAATACAAAAAACCAAAATACTAGTACAGTACTCTAAATTTAATAGTGTGAGGAATGTTTTTTAAAGCCTTAATTACTTCTTTGTTGTACTCCTTGTCTAGGTCAGAAATTACATAACCTACTGATGCGTCTGTGGATAAAAATTGCCCAGAAATATTCATTTCATAAGAAGCCAATACCTCATTAATTTTAGCCATTACACCTGGAACATTCTTATGAATGTGTAAGAATCTGTGTGCATTATGCTGTTTTGGTAACCTAATGTGGGGGAAGTTCACCGCATCTACTGTATTGCCTGAGTTTATGTACTCCATAATTTTATTAGGAACAAACTGCGCTATATCTTTTTGAGCCTCCTCTGTACTTCCACCAATGTGTGGGGTTAATATGACATTTTCCATTCCTTGAAGCGCAGTGACAAAAGGGCCGTTACTAATGGGCTCTTCAGGGTAAACATCTACAGCAGCACCCGCTAAATGTCCAGAATTAAGGGCTTCAACAAGGGCTTTTATATTCACTACAAAGCCTCTTGAAAGGTTGACTAAAAAGGAACCAGGCTTCATGGTTGCAAAGCATTTAGCATTAAAGAAGTCCTTATTGGCTTTATTGTCATCTATATGTAAACTCACTACATCTGACAAAGCCAAAAGAGATTCTAAACTATCACATCTGGTGGCATTTCCAATGGAGAGTTGCTCGTTGACATCAAAAAAGAATACATACATACCCATAGCCTCTGCTAAAACAGATAACTGTTTGCCAATATTTCCGTAGCCTACAATTCCAAGGTTTTTACCTCTTACCTCTCTAGAATTTGCAGCTGTTTTATTCCATTGGCCATTGTGAATTTCTGTGCTTCTTGGAAACACACTTCTCATTAGCATAATAATCTCTCCAATAGCCAATTCAACCACAGATCTTGTATTGCTATAAGGAGCGTTAAAAACAGCTACTCCCTTGTTTTTACAAGCGTCTAAATCTATTTGAGTAGTGCCTATACAAAAAGCTCCGATAGTCATTAATTTATCTGCGGCGGCTAAAACTTTTTCAGTAATTTGTGTCTTAGACCTAATCCCTAAAACATGCACCCCTTTTATTTTATTGATTAGAGCCTCTTCTGTAAGGCTTGTTTTAACGGTTTCTACTGTAAAACCATCCTTAGATAACTTATTAAATGCTTCTGGGTGGACATTTTCAAGTAAAAGCACTTTAATCCTGTTTTTTGGATAGGATATATTCCTTGGTAGGTCATTAAGATATAAAAACTCGTCTAAATTAGGGGTTATATGATCTGCGTGGGCAGTAGCTTTGTCTCTAGAAACGTTCTCTGTATAAGCAAAAAACTTATCTGCAATTCCAGCTTCTCTCATGACATAATCACTATAGCCGTCTCCAATAACTTGAACCTCTCCTTCTAAATTCATTCCTTTTAAACAGGCAATTTTCCCATTGTGAGAAGATAAAACATTAGACTTGTCAAAACCTGTAATATTTCCCGCTGAGTCATAGGTGAAAGTGTTGGCAAAAACCTTGTGTGCAGGAATATTATAATTTGCTACAATGGGCTCAATAAACTCCTTAAAACCGCAAGAAATTACATATATATCATCAGAATACTTTTCAAAAAACTCTTTATTTCTAACAATTGAGGCTGACACTTTTTCTTGTAACGCTATGACCAGTGTCTGTAAGTCATTTTTATTAGCGTGAATGAGGGCCAATCTTCTTTCAAGTGATTCTGTAAAAGAAATATCTCCATCAATTCCCAAATTTGTAATCTGCTGAATTTTAGATACTACAGCATCTTTTTCTGGTTTATCAGCCAATGTGATTTCTGCTAAGACATCTAAAGCTTCAACGCTTGTTAGGGTGCTATCAAAATCAAAAACATATTTCTTACTCGCCATGTTACAAATAAATTTAAAGCCCTAAAATTAATTATAAATCTAAGCGTAGCTCTATTTAATGCTAGTTATTTTTAAAGATATTATACACAAGGTTGCATTTTTGACAAATTATTATTAATGAATAAAAAAAAGAACAATCTAAAAATAATAAGATTCATTTATTGCTATTTACACATTCGTTAAATTGTCTTTTTTCAAATACATATATTTACAAAAAAAATGATGAATCTAATTTTTGCTACCCACAATCTAAATAAGTTTAAAGAAATTAAAAGTCAAATGCCCCAGCACATTCATTTGCAGTCTCTTTCAGATTTAAACTATAACAAAAACATTCCAGAGCCCTTTGAAAGTCTGGAGGAAAATGCAGCCATAAAAGCAAACACCATACACCGAGAATTCAATAAAAACTGCTTTAGCGATGACACTGGACTATTTGTTTCTGCCTTAGGGGGTGCACCAGGAGTCTTCTCTGCTAGGTATGCGGGAGAAAAGGCTAGCACATTGGACAATATAAACAAGCTGTTAACCGCACTAGAGCAAAAAGAAGACAGAAGTGCTTATTTTAAAACTGTTATAGTTCTAAAAATAGACTCTAATACTCATTATTTTGAAGGTGTAGTTAAAGGATACATTGCAAAAAAAATAGCGGGTACCAATGGTTTTGGATATGATCCAGTGTTTGTGCCAGAAGGGTACAAAGCGTCTTTTGCACAACTGCCTTTGATTACAAAACATAAAATTGGACACAGAGGTAAGGCTATAAATGCACTCATTGAGTTTTTGAAAACAAATATTTAAACGCTCAGAAAGATAGTATCGGCCGGGAGGCCAATAAAACTAATGAATTTCTATTAATAATAAAATTGACTTAAACATCCTAAAAATCATTAATTTATAGTATTTTTGCAAAATAAATAACGCCGCTAGTATAGCATGTGTTGCGCTGAGTAAAGGTTAGTAAAAAGTTAATCGCTCTATGCAACAGACATATTTTGCGATTAAATACCTAAAAATGACAGCATTTGAATCATTAGGGCTAAAAGAGTCTTTACTCAAAGCCATTACAGATCTTGGTTTTGAAAAACCATCTGAAGTACAAGAAAAAGCAATCCCAATTTTATTAGCTGACCACACAGATTTAGTGGCACTTGCACAAACTGGAACTGGAAAAACAGCCGCTTTTGGCTTTCCTTTAATTCAGAGAATTGACGCTAACAGCAAAACTACGCAAGGTCTTATTTTGTCTCCTACCAGAGAGCTTTGTATGCAAATTACAAATGAAATTCAAGCCTACGCCAAATATGAAAGAGGAATTAATGTAGTAGCCATATATGGAGGCGCTAGCATTCAAGACCAAGCTAGACAAATACAAAGAGGCGCTCAAATTATTGTGGCTACTCCTGGAAGGATGAAAGACATGATTAATCGCAGAATGGTAGATATTACCAAGATTGATTACTGTATTTTAGATGAGGCTGATGAAATGTTAAATATGGGCTTCTTTGAAGACATTCAAGACATTTTATCTAATACGCCAAAGGAAAAGGCTACTTGGTTGTTCTCTGCCACCATGCCTAAAGAGGTATCTATTATTGCTAAGAAGTTTATGAATAGCCCACAAGAAATTACCGTGGGAGCTAAAAATTCTGGTTCTTCTACCATTCAACACGAATACTATGTTGCAGGAGGAAGAGACCGTTACCCTGTCCTTAAAAGACTAGCAGACACTCACCCTGACATTTTCTCTGTGATTTTTTGTAGAACTAAAAGAGATACTCAAAAAGTGGCAGAAAGTTTAATTGAAGATGGTTATAATGCTGGAGCACTTCACGGAGACTTAAGCCAGAACCAAAGAGATTTGGTGATGAACTCATTTAGAAAAAAACAAATTCAAATGTTGGTGGCTACAGATGTTGCTGCAAGGGGGATAGATGTAGATGACATTACACATGTTATAAACTACCAGCTTCCTGACGAGATAGAAATTTACAACCACCGTTCTGGTAGAACAGGTAGAGCTGGAAAATCTGGAACCTCTATGGTGATTATTACGCGCTCTGAAATGCGTAAAATTAAAGCCATTGAGAACAAAATTCAACAGAAATTCATAGCAAAAAATATTCCTACTGGAATGGAAATCTGTGAAATTCAATTATACCACTTAGTAAACAAAATAAAGGATACTGAGATCAATGCAGATGTAGAAGCTTATTTGCCTGCTATTAATAAAGTTTTAGATGGTATTGATAAAGAAACTCTAGTACAGAAAATTGTTTCTGTAGAGTTTGGACGTTTCTTTAATTACTACAATAAAGCTAGAGATTTAAACTCTGGAGATAAAAGAGAAACTAGAGAAAGAAGTGAAAGAGGAGAAAGAAGTGACCATGGAGATGAAAACAGTGGTGGAAGAAACTACTCTGGAGATGGTTCTGTAAGATATTTTATTAATATTGGAGAGAAAGATGGTTATGACTGGATGTCACTAAAAGACTTCTTAAGAGATACTGTAAATCTTGGAAAAGATGATGTATTTAAAGTAGATGTTAAAGAAAGTTTCTCTTTTTTTAACTCAGAGCCCAATGTTCAGGAAGCTATTTTAGAAACTTTTAAAGACCTTAAGGTAGACGGACGTTTTGTGAACGTAGAAGTTTCTAAAAACCCCATTGGCGGCAATGGAGGTCATAGAGGTGGTGGTTTTAAAGGAAGAAGTGACCGTGGTGGATCTGGAAGTGGCGGAGGCTATAAAGGAAAAGACAAAGGTTTTTCTAAAGGAGGATCTGGAGGCGCAGGCGCTAGGTCAGACAGAGGAGATAGGTCTGAGTCTAAAGGTAGAAGCGGAAGAGACTCTGCTAAGTCATTTGGTACATCTCCATTTGGTGACAAGAAAAAAAGTAAAAGAAGAAACGGATTTATGTAATCCTTGTATTTTAGTTTAAAAAAAAAAAGACGCCAAAGCGTCTTTTTTTTTGTTTTCAGTCATATCTTTAGCATAAGATTATGCTATGAAAAGACCATCCAATAACTCTTTACGCCTTATTTTAACGGGTATTTTTCTATTATTATATACTGCTATATATGCACAAAAAGATGAGATTACTGCTACCATTATTAATGCACAATCAAAAATAGTCCTAGAAAGCGTTCACATCATAAATTTATCTCAGATTAAAGGAGCCATCACAAATAATGAGGGTTTATTTACTATTCCTGCCAAAGCCAATGACACCCTACTTTTGTCTTATTTAGGTTTTAAAACTATTAAAATTAGAGTTACCAATGATATGTTTACATACAAAGACACTAAAATTGGACTTACAGAGTTGGCATATGCTTTAGAGGAGGTAGTACTTAAACCATACCAACTAACAGGATATTTAGAAATAGATATTAAAAAATTACCTGTTAACACGGCTTTCCAATACAGTATTTCTGGACTTAATGTAAGTTATGAAGCTGGTAACAAAAGACCCTCTTCTGTTTCTAAAGTGCTAGGGGCCATTTTAAATCCTGCAGACTTATTGAGAAATCTTTTTGGTAAAAAACCTACACAAATGAGAAAGCTCAGGCAAATGAAAGAAGATAACAATATTAAAGACCTTTTAGCTTCTAAGTTTGACAGAGAAACCCTTATGGCCCTATTGCAAATTGAAGAAGTAGACATCCAAGATATTTTGAACAATTGTAATTATTCTAAATCATTTATTAAAACAGCTAACGACCTTCAAATTCTAGACGCTATAAGCGGTTGCTATGAAGAATACAAAGTGCTAAATAGAAATAGATAAAGTGGTTTTTAGTACCTTACCTACTTAATTTATAATTAAATGAAGCCCCTTTATCCTCTTTTATTGGTACTTATAATAGGAGTTAATTTTCAATCTTGTAAAGATGCTTATTCCTCTAAGACTATTCAGGCTATAGCCCCAGAAAAAGCACCCTTTGTTTGGGAAAATGCCAATCTCTATTTTTTACTTACTGATCGCTTTAATAACGGAGACACCACCAACGACCTAAATTTTAACAGAGACAAAGAAACCGCTGTTTTAAGAGGTTTTAAAGGGGGAGATTTTGCTGGTATAATTCAGAAAATTGAAGAAGGCTATTTTACATCTCTAGGAATAAATGCCCTATGGTTCTCACCTATTGTAGAGCAAATTCATGGCGCCACAAATGAAGGAACAGGGAATACGTATGGGTTTCACGGTTATTGGACCAAAGATTGGACCGCTATTGAGCCAAATTTTGGAACTGAAGCGGCATTTAAAAAGTTGGTCAATGCCGCTCATAATAAAGGTATTAGAATTGTTATGGATGTAGTGTTAAACCATACAGGTCCAGTCACAGATGTAGACCCTGTGTGGCCAGTTAATTGGGTGAGAACACAGCCTGCCTGTACCTACGACTCCTATAAACACACTACCGCCTGTACCTTGGTGAATAACTTGCCAGACATTCTGACAGAAAGTGATATTGAAGTGAATATTCCTGACTTTTTATTAGAAAAATGGACTAAAGAAGGAAGGCTTAAAGAAGAAAGAGTCTCATTAAATATCTTTTTTGCACGGACTGGCTACCCTAGAACACCTGAAGCTTATATTGTAAAATGGCTCACAGATTACGTACAAGATTTTGGAATTGATGGCTTTAGAGTAGACACTGTAAAACACGCCTCTGAAGGTGCTTGGGACATGCTTTACACAGAGGCTTCTTTTGCATTTTCTGCCTGGAAAATAGCACACCCACAATTAGTTCTGGACCAAAATCCTTTTTATATGGTGGGGGAGGTATACAACTACGGAATTTCTGGGGGGCGTAACTATGATTTTGGTGACAAAAAAGTAGATTATTACGCCCATGGCTTTCACAGTCTTATAAATTTTGAGTTAAAATATGATGCAGACAAGCCATATGCAGAGACTTTTAAAAAATATGACAGTCTATTACAAGGACCTTTTAAAGGTAAGAGCGTACTAAACTACTTAACCTCACACGATGACGGGCAACCTTATGACAAAGAAAGAAAAAAAGGCTATAGGGCTGCCAATATATTGTTTTTAACCCCCGGGGGTTCACAGGTCTATTACGGAGATGAATCTAATAGAAACTTAAACGTTGCAGGCACTGAGGGAGACGCTACCCTTAGAAGCTTTATGAATTGGGAAGACTTAAAGCAACCAGAAACGAAAGATTTACTGGCTCATTGGCAAAAATTAGGAAGTTTTAAAAGAGATCACATAGCAGTAGGTGCTGGTAAACATCGAGTTCTTTTAATGACGCCCTATATATTTTCTAGGCAGTATAATGAAAAAAATATTACAGACGCTGTGGTAGTGGTATTAGATGCTGAGCTTGGTTCAAAACAAATTCTAGTGGGTGATATATTTAGAGAGGGTACCCTTGTAAGAGATGCTTATTCTGGTATAAAAGCCACTGTAAAAAACCAGCAGGTCAATATAGATTCTCCATATGGAATGGTTCTTTTAGAAATAGCTCAGTAGATTCTTAAAAAAATAAGAAAGAGCTTACTGTCTGAGTAGAGAGAATAAAAACGAATGCCTATCTTTGCCCCTTAATAAAAATGATTATGGCTTTAGACGCATTACACGCCATTTCTCCTATAGACGGACGTTATAAAAATAAAGTAGCAAATCTTTCCCCCTACTTTTCAGAGGCAGCCCTTATTAAATACAGGCTGCTAGTAGAAATTGAATATTTTATAGCCCTTTGTGAATGTCCTTTGCCACAGCTTCAAAACTTTGACAAAAGCCTTTACCCCCTTCTTAAAAAAATTTACAAAACTTTCACAGATGATGACGCACTGGCAATTAAAAAAATTGAAGCCGTTACCAATCATGATGTAAAGGCTGTAGAGTATTTTATAAAAGAAAAGTTTGACCTCCTAGGTCTTCAAGCTCATAAGGAATTTATTCACTTTGGGCTTACCTCTCAAGACATTAACAACACCGCCATACCACTTTCTTTAAAAGAAGCTATTGAAGAGGTTTATATCCCAAGTTTAGAAGCACTTATTTTAAAGTTAAGTGACTTGAGTAATGATTGGAAAGAAATTCCACTCCTGGCCAGAACCCACGGTCAGCCAGCGTCACCTACAAGGTTAGGGAAAGAAATAGAAGTATTTGTAGTGCGCTTAAAACTGCAACTAGCCACATTAAAAGGCTTGTCACATGCTGCTAAATTTGGAGGTGCTACTGGTAATTATAACGCACATCATGTAGCTTATCCCAATATAAATTGGAAAATCTTTGGAAGTCAATTTGTAGAGCAGACACTGGGGCTTACCCACTCTTTTCCAACTACTCAGATAGAGCACTATGACGCCATGGCAGCTATTTTTGACTGCTTAAAACGTATAAACACTATTATAATAGACCTAGATAGAGATTTCTGGACCTATGTGTCTATGGACTATTTTAAACAAAAAATTAAAGCTGGAGAGGTAGGATCTTCTGCCATGCCTCACAAAGTAAACCCTATAGATTTTGAAAATTCAGAGGGAAACCTTGGAATTGCCAATGCTCTTTTTGAACACCTAGCAGCCAAACTTCCAGTTTCTAGACTACAAAGAGACCTCACGGACAGCACCGTACTTAGAAATATTGGAGTTCCATTAGCGCATACTATGATTGCAATAGGCGCTACCCAAAAAGGATTAGAAAAACTGCTTATTAACACAGATAAAATTGCGGCAGACTTAGACAATAATTGGGCTGTGGTGGCAGAAGCCATTCAGACTATTCTTAGAAGAGAAGGTTATCCAAATCCTTATGAAGCATTAAAAGGTCTTACTAGAACCAATAGCCATATAGACCAGAATAGCATGGCTACTTTTATAGACACTTTAGAGGTTTCTAACGCTATTAAAAAAGAACTAAAAGCAATAAGTCCAAGCAACTATACGGGAATATAGTGTCTTGGACTCAATTAAAGTACTTCTTTTTCAAAATCAGTCTTTTACAATCCTAAATTAGACAACAAAGATTTAAAATCTTCTGGATTTGAATTAGAGCGTTGTAAAGCTGCTACAAAAGGTTTTATATGTTTTGGATTCATTCCTTTGCCCATAATTCTAATAAGCACAAATCCTTCCTTGCTGCCTTTGGCGTAAATGACCATTTCATCAATGGCGTCTTCAGTACCTAAATAAGATAATGACCCTTGGTAGTCAGCTGCTTTTAGTTTCATGAGCTCTGTGTATTGACTCTTAGACAAAATACTCTGAACCATTTGGGTTTCCTTATCTAAAAGGGCTGTATTGTCTGTGTTATTTTTAAAAAGTAATACATTTAATTTACTCAAAGTAGCCAGCGCTTCCTTTTGGTCTAGTTCTAAAGAATCTACTGCAATATTTAACACAGAAGCTGGAACTGTAACACTAATAAAATGAGCGTCCTCAGATTTTTCTACAAAATAAGATTGTAGGCTGGGCGCAGAAGAACATGAAACACCTAAAATCAATAAACCTAAAAGTCCTAGACATTTAATAAATGTAGTTTTTAGCGAAATAATATGTATCATTTGACTTGTTTTTTCTGGTTTACTTTATTTAATTCTTTTGGAAGATTCATTTTGGTAATAAGTGCATTGATCTTATTTAAATCAATATCGCCCGTTAGAGAAAGTAATACGGTCTCTATTTTTTTTCCATTAATGTCTATGTTTTCCATTTCAGAAATACCAGTCACAAACATAAGTAGTTCCTCTACATGAGAGTCATCTCTGCCCTCTTTTACATAGAATTTAATTTGTGTTTTCTGATCTGAAAACCTCATAAGCTCAGAAAGTTTAGAAGATTTTAGGTATTGATTTACATCATAAGACATGTCTTTTGCTACCATTTTATCTGTGGTAGTAAACACTTTTAAACTTTTAATGCTTTTGGCAATATCTATAAAGTCTTGCGTTTCTTTATCTTCTGCTACCACGTCAAACTTTGCTAATAAAGAAAACATACTTTTATTAATCACCATGGCACTCACGGAGGTTCTACTTTCATATTTATCAAATACCGATTGGCTAAAGCCAAAACTAGCAGTGATTAAAAATGCGGCTGTAATTATTATTTTTTTCATTTTTCTAGGGTTTTTTAGTAGTGTAAATCTTATTTTTTGCGATTTCAAATTCATTTAAATAGCCTACTGAAGCAGTGGCCTTTTGGTAATTATTTGCCAATATGGCAAAGGCCTTAAGGGTTTCTTTATAGGCAATTTTAGCCTGTTGCTCTTGGTAGTATTGCCTGGCAGGGAAAAAGGTGCTTACCATAAGTACCGCAACTGCAGCGGCATGAGTCCAATTTATCTTAGCTTTCTTAACTTTTTTAGTAACAGAGGAGCTAGAAGCTTGGTAGTCCAGCAATTCCTCTGTAGAGAAAAAGGCAAACATATCCCTGTAAACCAGCAAGTGGCTTGGAATATTTGGCTTAGAAAAGAATGATTTTAATAGCTTCTCCTCTTCAAGGCTTGTCTGAGCTTCCAAGTATTTCTCAATTAATAATTCAATTTTTTGTAAGTCCATAGGCATGATTTTTTAATAATATCTCTCTTAATGTTTTTCTTGCCCTAGAAAGTGCCACCCGCACAGCAGTAGACTTCATTTCTAGTATTTTCTCAATTTGCTCATACTCCATTCCTTCCACATCTCTTAGTTGAACCACCAGCTTCTGAGTTTCTGGAAGCATTTCCATGGCCTTTTCTAACCAAAATAGACTGTCTCTATTGTCTATTTCATCTGCTAAACTGTCAGAGACTTTTTCATAGTTTACATGAACCAATCTCAGCTCATTGCCTTGCTTAGATTTTAATCTATCCAAACAAAAGTGTTTGGTCATAGTCATGGCATAGGCTTCCAAGTTTTTTATTTCACCCATCTGAGACCTTTTGTCCCAAAGCTTAAGTGTCACCTCTCCAACAGCGTCTTGTGCCTCTTCATGAGAGACCAATAATCTTTTTGCCAGGCGGAATAGAGAATCCTGCAAAGGCGTAATAAAAGACATAAAGGAAGATTCGTTCATTCTAATAAGGTGCTTGTCTTAATAACGAGTGTATATTTCTTTTGTTACAAAAAAGTTTTATATTTATTTACTTGTACGTAAATTTAAAAAATAAATATAATCCCTATGAATATAAAAGCTATTTCAGCTGCTTTAAAAATAAGCTTGTGGAGTTTGTTGTTTTTAACTTTGGTCCTTAGCTGCGCTAAGGACGATGCACCAACACCAGTAATTCCAGTAGAACCCACACCAGTATCTAAAGACGTTACCGCTCATGATTTTATGTGGAAAGCTATGAATTTGTGGTATTTCTGGCAGGCAGATATAGCAGATCTTGCAGATAATAGATTTGCAACAGATAAAGTATATAGTGACTATTTACAAGCCCAGGGGGAACCAGATGCTTTTTATAATGACAAACTGCTTTTCTCTGAAGATAGATTCAGTTTTTTAAATGCAGACTACAAAGAATTAGTGCAATCATTCCAAGGTATCTCTAAAAGTAATGGTTTAGAATTTGGCTTGAGTTTATTCTCTGGAACTGAAAATGTTTACGGTTATGTGAGATATATAGTGCCAGGGTCTAACGCAGCCACCGTAGATATTTCAAGAGGAGAAATATTTACAGGGGTAGATGGTAAAACTTTAAATTTAGAAAATTATCAAGAATTACTATTTGGTCCTAATGATTCTTATACCCTAAATATGGCTTCTATTGAGAATAATACCATAACCACCAACGGAAAGTCAGTCAACCTAACCAAAGAAGCCAACCTTTCTGAAAACCCAGTTTTTCTAACAAGAGTTATTGAAACAGGTGGTCAGAAAACAGGATATATCATGTACAACGGCTTTACCAGTAATTATAACGAACAACTTAACCAAGCATTTGGCTCTTTAAAATCTGCCGGAGTTACGGATCTAGTGATGGATATGAGATATAATCCAGGAGGTTCAGTCAATACTTCTAGGTTATTAGCCAGTATGATATATGGAACAGATACAAATAAACTATATATACGCCAAAGATGGAATAGCAAAATTCAACCGCAACTAAGCAGCAGTCAATTAGAAGACTACTTTGCAAATTCTACAGGTCAAACTCCAATCAATTCCTTGGGGCTTTCTAGAGTTTTCGTAATTGCAACAGGGAGCTCTGCTTCGGCATCAGAATTGGTTATGAACGGCTTAGACCCTTACATGGAAGTTATACATATTGGAACCACTACTAGAGGTAAAAATGAATTTTCTATTACTTTGGTAGATATTCCAAGTAATAGTTTCATTTACGACAGCACTAAAGAATCTGGTATAAATTCTAAAAACTTATGGGGTATACAACCCCTAGTAGGAAGAAATGAAAATGCAAATGGCTTTTTTGATTATACCACTGGTTTTATTCCAGATTATGAATTAAGAGAAGTTTTAAGCAACTATGGTATTCTTGGAAGCCCAACAGAGCCTTTATTAGCCAAAGCATTATCTTTAATTACTGGGAACACAAACAAAGCAGTTAATTATGATCTTAAGAGTGAATTTCAATTAAATGAATTTGATAACTCTAAGAGACACAGCCCTTTAAAAGAAAGGATGATTTTAGATAAAAATATTGACCTTATCGTAGAATAAAAAAAGTTCTAATATGAATTAAAAAGGATATCTAATAGATATCCTTTTTTTATTGACTGTTATAATTGGAACTGAACTCCAAAACGTACATTTCTTCCTAAAGTTTGGTAACCTACTGTCTCAACAAAGTCTGAATTAAATACATTGTTTGCAGATAAAAATGCATTTGCATTCTTAAGCCCTAATGGAAAGCTATACTGAAGGTCCACTACAGAAAAAGCTTCTAGTGAAATTTGTTCATAGGTACTAAAATTTGTGTCTTTACGAGATCCTGTAAAAGCGTAAATAGCGCTTAATTGCTGTGTGGGCTTTGGACTGTAATTAAGGGACAGGTTTGCCTTGTGTTTGGGAATTCTTATGGCTGTTTCAGAAAGGGCTACCCAACTGTAGTTTGCGCTCATTTTTAAATCTTTTAAAAGCGTGGTAAAAAACTGTGTTTCAAAACCTCTAGCCCACGTCTGTTCCGGGTTGTTTTCATACAAAAAAGCAGGACCATTAAAGATAATAGCTTGATTTTCATTTCTTTGAAAGTAGGTGATTCCTAATTGTGTTCCTTTCTGATTGTCAAATGCCAGTCCCACTTCTGCGTTTGTATTGGTCTCTGGCTTTAAGTCCTTATTAGCACCGTAGGGTCCAAAAAACATGCCCAAAGTGGGGGTGATATAAGCGGTAGATACTGCTGCATGCGCTCTAAAATTCTTTTGAGCGTCCAAAAATATACTTGGATTTATATGATAGACCCACTGTCCATTGTATTGACTGTGATAATTATAACGTCCTCCTATCTGTAATTGTATAGCAGTTCCAATATATCCAAGTGATATGTAAGGGTCTGTGATTAAGTACTCAGAGGCTTCTGTCCCTTGCATTTCATTCTCCTCTATTTGGTCTTTAATTACTTGAAAACCAGAAATTAAATTCCATTTTTCAGAGATAAAAAATCTATAAATTAAATCTGAATGTAAATTTTTGGCTAGTACCTCACTACCATAAGCACTTACATCCTTAGAGTCGTAAGAAGCCAATGATAAATTTGCTTTTAAGACCCCTCTATTTTGCTGCCACACCCATTGGGTACCCATACTTTTTTTAATAGTTTCAAAGGTGTTATTAGCGTCTAGGCCCATAAAAGCGTCATCGTAGGCGGCTTTCATAGACTGCTTATCTACAAATATTTGGGCTTGTATAGACTCGGATAATTTTCTTCCCACCACCATTCTAAAGGCGTCCTGCTGATAAGGGTCTTCTTCTCTATTAGCTGTTTTAAAAGACGAGAGACCTTTAGCGTCCTGACGGCTGTAAGAAAGGGAATAATCCCATTGTTTTTGACTTCCAGAAAGCCTAGTATTGTAGTTGGAATACGCTAATTTATTATTTCTGTCTTCTGCTCCCTGGTGGGTTCCTACAATTGCATTTAATTGCCAAGAAAGAGGCTTTTCTGCATGCTTTTTTGTAGTAATATCTATGACTACAGTCGCAGCACTGCTGCCATATAAACTACTATTAGCCCCTTTTATTACTTTAATAGACTGAATTTGTGAAAGGTCTAAAAGTCTTAGGTCAAAACTAAGAGACGCAGAGGCTGGATCTGCCACCCTTATACCGTCAATAAGAATGAGGGCTTGTTTTCCCCTACCGCCCCTTGCATAAATACTCATAACAGTCCCCTGAGCTCCCCTAGAGCCATTCACCTCAATTCCCGCTAGGCTATTTAGGGCAGCTGCTACCCCCCTACTCCTAAAAGGCATTAGGTCTTCTTCTGTAAGAATGGTTTCTGTGGCGCCTTTGTAGGCAAAGCCCAAAGGGGCTTTAAGGTCAGACACCACCACTTCTTTGAGGTTTACTAATTTGAGATTTTCATTCAAAGCGCTTTGACTATTTTGCCCGTAAAGCAAAACAGAACACCCTAGTCCAATAGCCAGTAATTTTAATTTTAAATGCATTTTTTGTACGTTCTTGTACGGGTATAAGAATGCCTTAGCATGCTTAAACTTTTATCCCGAAAGTTTAACATCTGTTTTTGAATCTGGCAGGTCTCCTGGCTTGCGTCTTAGGTGTTACCTTCCCATGGCTTTGGCCACAGTGGTATTGAAGAACACCTAAGCGTCTATAAAAGACTAAGCTTACAGTTGCGGGAACAGCACTAGCATTTCACTAGTTTCCCTTTTAATCTTTAAACTGTCGCTCCAATAGGTATACACAGTTTAAAGCACCAATAATCCCAGTAAAAATACTCTTTAAATTGGATACGTCTATTCATTTAAAATACTTAAATCTGATTTTTAATTTTAAATAGTGACAGATTGAGGTGAGATATGTATTTTTGAATGTCTTATCTTACTCACCTTTTTTTACATAAAAAATTGAAATTTTTAAAAAATACACTCCTTTTTCTTTTTATCTCTGCTTCTTTACCTCTGTGTTCTCAAGTAAAAAACGCAGGACCAATATCTCAATCTTCTTATATAGAAGGTTTCAGCTTAGAACAAAAAGAAGGGTATTGGGTATTAGGTCTAAGCCATATAGATAATAAAAATAATAACACAGATTCTAAGTTACTAAACAGCTATACACTGGTTCATAGAGACAGTATAGCACTTAAGAATAAACTCTCAAAAACACACAAAAATATAATTTTAATTCCTGTAGAAAGAATAGTGGTGAGTGCTACCACACATTTACCAGCTATTGAGCTTTTGGGATCTCAAGATGTGGTCATTGGCTTTCCTGGAACCAAATATATATCTTCTAGAGTGTTTAGAGAAAAAGTAAAAAATGGAACATTAAAGGAATTGGGGAGTGAAGAAGATATAAACATAGAGCTTTTGCTAGAGGCTACTCCAGAGCTATTAATTGGATATAGCGTAGGAGAGGAACCCAAAGAATATCAGACCATAAGGAATGCTGGAATTCCAGTTCTTATAAATAGTGATTGGTTGTCTAAATACCCATTAGGAAAAGCTTCTTGGATTTATTTTTTTGGGGCTCTTCTTAACAAATTAGACCAAGCCGACATTATTTTTAGTCATATTGTAGCTGAGTATAACAAAGCAAAGCAGCTTGCAAAAAAAGCAAATAACACTCCTACAGTTATGAGTGGAGCTATGTATGAAGATATTTGGTATGCACCTGGAGGGAATAGTTGGGGAGCTCAGTTTATTAAAGACGCCAATGCATCATACGTTTTTAAAAGTAGTAGTATAGGCAGTGATACTTACTCCTTAGAATATGTATTAAGCCATTCTTTAAATGCTACTTATTGGATTGGTCCAGCACAGTTCACTTCTTACTCTGAAATGACTCAAAATAGCGTTCACTACAAACAATTTAAATCATTTAAAAATAATAAAATATATACTTTTGCTGCCAAAAAAGGGAGTACGGGCGGAGTTTTATATTATGAATTGGCCCCACAAAGACCAGATTTGGTTTTAAAAGACCTCATTTCCATATTACATCCAGAGTTACTCCCTCATTATTCATCCTCTTTCTTTACTAAACTAGATGAATAAAAAACCATTACACCATTCATTATTATTTGTAATTCTTGGGCTGGCTTTTTTGGCTGTATTTATAACAAACCTTTCTTTAGGATCTGTTCACATTCCGTTTATGACCGTTGTAAAGACTTTAATAGGTGAAACAAAAGTTGTAGAACCATGGTCCTATATAGTTCAAGATTACAGATTACCAAAGGCAATAACTGCCATACTTGCAGGTGCAGGGCTTTCATTAAGCGGGCTTTTAATGCAAACACTTTTTAAAAACCCTTTGGCAGGCCCCTATGTACTGGGAATTAGCTCTGGAGCCAGTTTAGGTGCAGCCCTCTATATTATGGGAGGAGCCAGCCTGAGTCTTCTTTTTCCTGTGTTTTTAAGTCCTTCGTTAAGTACTACTATTGCTTCAAGCATAGGAAGTTTTTCAGTTTTATTTATAGTAGCTCTAGTAGCTAGTAGAATAAAAAATTCTATGGCCCTATTAATAATTGGCCTTATGTTTGGAAGTCTAAGTGCTGCTGTAGTGAGCATTCTAGCTTTTTTTAGTAGCAAAGAAGCCCTTCAGAAATTTATCTTTTGGTCATACGGAAATCTAGGTAATCTGAGTCCTTCTGACCTTAAAATACTAACAGTATTTGTAGGTGCGGGACTATTTTTAAGTCTTATAAACATAAAATCACTTAACGGATTGCTATTGGGAAATGAGTACGCACAGAGCATTGGAGTTTCTTTAAAACGCAGCAGTTATTTAATCATTATAGCTACCGGACTCTTGGCTGGAAGTATTACTGCATTTGCAGGCCCTATTGCTTTTTTAGGTTTAGCAGTCCCACATGTATGTAGACTTATTTGGAATACCAACAACCACAAAATATTAGTTCCTGCAGTTTTATTAGTGGGAGGGATTTTTATGTTAGTTTCAGACAGTATAGCACAGTTACCGGGAAGTGCAAAAGTTTTACCTATCAATGCTATTACGGCCCTTTTTGGTTCTCCTATTGTCATTTGGTTACTTTTAAGAAAAAAAGAAATACATTTATAATGGCTATTATTCTAGACGCGCTGCAAATTGGTTACAAAGAAAAAGGGCATTATAAAACCATTGCGGCACCCATTTACTTAGAAGCACCAACGGCTAGTCTCACTTCTATTGTCGGTCTTAATGGAGCTGGTAAAACAACCCTAATTAAAAGCATAGGAAGGTATGTACCCCTTATAAAAGGATCTATTTTTATTCAGGGGCAATCTCTTAAAAACTTAAGTAATCAAGAACTCTCTAGGCTTTTAAGTGTGGTGCTCACTAGCCCACTGGCCAGTGAAAATATGACGGTCTATGAATTGGTTTCTTTAGGCAGGTATCCTTATTTAAATTGGTTTGGGCGCCTAGGAAAGAGTGACCTTCAGAGTATTCAAGAGGCTATTGAATTTAGTGCTTTAGAAGACTTAGTTGAAAAAAAAATTTACCAACTCTCAGATGGTCAAAAACAAAAAGCACATATTGCTAGGGCCTTAGCTCAGGACACACCCTATATGATTTTAGATGAGCCTATGGCGCATTTGGACCTTCACCATAAAGCACAGCTATTATCATTGATACAAAAACTTATTAAAAAGAAAAAGAAAACCGTTTTAATCACCTCTCACGATATTGAAACGGCTCTAAATTACTCAGATCAGATATTGGTGATAGGAGCAGAAAAAACAATCTCTGGAAGCCCAGAAATGCTTTTAAAAAAAAGGATATTTGAAGATTTGTTTCCTAAAGAATTTATCGGCTTTAACCCTCAGACTAGGCAATTTTCATATAAAGGTGTAGAGACAAAATAGTACCTTTAGGAAACTAAAATTTATTTATGGAATTTTTTGTAAAGCTAATACTCCCCATTGTATTTGCCTGTATAGGGTTTTTCTTAGGTGCTTATGTGAAGTCTCTTAAAGGAGCTGCATCTAGTGGTGGTCACTTTGAAAAAATATCAGGCTTAGAGTTCAGACTTCAACAAAGTACACAGGCTCTAGAAAAAGAAGAAACTGCAAATAAAGAGTTGCAAGTTCAAAAAGAGCAACAAGGAAATAATTTGGCCAGGTTAGAAGCTAATATGAGACACCTTGAAACTAAAAACACAGAACAAAAACAAGAGGTGTTAAAGCTCCAAGAAAAATTTAGCAAAGAATTTGAAAATTTAGCCAATAAAATACTGGAAGAAAAGAGTCAGAAATTCACTGCTCAAAACAAAGAAAACATCTCCACTATTTTGCAGCCACTACAGGAAAAAATTCAACTATTTGAAAAGAAAGTAGAAGACTCACAAAAAGAAAATATTAGTATTCATGCGTCACTAAAGGAGCAACTCATAACCCTACAGAGTCAAAATCTTAAAATTACTCAAGAAGCAAAAAACCTAACCAAGGCACTTAAAGGTGATAGTAAAATGCAGGGGAATTGGGGTGAATTAGTTTTAGAGCGGGTGCTGGAAAAGTCAGGATTAGAAAAAGATAGAGAGTATTTTGTGCAAAAAAGTTTTGAAACTGAACAGGGCAGTAGACTCATGCCAGATGTGGTAATAGCACTTCCTGATGGCAATAAAATGATTGTAGACTCCAAGGTCTCTCTCACCCATTATGAGCGCTACGTAAATGCAGACAATGACACGGAAAGGGTAATACAATTAAAAGAACACTTAAACTCTTTAAAAAGGCATATAGACCAGCTTTCTGCAAAAAAATACGAAGACTTATACCAAATAGAAAGTCCAGATTTTGTGCTCTTATTTGTCCCTATTGAACCTGCTTTTGCCGTAGCTATTAATGAAGATCCCTCTATTTACACAAAAGCTTTTGAACAAAATATTGTGATTGTAACACCCAGCACTCTACTCGCTACTTTAAGGACCATTGTGACAATGTGGACCAATGAAAAGCAGCAAAAAAATGCATTGGAAATAGCCAGACAAGCAGGTGCTCTTTATGACAAATTTGAAGGGTTTTCACAAGATCTTATACTGCTAGGTAAAAAAATGGATGAGGCTAAGGGCTCTTATTCTGCTGCAATGAACAAACTAGTTACTGGTAAAGGCAACCTGATTACAAGTGTAGAAAAACTTAAAAAAATGGGCGCTAAATCTAAGAAATCTCTTCCAGAAACCCTTATTAAAAGGAGTAGCAACAATGGCCTTTTAGATGAATAAAAAAACGGCGCTTAAGCGCCGTTTTTTTATTCATCTATAATATGTAATACTATTTACTTAAATACATTTTCCTTCTCGTATAAAGCTCATAAAAAGCATCGTCTTTCAAACTATCTATAAAAAGAATACTCTCTCCAGTACTCTTCATTTCTGGTCCTAGATTCTTGTTCACATTTGGGAATTTATCAAAAGAAAATACAGGCTGCTTAATGGCGTATCCCTCTAACTGGGGGTTAAAGTTAAAGTCCTTCACTTTATTATGGCCTAACATCACCTTCGTAGCATAGTTTACATAAGGCTCTTTATAAGCCTTAGCAATAAAAGGAACCGTTCTAGAAGCCCTTGGATTGGCCTCAATAATGTAAACTATATCATCCTTTACCGCAAACTGAACATTGATTAGACCAATCGTATTAAGCGCAAGCGCTATTTTTTTTGTGTGATCTTTGATTTGTTGCATAACAAACTCACCTAAATTAAAAGGAGGTAAAGTGGCATTAGAGTCTCCGGAATGAATTCCACAAGGCTCTATATGCTCCATAATACCAATAATATAAACATCTTCACCGTCACAAATAGCATCTGCTTCTGCTTCTATAGCACCGTCTAAATAATGGTCTAGTAAGAGTTTATTATTTGGAATTTTACGCAGTAAATCTACTACGTGTTCCTCTAATTCTTGCTTGTTAATCACTATTTTCATTCCCTGCCCGCCCAGAACGTAAGAGGGCCTCACTAAAAGTGGGAAATCTAAATGATCTGAGAGCATTAATGCTTCTTCTGCCGTTTCTGCAACACCAAACTCTGGAAATGGAATATTATTTTCTTTTAATAAGTTAGAAAAACTACCCCTGTCCTCTGCTAAATCCAAAGATTTAAAGCTAGTTCCTATAATTTTAATACCGTGTTTTTCAAGTTTTTCTGCTAATTTAAGAGCGGTCTGCCCTCCCAATTGAACTATAACACCCTCTGGTTTTTCATGCCTAATTATGTCATAAATATGCTCCCAGAAAACAGGTTCAAAATACAATTTATCTGCGGTGTCAAAGTCTGTAGAAACCGTCTCTGGATTACAGTTAATCATAATGGTTTCATAACCACATTCTGCAGCTGCTAATACACCGTGCACACAACAGTAATCAAATTCTATTCCCTGTCCAATTCTATTGGGCCCAGAACCTAAAACAACTACTTTTTTACGATCTGTTACTATAGAATCATTGGCCACAAATCTTTTGCCTTCTGGGGTCTCTTGCTCTGCCTCAAAAGTAGAGTAGTAATAAGGTGTCTTGGCTTTAAACTCTGCCGCACAGGTATCTACTAATTTAAAAACTCTATTTACATTCATGTCTGAACGTTTCTGGTATACCTGGCTTTCTAAACAAGAGAGCATATGTGCTATTTGTCGGTCTGCAAAGCCTTTTTGCTTGGCTTCTAACAATAAAGCTTTGGGCAGGCTTTCTAGAGTATAATTACTTATTTCTTTCTCCAGTATGTGCAATTCTTCATACTGTTTTAAAAACCACATATCAATTCTAGTGATTTCATGAATTCTAGAGAGCGGAATTCCCAATTGTATGGCGTCATAGATCACAAATACCCTGTCCCAACTAGGAATGGTGAGCTTGCTAATAATCTGGTCATAATTGGTGTAGCCTTTTCCATCAGCACCTAAGCCGTTCCTCTTAATCTCTAAAGACTGAGTAGCTTTGTGTAATGCTTCTTGGAAAGAACGCCCAATGCCCATCACTTCTCCAACAGATTTCATTTGTAAGCCTAAAGTCCTGTCTGAACCCTCAAATTTGTCAAAATTCCATCTAGGTATTTTAACAATTACGTAATCTAAAGTAGGTTCAAACAACGCCGACGTTGACTTGGTAATCTGATTGCTTAACTCGTCTAAAGTATAACCAATGGCTAATTTTGAGGCTATTTTTGCAATAGGGTATCCAGTTGCTTTAGAAGCCAAAGCCGATGATCTAGAGACTCTTGGATTAATCTCAATGGCTATAATATCTTCTCTTTGGTCTGGTGAAACAGCAAACTGAACATTACAACCTCCCGCAAAATCTCCAATTGAACGCATCATTTTAATAGCCATATCACGCATACGCTGGTAGGTCTTGTCTGATAAGGTCATAGCTGGAGCTACGGTTATAGAATCTCCTGTGTGAATACCCATGGGGTCCATGTTTTCAATGGCACAGATAATAACCACATTGTCATTTTTATCTCTGAGTAGCTCTAATTCATACTCTTTCCACCCCATTACGGCCTTGTCTATCATAACCTCGTGAATGGGTGAAATCTCTAAACCTCTGCTCAATAGGGAATCAAAATCTTTTGGATCATACACAATAGCTGCTCCTGCGCCACCCAAGGTATAAGAGGCTCTAATCACTAATGGAAACCCAAACTCTTGTGCAATTTCTTTGCCTTTAAGAAAAGAAGTAGCAGTAAGCTGAGGAGCCATTGGAATACCAATTTTTTGCATCAGATTTCTAAACTTCTCTCTGTCTTCTGTTATATTTATGGCGTCAATATCTACTCCTATTAACGCTACACCATGATCTTCCCAAATCCCTTTTTCATCACATTCTATACATAAATTAAGAGCTGTTTGGCCTCCCATAGTGGGCAAAACAGCATCTATATTTGGGTGCGCTTTCAATATTTCAACGATAGATTTAGACGTCAATGGTTTTAAGTAAACATGATCTGCCATAGTTGGATCCGTCATAATGGTTGCGGGATTACTATTGATCAATACCGTTTCTATTCCGTCTTCTCTCAGTGATCTTAAAGACTGTGAGCCAGCGTAATCAAACTCACAAGCTTGACCAATAACTATGGGTCCAGACCCAATAATTAAAATACATTTCAGTTCATCTCTTTTAGGCATAGCAGGTATTTTTTTTGTATTCTTAAATTAATTTCATAAAAAAAGGTGTTACTTAATAAAAAGTAACACCTATATATTTTAAAAAATCAATCATTATTTTTTATGTCTCAATTCAGAAGATACAGATAATTTTTTTCTTCCTTTTGCTCTTCTTCTTGCAAGGACTTTTCTACCGTTAGCAGAAGCCATTCGTTCTCTAAAACCGTGTTTGTTTTTTCTTTTCCTTTTTGATGGCTGGTATGTTCTTTTCATCGAGCGTGTTTTAAACTGAGTCCTTAGGGTTAAAAGCTTTTGATAAACTGTTCCCAAAAGCTGGGCGCAAATATACAAAGAGTTTTTGCTTTTACAAGCCTATTTTTAAAAATATTTTAGATTGTTTTTTGTACTTTTACAGGAGTTAGTTAAAAGTAAAATAGCTTATTTTTTGGGCCGCTTGGCTCTAAAGTCTAAAATTTAATTTATAATTATTTAAAAGTCCATATGTTTCATAAAATTATTAAACTCATCCTGGCTGCAGCTATTAATGCTTATGCTATATTCCAATTCGTTGAAGGAAATATTGGAAATGGAATTTTCTTGGTATTGTTCTCTACTATTTTCATATTCTTATACTACAGGAATGAATTTATATTAATTGCCTTTCTTAAAATGAGAAAGCAAGATCTAGTAGGGACCGCTAATTGGCTAGGTAAAATTAAAAACCCAGAAGCAGCACTCACAACCAAACAGCAAGGCTATTACAACTATCTTCACGGAATTATTTACTCTCAAACTAATTTGTCCCAAGCTGAAAAATTCTTTAAAAAAGCCTTGAAACTTGGGTTGAGTATGGATTATGACGTAGCCATGGCTAAACTAAGTTTGGCTGGTATTGCTATGCAAAAAAGGCGTAAAAGAGAAGCCACCACATTACTACAGGAGGCTAAGAAGTTAGACAAGCAAAATATGTTGGGAGAGCAGATTAAAATGATGTCACAACAGCTTAAAAAAATCTAACAAATCCTAAATAACAGATATAAATAAATGCTAAGTATTTAAAATATCTGATAAGTTTTCACTAAACCATTTGTACTTGTATATAATCATAGAGTGGGTTCCCCCTTCTACTGGAATAAAATCTTTTATGTGAAGGGTTGGGAATACAGCGTCTGACGTTCCGTGAATGTGAATGGTATTTGGTAATGGATTTTCTTGTTCCCAACCTACTATACAATTTATAGACCAACTTATATAATAAGAATCTCTAACACTTAAATACTTCTCATACAGATGAAGTCTCTTGTGCATAAAATCACCAAAAGTAAATTTAGCTACCAACTCTAAATTAGTAACTAATTGAGTAGGAATAAGCTTATGAAGCTTGGTGTATTTAGCAAAAAGCATTTTCTTAGGCAACTCACTAGAACGCTTTACACTAGAAATAATAACTATTTTTTTTACTGCTATAATCTTAGCCATTTCTTGCACAAGAATTCCTCCAAAAGAAACCCCCAACAAAATAGGATTTGGGTGCAGTACCCTCTCACACATTTTTATGGCATATTCTTTAAGAGAATCCCCTTTATTTGGCAAGTCCCAAGATAGATAGTGAATCTTATATAGATGCTCATCTAAAGTAATATATTCAAAAATTTTAGGGTTTGCTGACATGCCAGGCATACAGTAAACGTGTGTGATTTCCGTATTCATAGTAGCTACAATGCCTCAAATTTAGGTAATTAGCTTTTTTTTCGCTACTTTTGCAAAGTTAATTTTATGCTAAAACAAATGGCCTACACTTTAAGCCCTAAGTAAAAGCAAAAACCATCCAAAATCATGAGCGAAATTTCTATTACCAACAATAGCTTTCTTAGACAATATGAAACTACTGTAGATAACGTCCTGGCTAAAATTGAATACGCTGCACAAGAGAAAAAAATATTTCTCACTAAATTAATCATACCTATAGAGGTAACTCAAGAAGGGTTTAAAGAAGCTTTTATTGTGGCTGTTTTAGAAGACATTAAGGAAAAAGAACTCAGAGTGGTTCCTACAAGCCCAGAGATTGCTAGTTTTGTCAGAAAAAATAGACAGTACAAAGAGATGTTGCCAGTTGGAATTAGAATATAATTTTAAGCTTTAAGCTAATTACTTTTATCAAAAATATTTCTAAATTTCTGAGAAGACTTAAATATTACTCTTGTATAGATTTTATTCTTTTCTCCACTTACCTGACTGTTCAAAAACAGCATCTAGGACAGCTTCATCTAAATCATCTAAAGTCTGATCTTTTCTCTTCATCACAATTTTTGCAGTTTCAATAGCCTTTTCTAATTTAAAAGTACTGCTGTTCTGCACCCCTCCCCAAGAAAAACTGGGCACAAAATTCTTTACAAAACCAGCCCCAAAAATAGTAGCCGCAACCCCCACCACAGTGCCTGTATTAAACATAGTATTAATAGCACACTTACTGTGGTCTCCCATCATAAGACCACAAAATTGCAATCCTGTTTTTGAAAATTTCTCTTCTGAATAGTCCCATAAACGCACCATTTCATAGCTGTTTTTAAGATTAGAAGTATTGGTGTCTGCGCCAATATTACACCATGAGCCAATGACAGAATTGCCTAAAAAGCCCTCATGGGCTTTGTTTGAGTAGGAGAAAACTATAGTGTTATTTACTTCTCCTCCAATCTTGGCATGTGCCCCTATAGAAGTAGCTCCATATATTTTAGCTCCCATTTTTAGTATAGCACCCTCCCCAAGTGAAAAAGGCCCTCTCACAAGACTGCCCTCCATTATCTCAGCGTTTTTACCAATATAAATAGGCCCAGTAGTAGCATTTAAAGTACAAAATTGCAACTGTGCTCCAGCTTCTATAAATATATTGGAAGCGCCAAGTACCTGAACGGTCTCTGGAATGTCTTCACTTTGTCTGTCTGCTGTAATAGCTACAAAATCTAAACAAAGTGCCGCTTCATTTTTAGAAAATAAATCCCAAGTGTTTTTTATAGACATTAATGAGTCCAGTATAGATATGGATTTAAAAAGATCAAAATTTATATCTTCCAAATCTTCAGAGGCACAAAAAGCCACCAATACATCTCCGTCATAAATCGCTTCTCCCTCAGATAAATTCTCAATAGCAGTAACCAAATTTGACGTTGGAAAATAAGCAGCATGAATAAAAACATTGAGCTCGAAAAATACTACTGGGTACTTTTCACTTAAATAGGTCTCTGTAATAGTAGTGAGAGCACACCCAAGTGCCTGCTGCCAACTATCACGAATAGAGCCAATTCCCCACTCAATATCGGCCACAGGCCTAGTGTATGTAAAAGGCAATAAAGAATCCCTAAATGGGCCGTCAAATAAGATATAATTCATACCTGGACATTTTAAATTAAATAAAAAGTCACGTTCTGAAAAATACAGAACGTGACTTTATGACCTTCAGAAAAAGAAGCTTATTTCTTAAACTTGTCGTATTTATTTTTGAACTTGTCAATACGTCCTGCAGTATCTACTAACTTAGCTTTACCAGTATAGAACGGATGAGAGGTTCTAGAAATTTCCATTTTAATTACGGGATATTCAACTCCGTCAACTTCCAAAGTTTCTCTAGTATCTGCAGCAGATTTGGCTAAAAAAACATCCTCATTAGACATGTCTTTAAACGCTATTAATCTGTATTTCTCTGGATGTATGCCTTTTCTCATGATGTATAAAACTTAATTCAGTGTCTATTTTTGAAGTGCAAATTTAATGTATTTTCACAAACCTACAATGATTAATAGTTAAAAATCTAAAATAAATTATCTTATTTGACCTGTAACAAAAAAGGACTTACTTTTACTTACACTTTATTAACCAAAATAAACAAATAAACATGGAAACAAACGCTCCAAAAATTGGAAAATTCTCATTCACCTATGGATCTATCGCAGGGCTAGTTGGAATTTTATTTACCTTTATGCTTATGTCCTTAGACATGTTATATGACCAAGGTGCAGGGAAATCTATAGTGAGCATTGCTGTTCTAGCGGGCGCCCTTTTAATAGGAATTTTTAATTTCAGAAAAGAAAACGGAACTCTTACTTTAAAACAAGCACTTAAAATTGGAACTGGTGGAGCATTAGTAGCAGGCCTTTACGCTGTGGCTTTCACTGTAGTACTAGTGAATTTTATTGAACCAGAATTTATAGCCAAAACTGTAGAAATGAGCAGGACTGCTATGATTGAATCTAATCCAACTATTTCTAATGAACAATTAGACATGATAGCTGAGCAAACAGTCAATTTTTTCTGGGTTGGATATCCTGTAATGCTAATATTTAACACATTTATGGGCTTAATTATTGGCTTATTAGGTGGATTGATCTTAAAGAAAGATGCACAGGCATAAATATTAAATTGCACTTTTAACACTTAATTCTTTAGTACAATTATGCAGATTTCTGTTGTTATTCCGCTTTTAGACGAGGAAGACTCCATAAAAGAACTATATGATTGGATTGCAAATGTCATGCAATCCAATCATTTTTTGTATGAAGTCCTATTTATAGACGACGGTAGCACAGACACCTCATGGAAAATTATTGCTGCACTTTCTAAAGCCCACCCAGAAGTGAAGGGCATACGTTTTGCTAGTAATTACGGTAAATCTCAAGCTTTACATGCGGGCTTTAAAGCGGCAAAAGGTGCTGTGGTTATTACTTTGGATTCAGACCTCCAAGACTCTCCAGAAGAAATACCAGCTTTGTATAAGCGCATACAAGCAGGAGAAGATTTAGTCTCTGGTTGGAAAAAAAAACGATATGACCACCTACTTTCAAAAAACATACCCTCTAAATTATTTAATTGGGCAGCTAGGAAAACCTCTGGCCTTTCTTTACACGACTTTAATTGTGGCTTAAAGGCCTATAAGTTAGAAGTAGTTAAGGCCATTGAAGTCTCTGGTGAAATGCACCGCTACATTCCTGTATTAGTTAAAAATGCAGGTTTTAAAAAAATTGGAGAACAGATAGTACAACACAAAGCAAGAAAATACGGTAAAACAAAATTTGGTATGAGTAGGTTTATAAATGGATTTTTAGATTTAATCACCATTTGGTTTCTCTCTACCTTTGGCAAGAGACCCATGCATTTATTTGGAGCCTGGGGAGTGGTCATGTTTATTATTGGTTTTGGCTTTGCTATTTATTTAGGTATGGACAAACTATTTATTCACACTAGCGGTAGGCTTATTGCCAATAGACCAGAATTTTATATAGCCCTCACAGCTATGATACTTGGAACACAGCTTTTTTTAGCGGGATTTCTGGGAGAAATTATCATTAGACAAAGAAAAGACCAAACCCATTACAAGATTAAGGAAACCTCATCTAATATAGCGCAATAGTTTGCTACATCCTATGAAACACGCTACTAACATAAATAATGAAATAGCCAAATGGCAGACAGAAGTCTTTGACCTAGAGACAAGAGAAGCCCTTTATAAATTAGAACAGCAAGACACTGCCGCTCTTGAAGACGCCTTTTACAAAGACTTGGAATTTGGAACCGGTGGTATGAGGGGTTTAATGGGAGTTGGCCCCAATAGAATTAATAAATATACCCTAGGGAGAAACACCCAAGGAATTAGTAATTACCTTAAAAAGAAATACCCCACTAAGGCACTTTCAGTAGCCATTGCCTATGACTGCCGGCACCAAAGTGATCATTTAGCGCAAATAGTAGCAGCTGTTTTTTCTGCCAATAGCATTACAGCCCATTTATTCCCAGCCCTACGCACTACTCCTGCCCTATCCTTTAGCTTAAAGTACTTAAACTGTCAGGCAGGAATTGTACTCACGGCCTCACACAACCCACCAGAATACAATGGGTATAAGGTGTATTGGACAGATGGCGGGCAGATAGTACCACCAGAAGACCAAGAAATTATTAACGAAATTAATGCCATAGATTTTAATGACATTTCATTTACCCCCAACGAAAGCTTTATAAAAATCATTCCAGAGACCGTAGATCAGGCATTTATTGCAGAGAGCTTTAAGGCGGGAAGTTTTAATGCGCCAAATAAAGGAAACTTAAAAATAGTTTTCACTCCCTTGCACGGAACTTCTATCACAGCCATTCCTGCTGTATTAGAAAAAGCAGGCTACACCCAATTACATATTGTAGCAGAACAAGCCACCCCAGACGGAAATTTCCCTACGGTGGCCTCTCCAAATCCAGAAGAGCCTGCAGCTCTAGCTATGGCCTTAGATCAGGGGGAAGCTATGGGTTCAGATATTGTAATTGGCACAGATCCAGACAGTGACCGCTTGGGCGTTGCTGTAAGGAACCTAGAGGGCCGCTTGGCGCTACTTAACGGCAACCAATGCATGGTACTCATGACTGCCTTTTTATTAGAAAAAAGGAAAGTGCAGGGTATATTTAATACAGATTTTATTGCCTCTACTATAGTCTCTACCCCCATGATGGAAGTAATGGCAGCAGATTACGGTATTGAGTGCAAAACAACCCTCACTGGTTTTAAATGGATTGCCCATGCCATAAAAAAACACCCTCAACAACACTTTATTGGTGGCGGAGAAGAGAGTTTTGGTTTTATGGTAGGAGATTTTGTAAGAGACAAAGACGCTGTAACGGCCAGTTTACTAGCCTGTGAAATGGCCGCATTTGCCAAAGCAAAAGGAGTAACGCTCTTTCAAACACTCATTGGGCTCTACCAAAAATACGGATGTTACCAAGAGCATTTAGTAGCTATTACCAAAAAAGGGAAAGAAGGAGGGCTTCAAATTCAAAATATGATGAAATCTCTAAGAGAAAATCCCCCTAAAGAGCTGGCTGGAGAAAAGGTGGTTTGGGCTCATGACTATGAAAAAGGAGTTGCGCTTAACCTTATAAACGGAGAAAGGCTGCCTATAGATTTGCCTCTTTCTAACGTACTCATATTCACTACAGAAAATGGCTCTAAAATGGCGGCACGGCCCTCTGGCACAGAACCTAAAATTAAGTTTTATATAAGCGTAAACGCAGGGCTTACAAAAGCAGAGGATTACCCAGAAACCAAGGTGTTATTAGACCAAAAAATAAATGCTATTTTAAAAGAGATAGAATTATAAGTATGGAGTATTTCAAGAAAATATTAGTCTTTGCCAAACCCTATAAAGTATATGCAATACTAAATATTATTGCCAATATATTTTATGCCCTCTTTGGTACCCTGGCTATGATTTCTCTGTTCCCTATGCTGTCAGTTTTATTTAAGCAAACAGCACCACTTTACACCGCTCCCAGCTGGACAGGCTTTTCTGGTATTAAAACCTATGTAGAACAGTACCTTAATTACTTTGTCACTGAAAAAGCTGTTGATGGTGAAGGCACTGCCCTTATGTTTATGGTAGGCCTTGTTATTGGCATGTTCTTTCTTAAAAACTTATTTGGCTACTTAGCCATGTACTTCATTACCTTTTTAAGAAATGGCGTATTAAAAGACCTTAGAAATGCCCTTTATGAAAAAAGCATATCCCTTCCGCTTAGTTTCTACTCAGAAAAAAGAAAGGGAGACACCATAGCCAGAATTACTTCAGACGTTTTAGAAATCCAACACTCTTTCCTATCCGTATTAGAATTGGTAGTGAGAGAACCACTTACCATTCTTTTTACCATTACAGCCATGCTTATAATGAGCCCCAAGCTCACCTTATTTGTCTTTATTTTTTTGCCTGTAGCGGGCTTTCTAATTTCGCTGCTGGGGAAATCACTCAAAAGTCAATCAGACGCCGTTCAAGAAGAACAGGGACAGTTTTTATCTATTTTAGAAGAGAGCCTTGGAGGACTTAAAATTATTAAAGGTTTTAATGCAGAAGTTCTGTTTGGAAATAAATTTAAGACCTCTACACAGCGTTTTTTTGATTTCTCAAACAAACTACTCAACAGACAAAATTTAGCATCGCCCACTAGTGAATTCTTAGGTATTACAGTGATTGGGATTTTGCTCTGGTACGGCGGGCAAATGGTACTGGTAGAACAAAGCTTAAAACCAGAATTGTTTATTACCTATATGTCATTGGCCTACCAAATTCTCACTCCTGCCAAAGCCATGAGTAAAGCTTCTTATGGAGTTAAAAAAGGAAATGCAGCAGCAGAGCGGGTCTTGGAAATACTGGAGACAGAAAATAACATTCCAGAAGCCTCTAATGCCATAGACAAAACTACTTTTACAACTGCTATAGCATTTAAAAAGGTGTCTTTTAAATATCAGGACCAGTATGTGATAAAAGACTTAGACCTCCTTATAGAAAAGGGGAAAACCATAGCTTTAGTAGGACAATCTGGAAGTGGAAAAAGCACCCTTGCCAACCTAATAAGTAGGTTCTATGAAGTTTCTAATGGGGCCATCACCATAGACCAGACGGATATTAGAACCGTCAAACAAAAATCACTCAGACATTTAATGGGATTAGTGTCTCAAGATCCTATACTCTTTAATGATAGTATTTATAACAATATTGCACTAGGAAACCCAAAAGCTACAGAATTAGACATTATAGCTGCGGCAAAAATTGCCAATGCCCACGAATTTATTTGCCAGCAAGCCAATGGCTACCAAACTAACGTTGGTGACGGCGGCAACAAGCTCTCTGGAGGGCAAAAGCAAAGACTGGCCATTGCAAGAGCTATTCTTAAAAACCCACCCATCATGATTTTAGATGAGGCTACGTCTGCCCTAGACACAGAGAGTGAAAAATTGGTGCAAGACGCCTTAGAAAAGCTCATGCAAAATAGAACCTCTGTGATTATTGCACATAGGCTTTCTACTGTACAGCATGCAGACCTCATTGTAGTAATGAAGGATGGAAGAATAGTAGAACAAGGAACCCACCAAGAATTACTAGCCGCAAAAGGGAATTACCACAAGTTGGTTCACATGCAAAACCTGTCTTAGCCAAAAGCATTAAACTTTTAACTACTTTTAGTGTCTAAGTAAAAAAAACTATTGCTGGCAGAACTTCAACTTATCAAAGACCTACAACTAGCCCACACTCGGGAAAAAGCCTTTACACTCCTAGTAGACACTTATAAGGAGCGCTTGTACTGGCACATTAGACGCATAGTACTGCAGCATGATTTAGCAGATGATGTTTTACAAAACACCTTTATTAAAGTATACACAAATATTGGTAGTTTTAAAGGAGAAAGTAAGCTGTATTCATGGATGTATAGGATTGCCACCAATGAAGCCCTCACCTACTTAAAAACTGAAGCTAAAAAAGGAGGCTACAACTTAGGAGAATTTCAAGTAAAACAACTAGAAGGCCTCCAGGCCGATGTTTATTTTGAGGGAGACCAAATTGCCCTTGCCCTTCAAAAAGCAATTGCAAGCCTTCCTGAAAAACAGCGAATGGTCTTTAATATGCGCTATTACCAGGAGTTGCCCTATGAGCAACTGTCAGAAATTTTAAATACCAGCGTTGGCGGTTTAAAAGCCTCTTATCACTTAGCTATAAAGAAATTAAAAAAACATCTAGAAAGTCATTAAACCTTTTCGTGTAAAACACATCTAATAAGTATGAAAGCAAGAAAGTTACCAATACAGCCTTTTAAAATTCCTACCGGATATCTGGAAGGTTTTAAGGTATCCTTGCCTCAAAAAGAAAAATTATCTGCCCGTTCAAATAAACCCTTTACTACTCCAGAAACCTATTTTAAAGATTTTAAAGTAGCCATGCCCCAAACCATTAGCCCTACTGTGAAAGTAGTCTCACTTTATAAAAAATACAGCTGGATGGCAGCAGCGGCAGTGTTGTTTATAATCATGGCCACTACATTTTTTACCATCGGCAACTTCCCCAACACAAATAAGGACCCCATAGCCGCTGCAGCTATAGATGAATATTGGGAATATGCCACAGACGCTCTCACTACCTATGATATGGCTGCCTTTATTATAGAAAATACAACTGCCTTAGACCACAACACCTTAGCTAGTGAAGGATTAGAAAGTTATTTAGAATCTAGCCTTCACCCGGTAGAGGTCATAAATTTATATAGAGATGGAAATGAATAAAAATACTGTTTTTTGCCTTATTGCCTTTTTTAGTTTTGCCATTTGTATGGGACAGTCTAAAGAAGATTTTGAAAAAATAAAGACTTTAAAAGTAGCTTATTTTACTGAGCACTTAGATTTGAGTAGCCAAGAAGCAGAAAAGTTCTGGCCTATATACAACGCTCATGAGTCTGTACAATTAGATATGTACAACTATATGAAAAAAAATATGAATCCCCGCATTTTAAAGGGAGCCAATTTAAGTGAAACAGAAGCAGCCAAAAAGCTAGCAGAATACCTGGAAAAGAAAGACAAGGAAGAAAGCTCTTTACAGAAAATGTTTAAAGCCCTTAAAGGGGTACTCCCCGCTAACAAAGCATTGGCATTGGTACATGTAGAAGAAGGCTTTAGAAGACACCTCATGAGCCTTTATAGAAAAAACAGGTCTGGGCAAAAGAACAAAGAAAAAGAAGAAGAAAAGCTTCCTAAAATATAACTACTATTCACTGGAGTTTACTTTTTAATAAAAATCTAATTTAGCCAATCTTCCACTTCCTGATGCAAAAGCGGTTTTAGAATCTTTAAATCTAATGGTATAAAAGGGCTCTTCTGATAGGGTAATCCAATTCAGACCACCGTCACTAGAATAAGAAATACCAGTAAAACCTATAGCAACAATTCCTAGACCTAAGGTTCCAGGCACATATTGTACACAGCTTTTATAACCTGGGTTGTTATTGGCGGCCACTAAATTCCAGTTTTGCCCTCCATCTTTAGTAAGAGCTATATTGGCAAAAGTGTCCAGAGGAGTCAAATAACTACCACCGTATGCAATACCCTGCTTTTCATTATAAAAATCTATACTGTATATACCATAAGCCTCTATACTGTCATGAGCAATAGGTGTTTTAAAACGCGTCCATTTTGCTCCAAAATCTTGTGAATAATAAATATTACCCGCAGTTGTAGCTACCCATGCTTTACTTCCTATTATTTTTATATTGGTGTTGGAGGCTGCATATGCACCTTCATCTGAAATTCCGTCTGGAAGTGAATTACAGGGAGACTTCTTCCATGTTTTGCCACCATCTTGAGTTCTAATGATTGAGAGGCATCCACCAACTGCGTCTCCCACTGCCAAACCATTTTTATCATCAAAAAATGTCATGGCGTCATAAAAAACCCCTATTTCATTTTCTGTATAAACCAGTTCCATCTGGCCCCTATCTCCTGTTTTATAAAGCATGGCTGGGTTTTCTACAGAGAGCATAAAAAAGTCAGTGTTTGTATGGGCAACTGACCTAAATTCAAGAGGCTTTTCTAAGCCTTTTAAGCTGTTGGCTTTAAGGGTCATACTCTGGGTATCTAACATACCAAAAGTACTTTTATTAGCTGCAAAAACAAGATTACCCTCCATAAGCTCAATGGCCCTAATAGAAAGGGAGTCTATAGTAATTGGCGCTACTTTTACTCCTGTAAAGGGAACTATTAGAGGTCTATTAGGTTGGCAGCTACAAATGAATAGTCCTATAAAAGCGGTTAATAGTAATCTCATTGTAAATATTTTAAATCAAATATACCAATTAAAAACCTCCAAATAAGGCAAACAATATATAAAGCAATACCTTTGCAGCCAAAACAGGAATACCCATGAAACTGCACAGAAATTTAGTTTTTGCCGTTGTAGACGCTTTAGGATATATTTTTAATGAAGGAGAATATGCAGACAAAGTAGTAGAAAAAGTCTTAAAATATGATAAAAGATGGGGCGCTAGAGACAGAGGTTTTATTGCAGAGACTACCTATGACATGGTACGCTGGAAAAGACTTTATAGTGAAATTGGAGATATAAAAGCCCCTTATACTAGACCAAAATTATTTAGAATGTTCGCAGTTTGGGCGGTATTAAAAGGAATACAAATTCCAGATTGGAAGCAAATAGAACCTACTCCTGAAAGGAGAATTAAAGGCCGTTTTGACGAACTTTCTAAAATTAGAAAATACAGAGAGTCTGTGCCGGACTGGTTAGACGAACTGGGAGAAAAAGCTTTAGGAGAAGATCTTTGGACTAAAGAATTAGCTGCTCTAAATGAGCAGGCTAGCGTAATACTTAGGACCAACACTTTAAAAACAACTAGAGAAATATTAAAAGCTGCCTTAGAAGAATCTGGAATTATTACAGAGGTTATAAAGGGACACCCAGATGCATTAAAATTAGAACAAAGGGCCAACGTTTTTGTTACTGACGCCTTTCAGAAGGGTTGGTTTGAGGTGCAAGATGCCTCTTCTCAGTTGGTGGCAGCAGCCTTAGATGTTAAACCAGGCCAAAGGGTAGTAGATTGCTGTGCTGGCGCTGGAGGAAAAACACTTCATCTTGCTGCACAAATGGAAAACAAAGGGCAACTCATTGCCATGGATATATATGCCAACAAGCTTAATGAATTAAGAAGAAGGGCAAAAAGAGCCGGCGCTTTTAATATTGAACCAAGGCATATTGACAGTACAAAAGTTATTAAAAAACTTCACAATAGTGCAGACAGAGTTCTTATAGACGCTCCATGTACAGGTTTAGGTGTGTTGAGAAGAAACCCAGACGCCAAATGGAAACTGGAAGAGAGTTTTATTGAAAAGATCACTGCCACTCAAAGACAAATCCTTCAAGACTATAGTAAAATGGTGAAAGCTGGAGGGAAATTGGTCTATGCTACCTGCTCTATTTTACCACAAGAGAACAGCCAACAAATAGCCCATTTTTTAAAATCAGAAGCTGGAGCAGATTTCTCGTTAACAAAAGAACAAAAGGTATACGCTTCTAAAAGTGGCTTTGACGGATTTTACATTGCACTCTTAGAGAAAAAACTAGAAGAAAAGCCTATTGTTAAAAAAGTAAGGGGAGAAATAAAAGAGGAATCTGAAAAGTCTGAAGATAAAACAGCTGTCAAAAAAGAAGTGAAGAATTCAGTAAAAATGAATGTAGAAAAAGAGGTTAATAAAACTGAAAAAACTGTCGTAAAAACAGCAAAAAAGAAAATAGAAAAGAAAGCATAGGTATTTAATTATATAGAATGAGTAATAGTGACCTAATAGCAGAAGTTTTTAAAAAAGTTTTAAAAATAGATAATGAAGGTGAGTTAGCCTCTTATATTCCTGAATTAGCCCTTGTAAACTCTAATAAATTTGGTGTTCATATTTCTACTACTTCTAATTTTAATTTTGGATTAGGAGACTTTAGTGAAAAATTTTCTATTCAGAGTATTGCCAAAGTGTTTTCACTTTGTTTGGCATATAAATTACTTGGAGAGGATATTTGGGAACGTGTGGGTGTAGAGCCTTCTGGAACTGGTTTTAACTCTCTTATTCAACTTGACAATGACAATGGAATACCAAGAAATCCATTCATAAATGCAGGAGCCCTAGTCATTTCAGATATTTTAGTAAGCCATTTAAATAATCCAAAAGATGATTTATTAAGATTTATGAAAAGCCTTTCTGTAAATCAAGATATTAATTATTCACCTAAAATTTCAGCTTCTGAAAAATCTATAGGATACCGCAATATTGCCATGTGTAATTTCATTAAATCTCTAGGTAATATTAAAAATGAACCTGAGGTGGTATTAGATTTCTATTTTGATTTATGTTCTCTGGAGTTGGATTGTAAGAGTCTTTCAGAATTGTTTTTATTCTTGGCAAATAAAGGAAAAACAAAGCATGACAATAATCAAATTCTAACAAAAAGCCAAACCAAAAGAATCAATGCACTCATGCAAACCTGTGGGTTTTATGACCAATCTGGAGATTTTGCATTTAAAGTGGGATTGCCTGGGAAAAGCGGTGTTGGTGGAGGAATAATAGCCATACACCCCAATGAATACGCCATTGCAGTATGGAGTCCTAAATTAAATGAAAAAGGAAATTCATATAGAGGAATGAAATTTTTAGAGGCCTTTACAACATTGACAGAATTATCTATATTTTAAAAAAAACACTCTCTCACTAAGTGTGCAATTTATATTGTCCTCTCTGTTCCTTGACTCTTGTATCTAAAAATATCTAAGGAAAATCCGTAACTTCTTAATGGTATGAGCTCTACAACTATTAACGTTAGATGATTTTTGGTAGTTCCTATAATCAATAAATGTATCAAGTGCTACTTCTAGTATTTTCTCAATGCCAAGCTTTTGAATATCTTTTAAAATTCTATTTCACATACTTTTTCATCCATGCCAAGTACCTTTCAAAACGGTCTTTTTGAAAAGAAGGTCTCCGAATACCGTGATGTTCACCAGGATACACAATTAACTGGGTTTCTCTTCCTAATCTTTTCATGGCCATATACATTTGCTCTGAATTTAATATAGGGACATTCCAGTCGTCGCTTCCGCCCATCCATAGCGTTGGAGTCAATATTTTAGCCACATCATTGTAGGGAGAAATTCGCTCCCAAGCTTCTTTATTTTCCCAAGGCAATCCTAATTCTTGCTCCCATGTTAATTGGTAGTGATCATGTCCATAATTTGCACGGTATAAAGCTTCACTAGCCCCTGACAAAGCTGCTTTAAATCTATTAGTTTTTGTTATGACGTAGTTAGTCAAAATACCACCATAAGACCAACCACCAACACTCAATTGATTTAAATCTGCATAGCCTTGCGCAATGGCATAATCAACGCCTGACATCACATCTTGGAAGTCTAATTGGCCCCAGTCGGCAAATATTGCTTTACAAAAATCTTCTCCATAGCCTGTTGACCCTCGTGGATTAATAAGTAGCACCACATAGCCATTTGCAGCGAATAATTGCGATTCCGGATCAAATGAAAAATCATATTGTGCCGTAGGACCCCCGTGTATCCATAAAATAGTAGGGTATTTTATAGAGGTGTCAAAATCTATTGGTTTTACTACAAAGCCCTCAATAGGAGTACCATCTGTGCTTTTGAAATTAATTTTTTCAATAATAGGTTTTTTAATGCCTGCTAAAAGCACATCATTAACTGATGTCAATTCTTTTAATTTATCCTTTTCAAAAGTATAAAGATTATACGGTCTGTTCTCAGTGCCTAAAATAGGAACTATAGTTTCTGCTTGAATGTCATAACCAGAAATGCTAATATTTCCTGCAATAATTCTTTTAAAATTCTTGCCCTTAGTGTCTATTGAAGCCAATACACTGGTGCCGTTTTCTTCGAGTAGAAATAAAATAGCTTTACCGTCTGTTGAAAATTTTGGGGCACTAATATTACGATCTAAAGTTTCAGTTAATATACTTGCTTGCCCCCCAGAAGATGCTGAAATGGCTAATTTTTCTCCAGCGTACCAAAGTAGTTTTCCATTGAGTACTGTTTTATATGCAATATGCTTTCCGTTAGGACTCCAAGTGGGAGAGTCGTCTTGATTTTGATTGGTAGTTACCTGAACTAAAGTAGTATCAGTTTTTTTACTATCTACTGAAACTACCCAAATATTAGTATCTGCATTACTATCAGGATCTTCAGTCCTGTTGCTGACAAAAGCAATTTTTTTTCCATCAGGACTCCAAGCAGGATCGCTATCATCAAAATCTCCAAAAGTAAATTGTGTAGCCATACTATCTCCAGGAGTTAAGGTATAAATATGGTTTCGATACCGATCTAAATAGCCAACATAGTCTTGTTTAAATTGCCTGCGATCAATAACATAAGGTTTAGCTTTTTTATCATCTTCCTTGCTCAAGGTTAATTCTTCTGGTTTTGGATCTGTAAGCACAAGTAAAAGCTTGTTTTCAGTAGGTGACCATATATGTTCATTTACACCTTGTGGAATTTTTGTAAGCACTTCTGCATCACCACCTAATCTATTTGAAATCCAAACTTGTGTTTTTTCATCTTCTCCTTTGCTAGCTAAAAAAGAAAGATATTTATTGTCTGAACTCCATTGTGGCTGACTTGCAGAAAACTCTCTACCAGTGATAGCAATAGGATCACCTCCCGCTATAGCAATTTTATAAACTCTCTTTAAACTTTTATCTTTCTTTAAATCGTTTTCTAAAACAGTGTAAGCCACCCATTTTCCATCAGGACTAATTTGTACATCAGAGACTTTCTTAAGCGCTAATAAGTTATCAATAGTAATGGCTTGCTGAGTGTTTTGAGCATTTATGATTAAACTAGAGAGAAAACATAAAAATATTAGTAGCGTTTTTGGTTGAATGAACATCTTAATGGTTTAGTTAAATTAGTTACTTAAATATAACCAACAAGTAGATAGCTTTTGAAAAAAATTTGTGGAATCTTTAATTCTTTAATTTTAATATTTAATCAGTAGCTTTTAGTATAATCATTAACAAAATTACTTTTAGTAAGATACTATATAAACTGAACAATAAGTACTTATAAAAATAGCGAAGTTTTCATTCATAATAGGTTCATTAAAAAGAATAAAGGTCAGTTAGATATTACTAAAAGAAAAACGACCAACTTTAATATTGGTCGTTTTAAAATTGTTTTTGAGCCTATTGTAAGACCAAGGAAACTAAAATGTCAAGGCTATTGAAAGTTTGTTATAACAAGATTTTATATATTTTCTTACCTATTATCTTGCTCATATTCCTGAATCAGGCCTTCCTTTTAATCGAATATCAATTCTCTTTTTCTTAGCCGTTAGACGCTTCATCACATCCATTAGGGTTGACGCCTTTGTTATTTTATAAATCTCGTTAATTGCTAAAATAAGTCGTTTTGCATTTCTAGAAGCTAATACTCTATCGCTAGAAGTCATATGGCTCATTTTGGCATTTTCAAAGATTGTTGCTTCTTTTAAAATGTCCATCATTACTTTTCGTTTAATTAAATACAAATGTAATTAAACAAAGTTTATTTATTAATTAAACACCATTGAAAAAACTTATTTCATTATAGGTTTTATCTTTTGAGTTTTCAGTAATACATATTGTTAACTCTTTTTTAAATTAAGGCTTAGGGATAATTAAATATTACTTCAAGCTATTAAGATATTCTGTAGGGGTTTTTCCTTCAAATTTTTTAAAAGCAATATAGAAAGGTTGTGCAGATTTAAACCCAGACTCTAAATACAAGGCTTCAATAGAATACAAAGATAAATAGCCTTCTTTAATTTTTTGTTTTGCGTATTCTATTCGATGTTTATTTAAAAAATTGTGGGAAGATATTGATTCAAATTTATAAATCAATTCAGTAATCACT
>Ga0209491_10001299_pt1 | contig 49396 bp, 35 predicted proteins | sample BON02_FD_187213 | JGI IMG/M metagenome (GOLD analysis project Ga0209491, IMG submission 187213) | Freshwater microbial communities from Lake Bonney liftoff mats and glacier meltwater in Antarctica - BON-02 (SPAdes) (version 2) | ecosystem: Environmental > Aquatic > Freshwater > Ice > Glacier...
GACCAACTCGCCTTCCTCCTTTGCTCCGAACTCAACGCCACGCAAACCCATTATCCGGGCACCTCCCTACGGCTGGAATACGTCACATTGAGATCATCCTCTTTCCCCGCACGTCAGGATGTCTGAGACTTCAACGCAAAGTCGATCCGGTGCCAAAACCAAGCCTAGGAGGGTAAATTTCACACCTTTGCGATCTTTGCCCCTCCGCGCCCTTTGCGTTAAATAAGTCTGTTGAGTTCAGGCGCTTGGGTTAAGTCGCCGGAAGCTCTGGGAGATCAACCCACGGCGAATGAAAAATCGTCCGCAGTCGCCCTTGGCAGAGCGCAAAAAAATGCGCCTCCCCGGGCAGGAAGGCGCATTGAAAGTTGAGTTAACTAAACGAAGGATCGTTTAGAACTTGAACGTATTGGTGATCGTCCAGTTCTGACTCGGCGAGATACGGTAACCTGCCGGAGTGCCGTCAGGTTGAGTCGTAATGGGGATGAGCCCATCGCCATCACCCAGATTTCGCACGTTGAGCTGAACACGCCAATCGATCTTGTCCGACAGGCGTTTGCCATAACCAATCCATGCGTCGAAATTCAACTCGGTTGGTCCGAGATACGGATTCGCGAGGTCGAAGCTGATGCTGGTAGGATCATTAGGCACGGTGAGCGGAGGATAACCGATCACGACGTCGTCCTGCCAACGGAGGGCACCACCGACGCTGAATCCAGCCAAACGACCTTCCGTGAAGTCGTAGTTGGAGATCGCGTTAAGGCGCCACTCACGCAGTTCCGGCACGTTGGTGCCTTCTTGCAGTTTACGAGCGGCCCATTCGGAACCGATGTTGTTGTTCCACTGGAACAGGGCGGTTTCATTGCCGGCCCCACCCCACCAGATACGGAGATCACCCGCCGCCGTGTTCTTGAGCGCATTCTCGTAATTACCAATGAACTCGGAGAGAGCGGCACCACCAATGTTGTTACGCACGGCCGTCGTCTTCGAAGCATTGAGGGTCAAACGCCAGTTCTTGGTTGGCAGCGCACTGAACTCGATCTCGTAACCTTCGGAGACGGAATCTTCCGTCACGGCAAACCCTTGAGGCGTGCTGGAGGAAGGCTGACGACTCGTGTCATTTGGATCGAGATTCCAAGCTGCGTAGAACCGAGGATCAACGCTGGCTTGATAGGTTCGCCAAGCGGAGATCGCGGCAGCCTCACGAGCTTGAGCATCGGCGAGAGTCTCGCCAGGTGCCCTGCCGTAATTGATTTCCGTGTCGGTCGGGTTGTTCGGAACCAAGGCCCGATCGAGAGTATAGCCCCCCTTCAGGTTGAACTCGAACTTGTTGACCCATCCGGCACTCCAAGCTTGGGAGGCGCCGATGAACCATGCGCCGCTGAGTCCGCTGCTGCTCGCGTTCAGGACCGAGGTCTTGTAGCTGTTCACCTTGAGGGTGTAGCGGCCGTCACGCGACTCGAGCAGGACTCCACGGTCCAACGTCCTACCCGAAGGCGCTTCAATCGGTTCGCCATAGGCGTCGACGCGTTGCGCGGCAGGTTGGAAGTTGGTGGAGTTGTTGTAATACAAGCTCACGGCGAGGGGGAGACGCTCGGTCAAGCTACCAATGAAGGGGAGTTCATCCAAATGGGCCACGATGCTGTAAGACTTGGAGGTCACTTCCAATTCGTTGTCCGGCGTGGCGGACAACGCATAGTTCGAAGAACGGAGGTCGAGATGACCACGAGCGTCAGACGAGCTGTCAGTCGTGTTGAGCTGCTTACCAAATGACTTCGCGGTATCTTCACGATAACCCCAAGTGCCGACGAGACCGTTCTCGAGCAACTTAGCTTGCCAAACGAAAGCCTTGGAGTCGACTTGCGAACGGGTCAAACGGGCCGAAGTCGTGAGACGTTGGCGAGCGGCAGCGGACGTTTCCGAGTCAACGATGTTAACGGGGTAATCGATCCAACCGACATAGTTAGCGTAGTTTTCCGCCTGAGTCGAATTTTGGCCAGGACCAGGAAGTTGGTAACCGTTCTGCCAGTAAGCGGCTTGGTCGACCCCAGGAGCATTCCAAGTGGAGTCAAACACATGAATCGTGGTGTTGCTAGGCACCGAAGCGATTGCCGTAGGACGAGGGATGTTCGCCCCTTCGATAGTCTTACCTATCAGCGACGGTCCGAGATAGATCGCGCGATTGACCGCGAAATTATTGTCGGTGAATAGGGTCGAGTTGCTGGCGCCGATGAAGTTGAAGTAGTTGTCATCATCGATGGCAAAGCGCTGCCAGTTACGGCTATCGGTTTCCACTTCATCTTCCGCCCAAAGACCAGTCCACGTGTGACTACCGAGTGCCTTACGGAGCCAGTTGTCGGAGCGATCATCATTGAAATCATGAGTGAAAAATCCGGTCGCACGAGTCGAGTTACGCTCACTCTCGTAAGAGTTGTTGCCGAATTGCCCACTGTCAGTGATGAACGGCCGTCCCACGTTTGGATTAGGCGTGCCATCGGTGTGAGGCTCGCCACCCACGACTTTACCACCATCAGGGGTGGAGTCGGTGAACTCCGCGTTGATGTCGATATTGATCGCTTGGCGATTGCCGGACAAGAAGGCCAACTGACCGTTGTTGAAGAACTCTTCGTTATGAGTAATCTCAAAACCGAATTTGTCGTTCATGAACGTCTGAGCGAGACTCAGGTTGAAGGTATCCCAATCGGACCATTCCTTTTTGTTCGGCCCATCGATCAGGTTGTTGTAGAAATCGTAAATCGACGGATCGGTGAGTTGGTTGTCCTTGTAGACCCCAAACTCCGAGAACGGCAGACCCGCGTTACGAGCGAAGGTTGCTTGCGTCGCGATGCCACCGGGACGGTGAAACGCCCAAGAACCGATACCTTGATCAACCGTGCCATCAGCACGGATGCCGCGAGTTTGTTTAATCTCCCAAATCCGACGGTCAGAAGCTTCGGTTTGTGACCCATCGCTATACGCGAAGGAAGGCCCACCATACATCTGACCGTAGTTTCCAATCCAAGGATTGAAGGCTGGATTAGGTTGGCCGGCATTTGGCCCGCCATTAATACCAGGACGCACTTGGCCGTGATTTTGACGTCCCGTGTTGTCATCCTGCAATTGGTGAGGATTGAAGGTCTCTTGGTTGAGATTGTTGAAAATACGAAGATCACCCACTTTAACTGGATTACCCGTCGTGAGATCGGTTCCACCAGTGCGCCACGTGCCGTTATAGGTTCCGGTTCGGAACCAAGGGGTGATCAAATCGAGGGGAGGCAGCGTCCGAGGACGGTTAGACTCAACTTCACCTTTCTCGAAGTTAGCCTTGAAGATCGTGCGAGCGGATCCCTGCTTGAGGAAGCTAGGCTCATAACGAACCGCACCGTAGATGCGCTCGCTGTCTTGAAAGGCAGGATCTTGCTGGTAGTTCGTGTCATCACGCACCGCCGCAACCCGCACGGCCAATTCGTCATCGAGCAGAACACGATTGAAATCAACACTCACCCGAGTGCTGCCGTAACTGCCCACGAGGAACGCGACTTCATTGGAGTTCTTGAAGGCGGCCTGCTTGGTGCCCACGTTGATGATTCCCGAGGGGCTACCTTGACCGAACAGAATGGAATTAGGGCCACGTTGGAGATCAACCCGATCAACATTGTAACCATCCCAAGGGATGTCGGAGAGGAAGTAGTCGCGGGTGTTATCAGCGGAGGTCAAACCACGAACCCGAGTGTTTTGGTTTGGGCTCTTGAACTTGCTCGACTCATCGAGGAAGGAACTGTCACCGACCCCGGCGAAGTTACCTTGGATGTTGCCGACTTCAGTGCCGACGGTGTATTGGAGCAGTGATTCATTATCAGTCGCACCAATGTCCTTAAGGAACTGGCTGGTGATAACGGTCACCGCGTTGCCGATGTCGCGGAGTTCAGTATTGAGACGATTACCGGCGAGGGTCGTGGCAGCTTGGTAGCCGGCCTCGTCCTCAGCGGACACCTCAAACGGGGAAAGAACGATTACGTCTTCCTCGTCGATCTCAGAGGACTCAGCTGATGACTGAGCCCACGAAGAACCGGCCACAAGGAGAGCCGAAACCGCGGCTAGAGTAAATCTAGGTAGGGTTCTTTGTTTTATGGTATGCATGGTATTGGTTGGTCACTAATTCGATCAATTGGGTATCAATCGGAAGGGAAATTGATGAGCTTCGTCTAGGTCTAGGAAGCTCTACACTAGGGGTTTACCTCAGCTCCAATCAGCGCAAAATCGACTAACCGAAATGAGCCAACTAGGATTTGGTGAGAGATCGAAATAAACGATTCAAAGATTTCTCGGCGGGGAACGGAAAAATTGCGGGTTTAGAGATGATGGGGTGAGGGATAGAGAGGGATGCGAACTACTCCCGAATTGCGCACTCATTCTAATTCTAACAGTAGATCATTTCTGAACTGCTCAGGTGGACTCTTCAGGACCAAAACAGGGTATTTAGAGGAACGACCTCGCTTCAACCCTCATTCCCAAGTGGTAAATGAACGTTAACCCGAAGAGGAGCAATTCACGTCTTATTGATTTACGGGGTAATAGGGATCTTTTCAATTGACCACAACCGAAGCCGACAGTTTCCGCCTCCTCGTATCAACGGTGCCGTGTGAATGACCTTAATCAATTTATAACGGACCGCTCTCATTCTCTCAAAGCTGGCGGAGAGGGGGGGATTCGAACCCCCGGTAGGTTTTAAGCCTACACCCGCTTTCCAAGCGAGCGCAATCGACCACTCTGCCACCTCTCCAGGTGCTCTTCATGTGTCACCAACTAAGGTCAGTAACAAGAAGGACGGTCAGATAAGGGGGATACCAAGACATCGGTCAAATGGAAATTCTAATGACCTCATTCGAAAACCTTCCTCTCGGGCGATTCACTCCCTAGTCAGCCTGCTTTTAATCCTCCTAAGACGTGAACCGATTAGGCCGGACTCCCCTTCACCTGAACGGACTTCCTCTCATCTGAACCTGCCTCCGTGATAACAAAAATACCTCTCTTCTCAATCTGGTGTTCATCAGCCTACCTTGGTTATCGGGCAGGCCCCCACCCCTTGTCCTATGTCACCGAGAAAAGGAGTCCGTCCTTCATTGACCAGATACGTCCTTCCTTTCCCGCTGTTATCTATTCCCCTAGTGTAGTGCCGCACAGCTGCAGCAACCAGACGTAGACGACTGCTTGGCTGCGGACCCCGACTCTTCTCGGCCGGCCCGGGAGCACGAGAGTCTAATCAGCTCTAAAAAACCTCAGAATCTTACTCAACGAAATCACCAAAGCGTCCACGTCAGCAGCGGTATTGTAGAGATAGAAACTTGCCCGAGTCGTGCTCGGAAGCCCCAGTTTTTTCATCAATGGCTGGTTGCAATGATGCCCTCCTCGCAGCGCGACTCCGTCTTGATCAGCAAACGTGACCACATCATGCGCATGCACATCGGCGAATGCAAAGCTCACCAAACCTGATCTCGGTTCTCCAGCCCTCGGACCCAAAATTCGAATTCCTGGGAGTTTACCTAGGGCTTCGCGGGCGATTTGCGCGAGGTCGTAGTCGTGCGCCGCGATCGCAGGACGACCAACTGCATCCAGATAATCCATGGCGGCATGCAACCCAATCGCATCCGCCACGTTGGGTGTGCCGGCCTCGAAACGTTCCGGAGACGGTTTCCATTTACTCCCGGTATATTCCACGATGCTGATCATCCCGCCACCACTCTGCCAGGGTGGCATCGCATCGAGCAAAGCTCGGCGTCCATAAAGCACCCCGATCCCAGTCGGTCCCGCCATTTTATGGCCTGAAAATGCGAGAAAGTCGCAATCCATGTCTTGCACATCCACGATTTCGTGACCGATCGATTGAGCCGCATCGACCACCGTGATTGCCCCCACCGCTCGGGCCTTAGCGCACAGCTCTTTGACCGGATTCAACGTGCCCAACGTATTCGATATATGGGTGAAAGCGAAAAGCTTGACCTCGGGAGTCAGCAGCAACTCCAAAGCATCCATATCCAGACCTCCTTCGGCATCGTCACCCAGAACCGGCACGAACTTAAGGATGGCTCCCGTCCGCTGCGTGATGACCTGCCATGGCACTAGGTTGGAGTGATGCTCCATCTCCGTGCAAAGCACGACGTCACCCGGCTTCAGATTTGCCATGCCCCAGCTCTCAGCGACCAAGTTGACCGACTCCGTCGTTCCCCGAGTGAAGATCACTTCAGCTGAGTCAGCCGCATTAATAAATTTTGCCATCCGCACTCGCGCCGCTTCGTAACCATCGGTCGCGCGCATCGATAGCGCATGTAACCCGCGATGGACGTTGCTATTGTCGCGTTCATAATAACGCGCCAATGCATCGATCACCGATCTTGGTTTTTGGGTCGTCGCGGCGTTGTCCAGATAGACCAAGGGGCGACCGCCCACATGTTGATCAAGAACCGGAAAGTCTACCCGTAGGTTGGAGAAATCGTGAGTCATAGAATAAAGGGTTTCAAACTAGCTTTCCACCGGCTGATCCGGCTGCTTTAACGCTTCCAATGCGGCGTGCCACCCCAGCGTCGCGCACTTAATTCGAGCCGGGAACGCGTGCACTCCCGCAAACGCCGCTACCTCCGAGAATTCATCCGGTTCTTTTCCCGTCGTGACGGTTTCTTTGAATTCCTCGAAAATACCCTCCGCTTCCTCGAGCGTCTTACCGACGAGCTGGGTGGTCATCAGCGAGGTGCTCGCTTGGGATATCGCACAGCCAGAGCCTTCGAAACCCATTTTACCGATCCGCTCCCCTTCCATGCAGATATACACCGTGCAGTTGTCGCCGCACGTGGGGTTATCGCCCGAAGCTACTCGGGTAGCCGTGGGGAGTTTACCGCGATTGCGGGGACGTTTGTTGTGGTCGAGAATGACCGCTTGATAGAGGTCGGTGAGATCGGACATATGAAGTATCAACTTCACCTTGTCCTTCGATTTGGCAACTCCCCATCACACTCTGATCCAATCAAACGGTAAACGTATGTGCGCGCACCTCCGGCGCAAGGGTTCGATCAAAGGCCATCGCCACCACTCGCAATAATGGCTCCCCTCTTGGCCATACGCGAAGGGCTTCGGGCGAAATCTCGATCAATCCGTCCCTAATCAGGGCCCCGCAAAAATCTAGCTCCTAAGCATAAACAGACTTCACTTCGCAATTTAATTCATCAGTCAGCCGACGAAAGTCCAACCGACGCTCGCACATCACCGCCTTGATGAGGCGACGCCGATGGTGGTCTTCCTCCGTCAATCGATATCCCCTCTCGACCGGGATCTGGCCTGCGCCCAGCGACGCTCGATAGAGCACGAGCGACTGGGACTTTGCCGATAGATTTCATCGGTTTCGGAGATCGATGAGATTCCCCAGCCATATAACGAGGCGCCTGGTCTCAGGCTAAAGCCTTGAAAATTGCGATGCAGGGCTCGGTTTCGCTTGGCCATAGCCAGTTCATCATCCGGGCGGGCAAAATGATCGAGACCCACGTCAACATACCCTGCCGCCAACAGCTTTTCACGCCTCACCCCAAACCGGGCAAACTTCGTCTCTGGGTCGGGCATTCCGCCCTTTTGATCAAAAATTCTCCGGGCTCAGACATCCTGAACAAGTGGGCGTAACTACAGACGGAAAGTCGATCCGGAGCCAGTTCGTGCACCTCGTCGACGGTCGTCGCCACCGTCTCCGGCGTTTGCCGCGGCAGACCGTAGATGAAATCAAGATTGATCGCCGTAATCCCCGCGTCCCGCAACCGGGCTACCGTCGTTCGATTAATTTCGTTCGATTGGCCCCGGTGAACCGCCTTTGGCACGATCAGGTTCGTATCCTGAACGCCCAACGATGCCCGATTCATTCCCATCGCCCGCAACGCGGCGACGTGCTCAGAGGTCGCGTACCGAAGATCGATCTCGACCCTCAATCCCGCATCTTCGGTAAACTTAAACCGGCGTTGGACCTCATCCCCTCAACGCTTGAGTGCATCGGGTGGGGAAAATGTTGGCGAGCCTCCGCCCAAGTGGAGCTGACTCACCAACCGCTCGGGATTGATCTTTTTGAGACCAATTCGATCTCCCGGGCCAAGTCGTCAGGATAGGTATAAGCCCGGTCACGACGCCGCGTAATGATGGTGGTGCACCCGTAATACCCACAGCGTGATTCACAAAACGGGAGATGGAAGTAGCGCGAAAGCGGCCGCGCCGCGCCCTCATTGTCCTTCGCAATGGCCGACTCGATGTCCCGCGCCTTATGCTCTTCATTGAATCGATTCGCCGGAGGATAGGACGTATAGCGAGGCCCCGGGACCGCATATTTGCGGAATAATTCTAGATCGAGTGGTGATGGCGCCGTCGGAGCAGATAAATCGGAGAGGTAAATCATCAGGCAAGAGTAGACGTTGTCCCCCCATCCTAACCAAAAGGACGACATCCTGCTCCGCGCCTTTTGATCTTCGCCGCGTGAATCTTGCTCCCACCTACTGCGGAATCACCAGCCGCATCCCAATCCGCAAGGGATCATTGGCCGAAGTCAGAGTCCCGCGATTCGCCGCCACGATATCGCTCACCCGATTCGGCGTGTTGTAATAACGCCGGGCGAGGCCGTAGAGCGTGTCACCTTTGACGACCGCATGAATCCTCCCCTCCGGCTGAGCCTGCGCCGGAGACGCTTCTGGACGAGTGGGCGGACTCACCAGTCTTTCCTCCAAATCTGAAATCGGCACTGACGTAATGGGCGAAGTTCGAACCGACGCCGCCGGCGATGGCCGGGCAGAGGAACTTAAATCCGCCACCGCGCCACGTGAGGTCCCCGCCAAGGAAGCGTTTCCCCGGAAACCAGCGACTTCGTCCTTCAGGCGGTTATTTTCTCTTTTCAACTTCTCGACGACATCAAGGAGGTCGTTGCGCAGAATCTGATTTTCCAGTGGCTGTGCCGGCAACGTGCGGGCGAAGCTCTTGATCGAATTGTCGACTTGTTGTCGCACCAAATCCGACTGGGGCGAATTAGGTTTCAGCTCTAAATATTTCCGGAAATGGTAAATCGCAGCGATGGGATCTTTGATCTCCTCCTCGTAGAGCAGACCGACCTCAAGGTGAGATTCAGGCGCCCCGTCAGAACGCGATTCGATCACTCGCGAAAAAGCCGCAAGCGCGGCCTGTTCTTTACCCTGCCGGAGCAATCGCCGGCCTTCTTCGTAACTGGGTTCGTTACTCTCCGCCACAAGTTGCCCCTCAGGCAACCGATTGCACCCCGGGCCGACCCAAAGGCAGGCACAGATCATGGCAAAAAGTAGAGACCGAGATCGCATCAGAGGTTAAAAGGAATTGTATGAAACGAGGTTGCTCCTAAGTCTGGCAACCCCCTCTCAGACACAAACTCTAAATGGCAATCGCAACCAAATCCGCCCTCAAACTTGCTCGAGCCTGCCTCGCAATCGAACGGGACGCCATCGAGGCCACCTCAGCGGCACTCGATAAATCATTTGTCGCCGTGGCGAAAGCGGTCGAAAAAAGGACGGCCGAGGGCGCCAAACTAATTTGTTCGGGAGTGGGAAAATCAGCCCACATCGCGCAAAAATTAGTCAGCACTTTCAACAGCACCGGGCTCCCCACCTGCTTCCTCGATGCCACCCAGGCGCTACACGGCGATCTGGGCCTTTGCGCGCGCGGCGACGTGGCGATTCTGTTTAGCAATAGTGGACAATCGGAAGAAGTGCTTCGCCTCGTCCCCCTCCTTCGTCGTCTCGAGGTGACCGTCATTGCTTGCACTTCCCACGCCGATTCCGACCTCGCGCGCGAAGCTGATCTGCAACTGCTCTACCAAGTCCCACGAGAGGCGTGCCCGTTGGATCTGGCGCCTACCGCCAGCACCACCGCCGCGTTGGCCCTCGGCGATGCATTAGCCATGGTGCTACTGGAAGCTCGGGGACTCACCCGAGACGACTTCGCCAAGTATCATCCCGCCGGAAATCTCGGACGTATTCTGCTGCTGCGAGTCTCCGACATTATGAGGCAAGGCGACCGATTGCCCCGGGCAGTCGACACCGTCTCAACCCAAGAAGCGATCCTGCTCATGACCAAAGCGAAAAGCGGCAGCATCGCGTTGGTAAATCATAAGTCGGGAAAACTCACCGGCATCCTCACCGATGGTGACTTTCGCCGCGGCGCGCTCACTGGAGCCGACTTTCTCCAAAAACCCGTAAAAACTTTTATGACAAAGGAACCGAAAACGATCCGGGAAAATGCGCTCGGAGTTGACGCCTTACGCCTGTTTCAAGCTCACAAAATCGATGACTTGATCGTGATCGACAAAAGCGGCAAGCCCATCGGCTTGATCGACGGACAGGACCTTCCTAAGTTTAAAATTGTTTAACTCGGGTTGCTCCAGTTGCGCAAATTTTGCCTTTCCCCCCGCATTCCGCCAGTTTGGATCCAAACACCACCGTTTTACTCTCTCATCGTTTCGCCATGCCAACGCCCCCATTTTCCTACCAAGATCCCTTCCCCCTCGGAGAAGAGACGACCGCATATCGCCTGCTATCCACCGAGGGAATCAGCACCGCCGAATTCGAAGGGCAAACAGTCCTCAAAATCGCGCCCGAAGCACTCACTTTTCTCACAACCAACGCGTTTCGAGACTGTTCGTTTACCCTTCGGACCAAACACCTCGAGCAAATCGCCGCCATCCTCGCCGACCGCGAAGCCTCCGACAACGATCGCTACGTCGCGACCACCCTGTTGAAAAACGCGGAAATCGCCGCCGAAGGCATTCTTCCCTTCTGCCAAGATACCGGCACCGCCATCGTGATGGGCAAGAAAGGACAACAGGTCTGGACCAGTAGTGACGACGCTGAAGCCATCTCTCGCGGAGTATACGACTGCTACACCAAAGAAAACCTCCGCTACTCGCAAACCGCGCCGCTCTCGATGTTCGAAGAGAAAAACACCGGCACCAATCTCCCCGCCCAAATCGATCTGTACGCCACCACGGGCGATGAATACAAATTCCTCTTCGTCGCCAAGGGGGGGGGCTCCGCGAACAAGACCTTCCTCTTCCAAGAGACCCGGGCATTACTCAACCCCAAGAGTCTCGAAAAATTCCTGATGGATAAGATGCAACTCCTGGGGACGGCCGCCTGCCCACCTTATCATCTCACCTTCGTCATTGGCGGAACCAGCGCCGAGACTTGTCTGAAAACCGTCAAGCTAGCCTCCACGAAATATTTGGATGCCCTGCCCACTTCGGGTGACGAACATGGCCGCGCTTTTCGCGATATCGAACTTGAGGGGGAAGTCCTAAAACTCGCTCAAAGCACCGGCATCGGCGCTCAATTCGGTGGAAAATATTTCGCCCTCGATGTTCGAATCGTCCGCCTGCCCCGTCATGGCGCATCCTGTCCGGTCGGACTCGGGGTTTCGTGTAGCGCGGACCGCAATATTAAGGCCAAGATCAATCGCGACGGAATCTGGTTGGAGCAGATGGAAAACAATCCTGGTCGTTTGATTCCTGAGTCCATGCGCACCATCAAGCAGGATCATATTGTTCGGATTGACCTCAACCAATCCATGCGCGCCATCCTCGCCGAACTGAGTAAACACCCAGTCACCACCCGGGTGCTGCTCAATGGCCCCATGATCGTCGCCCGGGATATTGCGCACGCAAAACTCAAGGATCGAATCGACGCCGGTGAAGGCCTGCCGGACTATATCAAAAGACACCCGGTCTATTATGCTGGGCCCGCGAAGACCCCCAAGGGTTACGCGTCCGGCAGCTTCGGCCCCACCACTGCGGGACGAATGGATAGCTATGTCGATCTCTTCCAATCCCATGGTGGTTCCATGATCATGTTAGCCAAAGGCAACCGATCTCGTGCGGTCACCGAAGCCTGTCAAAAAAACGGCGGATTCTACCTCGGATCAATCGGCGGGCCCGCTGCGATTCTCGCCAAAGAAAACATCCGCAAGGTCGAGGTCCTAGAATACCCCGAACTTGGGATGGAAGCTATCTGGAAAATCGAAGTGGAAGACTTCCCCGCCTTCATTCTCGTCGACGACAAAGGAAACGATTTCTTCGTTAACGGCTGCTCCGCTTGCGTGCCCGGCAAGTAATACCGATGTCCCAAAGCTTTTAAACTTTAACCACCCAAAATCCAAAGCCCGGTTTTGTCGACCACCCGAAGCGCGGGTGAACGACGCGAGGGCCTATCGGGCAGCACCAGAGTAATTCGCTGCCCTTTGGCCCAATTGAGGGGCAAAATTACCCTAACTCGACCGCGGGTAAAAGGCAGCGACGAGGGGCTTGGTATCTTGTATTTATCCGTGTAATCCGTGGTAAAGAATTCCGGGGTTCGGTTCTTGGGGAGTGGGCCGTCAGCCTGTAGGATTCTTAACCATGGGTTACCCCGAATCGGCCCTAATAAAGGCAGCAGAGCGGGGCTTGGTATCTTGTATTTATCCGTGTAATCCGTGGTAAAGAATTCCGGGGTTCGGTTCTTGGGGAGTGGGCCGTCAGCCTGTAGGATTCTTAACCATGGGTTACCCCGAATCGGCCCTAATAAAGGCAGCAGAGCGGGGCTTGGTATCTTGTATTTATCCGTGTAATCCGTGGTAAAGAATTCCGGGGTTCGGTTCTTGGGGAGTGGGCCGTCAGCCTGTAGGATTCTTAACCATGGGTTACCCCGAATCGGCCCTAATAAAGGCAGTGGAGCGGGGATCGGTATCTTGTATTTATCCGTGTAATCCGTGGTAAAGAATTCCGGGGTTGGGTTCGTGGGGAGTGGGCCGTCAGCCTGTAGGATTCTTAACCATGAATTACCCAGATACGATCCGGATAAAGGCAGCAGAGCGGGGCTTGGTATCTTGTATTTATCCGTGTAATCCGTGGTGAAAAATTCCGGGGTTCGGTTCGTGGGGAGTGGGCCGTCAGCCTGTAGGATTCTTAACCATGAATTACCCAGATACGATCCGGATAAAGGCAGCAGAGCGGGGATCGGTATCTTGTATTAATCCGTGTAATCCGTGGTGAAAAATTCCGGGGTTCGGTTCGTGGGGAGTGCGCCGTCAGCCTGTAGGATTCTTAACCATGGGTTACCCCGAATCGGCCCTAATAAAGGCAGTGGAGCGGGGATCGGTATCTTGTATTTATCCGTGTAATCCGTGGTACAGAATTCCGGGGTTCGGTTCTTGGGGAGTGGGCCGTCAGCCTGTAGGATTCTTAACCATGAATTACCCAGATACGATCCGGATAAAGGCAGCAGAGCGGGGCTTGGTATCTTGTATTTATCCGTGTAATCCGTGGAAGAAAAGTCCTTCCGCCGGTGGCTTTCTAAAATATAAATCCGCGTGGCAATGGGTATAAATCCAACGACTCGCGGGCCTACGGCACCGGATGAAGCGTGACCCAATAAAGACTGATTCCATTGAGGATCATTTGCACGGCGACGAGCGTGAGAATCATCCCCATCAAGCGCTCTATCGCTCGCATCCCCTTGGTTCCCAGTAATTGCATCAGGCGTTCCCCACCAATCAGAACGGCCGCCGACACCGCACAAGCTCCCGTGACCGCCAGCATCCAATCCGTGAGTCGCTCGGGATGCTGACTGGCCAACAGCAACAAAAATGCCATTCCACTCGGTCCGGCAATTAGCGGGGTGGCGAGGGGGACAATAAACGGTTCATCGTCGCCCTCATGCGTGAGATTGACCCCACTTTTCGGAAAGACCATGCCGATGGCTATCATGAATAGCATGATCCCACCTGCGAGACTCAGCGACGACTGTTCCAACCCCAAGAACTTCAACAGCGGCCCGCCAACGAGCAGAAAAGTCATCAGGATTCCGTAGGCAATCAGTGCTTCTCGCACCATCACCCGTCGACGCCTCTCCAACGGGACGCGCGAAAGAATAGCGTTGAACATCACGATATTCCCAAACGGATCCAAGATCAGTAAGAGGGTCGCAGAAGCAGCAATCAGTGTCATGACTGTACAGTGAACCGTTCTGTGCCTCCGGGCCAAGCCCAGTGGATCGACTATTCCCCGACTACGGTAAACACCAATCGACGCTGATGAGGCGCCCTCCGGTGCTCCCAGAGAAAAAGTCCCTGCCAAGTCCCCGTCATCAGATGACCATCACAAAACGGCATGACCTCACTGGTCCGAGTAAGCGCCATTTTGATGTGACTCGGCATATCGTCCGGTCCTTCCATCGTATGCTCAAAATCCGGATCATTCTCCGGCACCAATCGATCCAGCCAACGTTCCAAATCACGTCGCGCGGTCGGATCAGCATTTTCCATGATCATCAGACTACAGCTGGTATGTTGGCAAAAGACCGTCACGGTTCCCCGTTTTAATCCGCTTCGTCGCAAGACATCCGCCACCTCGGCCGTAATTTCCCGCATTCCAGCCCCCTTGGATTGGAGTGTTAAGGTCTGCTGGTAGATTCCCATCAATCGGGGCTAGGGAACACCAAAGCCCTAAGCAACCCTCTACCTTCTTATACCAATCGCCCCTTGGATTTAAACTTTAGAAACCTACCGGCCAGCATAACTTTCACCCCAGATACCGCCCCCCTCCCCTGCTTTTATCCGAATCGGATCCGTGACCACATGTCTGAGTCTATGGTCAACAAAAGTAAGCCGAAGGCGTTGTGTTCTTGGGAGTTAAAGTTCAAAAGCTTCGCGACATTGGTCTGAGATCCCGTATCCGTGGGCGCCTCGTGAAAGCTTGAATCCAACCTATTAGGCACCAAAAAAACCCGTCCTCAGAAAAGAAAACAGGCCAAAATTGAAATCGGAAGATTGTTTAGAACTTCAAGGTAAGACGATCCCCGCCAGCGGTCACCCGACGCACCGAATCGTAAAGCAAATCATCGTTTAATCGGTTAGCGAGACGGCTTTGGATATCGGCCCCTTCCCCCTCGGCGCTATTAGCTCCCACTTTCGAGGCGTTCGGCTGGTAGGCGAAAAGGCGATTACGAGAATCATCGGACAACGAGACATCAGCTAAAGGGTCACCCGCGACCACGGCCGACCGCAAGTCGAACTTAGGGCCCCCTAAAAGGGCACTCACATTTCCATTTTCCGCTTCGATCACGGCAAGATTGGCGGCAATCGAACGGGCGGAAGGTGATTGGGCCACGAACGCGGCACTCACGCCAGAAACACCCGCCCAAACCATCAAGGGAGAAATTGCGACAGAGTGAGTTCCCAGCACCGATTCCGTGGCTTCGATTGAGTCACTCGCCACCGGCATTTCAATCTGTTCGTTTTGCACCACCGGTTGAGCTTCGATCATGACCTCAGGGACCTCAACCGCAGGAGCGGACTCAACCGCTGCGACGATCGGAGCAGCCGTGTAAGCCACTTCAAAACCTGGTTCACTGTATTCGCGGAAAGAAAGAAAAGTAACCGCCAGAACCGCGGCCGCTCCCATGGGCATCTGATAATGGGCCATGCCTGCAAATACTCGGGGCAGAACAAACCACCATCGCTTTGGCTCAACCGCTGCGGCGCGCTGACGAACATGAAACTCCCGCTGAAATGAATCCCAGAACTCCTCCGGTGGACGCTCCGCACGCTTCATCGCGAGAAGATCCTCGAGTCTGATAGTTGGTTTTTCGTTTTTTTCCGGCATCATGCGTTCAAATATATCTGTAGTTCAGCTTGAAGCTGCTGCTTCGCGTAATGAAGACGAGACCGGACCGTACCAACAGAACAACCCACCACTTCGGCGACCTGTTCGTGGCTCAAACCGTCAATTTCATACAAAGTCACTACTGTGCGATGCTTAATAGACAGTTTTTGGATCGCTTCGTTCAATTTTTCCTGAAGTTCGTTCAGGAAAACCACTTTATCTGCCCCGCGCTTGTCTGTCAGTTGGGCGACCAGCTCCGTTGTTTTGTCATCTTCCGTGATTTTTTCAAAACTAAAGAATGTGCGTAACTTGGCCTTCCTCAGGTGACTAAGAGTGGAATTCACCGCAATTCGATACAGCCAAGTAAAAAAGGAGGACTGGCCCTGAAATCGATTGATCGACTGAAACGACTTAATGAATGCATCCTGCGTGAGATCCGCCGCGTCCTCCCGGTTCGACGTCATATTATAAACTACGCCGAATACTCGCTCTCGGTAGCGTAAGACCAGCTGATCAAAAGCACTTACGTCTCCTGCCTGCACCCGCTGGACCACGGCCCAGTCGCTATCGGCTTCCTCGCGGCGCTCAGCGGAGCCAGCCAACGATTTACCCAGAATTTCAGCGGCGAGCGACATTAGCTAGAACCTGCCGAATCCTCCCGAAACGCGCAACCTGAATCATATCGATCCGTGAACTAGGCCGAAAAATCAAGAATTGGCTATTTTCAAAACGGCGACCTGAGATCGCAAAACCTCTAATAGTGTCTTCAAACGCTCAGCCGCCGGCTCCACGCTGAATGGGCTTAAAAAGGCTGCCGCCTCTTTCAAGTGGGACTCGAGGACTAAATTCACCCGATCAAAAATCGGCCATGTCTGCATCTGCCTAAGTCGCAAAGGTTTATTCGCCGGGCGCTCTCCCGTGATCTCTTTCAGCAAGCTCTTTCGCTCTTCCTCACTGAGACAGTCTGCTAACTCAAACAGCGGTAAAGTCAGTTTACCGCTATCAAGATCCGTCCCGAGCGTTTTCCCGATTTTCGCCTCTTCTCCGAAAAAATCGACCAGATCGTCGTAAATCTGATAAGCGATGCCCAATTGGCGTCCAAAATTGGCGGCCGCGTCGACAAAATCACTCGAACCACCAGCTAAGCTGCTCCCGAGGTAGCACGATACCCGAAAAAGCTCAGCTGTCTTGAGATCGATCACTCGATAGTAATCGTCCCGCGTGATCGTCGTCGTGCCTCGACGCAGGGTCTGAATAATTTCTCCCGAACAAACTCGGCGGGTGGACTCAGCCACGGCAGAACACACCAAGGTGGTCGGAAATTGGGCGGCCAGATGGAGGGAGTGAGCGAACAATGCATCCCCCAGTAGCACGGCCGCTTCGGGACCAAAACGCCTCGTGGCAGTATCACGACCACGTCGGATATCCGCTTCATCCATGATGTCATCGTGAACGAGGGTCGCGAGATGCACCAACTCTACGACCGCGGCAACTTTGACCAAATCGGGCGTGACTTCCTCATCTTTCCAACCACTCAGAAAAACAAGGGCCGGCCGAATCCGCTTTCCCGACGTATCGATACAATAGCCTGCCATTTCTCGGATTTCAGGTTCAAACGCCTGGATCTGATCTCTTAAACACTCGTCCAGCGCCGAGACGTGCGGGGCCAGTCCCGCAAAGACCGAGGCGAAATCCAATGGGGGCGATGGAGGAGGAACAAGCGACATGAAGAACACTAGTAGAATCGATTCCCGTCCATTGGCTAATCAATATGCCTGAAATATGTAGCGGTGGATTCGGAAATGCCTCTGAGTTAAGCCCCACCAAAACTCGCTCAAGATCAATGCAATCATTGACGAATTCCACGATCCCATCCAATCCGCTCGGTCATGTCTTCTTCTCCGGGTCTAATCATCGTCATGCTAATTGCCGGTGTCTATGTGTCCAAACTCTGGTGGATCGACTATCTGGCTCATCAACGGGGCGAGATAATCCGGGGTGCTCTCCCAGGCGCAACCCCCACCACCCGTCGGGCGGTCCTGGTCGCAGTTACCGGGGCGCTCCTGATTCTGGCGGCGGAGACTTGGGGCGAAATCAAGCTCGGTCTGAGTGAAGAACAATCGGAAATCACGGTTCTATTTGGATGCTACACTTTAGTCGCAGCGGTAATCGAAGAGGTCATTTTCAGAGGATTCCTCGTTGTTACCGATCGCGGAGCATTGGTAAAATGGGGAGCCGTTTTAGCTGCCTCACTGTTGTTTGCGGCCATCCATCCGTTTTTGTGGCTGTGGGAAGAGGGCGTTTGGACGTGGACCCTGACCGCCAAAGGGTGGTTCAGCACCGCCGCCGTATTCGCGGGTTCACTCTGGTTCTACACCGTGCGCTTTCTTCCGTCTAATCCCTCCCAGTCTTTATTGCCGTGTTTCGCCGCCCACGCCGCCAAGAACCTCGGAGTCTTCCTCATCAAAGGCGTGCAGGGATTTGTCGTCGGCTGGTTTTAGTTCCAGCACAAAAGAACCCGCCTTCCTCTCGGAACGCGGGTTCGAAACTAAATTACGGAGGGGAGACGCCCTCCTCTAGGGAATCTCGTAGACTTCCACGATCGCGATACCGGAAGTTCCGCCTCTGCTCGAGACCAAGGCGGTGTAGCGCCCCGGAGGCAGGGTAATCAATAATACCGCATCCTTACTCGCCGGCGGCAGCGCGAAGGCACCAACCCGAGCCGCCGCCTTGCTGACCGTCAACGCGTCATTGCCCATTTGCCAGTCGTTGTTTTCCCGCACCACCAAACCAGTCTCTTGATTAACCAATCTCAAAACCGGATCGGCCAAGACCCCAGATACCCCGAAGTCAGATAACGTCGGCCCCACCGCGCGGATCAATAACCGCTTGGGGGTAACGCCATTGATGATGACACCCGCAATCAACTCTTCCGGCCCGACTCGACCTCGAGTGGATACGTTGAGCATTTTTTCACTGGAGAAAGCCAACTGGGAATCAACGTCGTAGATCTCCACCAATCCTACTCCGGTCGCGCCATTTACTCCCGTCACCTGAGCCGTATACGGCCCCGGCACCAGCGTCGCGACTAAGGCAGAATCAGCGCTACCCGCCGGCAGCGCAAACGCACCCACCGTCGATGAGGCCGCCGGCACCGCCGGATCGGTTCCCCAGTCGTCATTGCTGCCCACCACCACACTCCCTCGGTAGAGCTTGAGCGTAGGATCTGTGACCACTCCTGGCACTCCAAAGTTCGCCAAAGTTGGTCCGATCGCTCGCACTAACACTCGTTTGGGCGCCACCCCGTTGACCACAAATCCAGCCACCAATATCTGGTCACCTGATCCCACGAACCCACGGGTTGATAAGTTTCTGAGAAATCCGTCACTAGCGGGTGTGGCTGAGCTCACCGCTCCGATCAAACTCCCGGAAATTGATCCTCCGGTAGCGGAACCGGTCAGGAATCCGGTGGCGGCCTCCACTCTTCCTGACATTTGCCCCCCCCCAACCATCGCAGCTGAGAAGTGACCATCGGAATTGAATGTGCCGTATCCGACGTCGGAGCGACTGTCGTGACTAGCGTGGAACGTGAGACGACCGTCGGGCGCCACGATGGCGACAAAAGCACTGTCGGACTGCGCGGAAAGACTGCCATGAATCACCCCAACCGGCCCAGTGTAACTCGAAACAGGCAAGGAGATTACGCCGATCATGATCGCGCGATCGTGATCAAATTTACCCGAGAGCCCGGCGGGGCCAAAGGTGCCCGAAATCTCCGTAGTGCCGGCGCTGACCAGCGTGAAGTTCCCTCCGGCATCGACCGATATCCCATCGTAATAGTAAATTTTGGCCGGGTTGCTGTCACTCCGCGCGACGAAGGTCGCACTGATTGCCGCCTTCCGGGCGATAGTGAATGTGCCCGTCTCCGATCCGGCGACGTAAGAACCAGTATAAATGGTCTCGGTATCATCTTCGGACGGGTTAACGACGGCCACGAATACTTCAGCAGAGCTAGAGAGCTGTCCTCCGTTGTCCGTCGCAGTCGCCACCAGTCGGTAAACTCCATTCGCCGGAGGGTTGAAGGAGACTTCGTAGGGTGCCGTGGCGTCGGATCCCAATGCCACGCCGTTGGCATAAAACGTCACGTCCGTGATGTTACCACCGGAGTCAGTCGCCACCGCCCGCAGAGTCGTGGCGGAACCTAATTGAACACTCTTGCCTTGGCCCGGGGATGTGATTGTCACCGTCGGCGCACCGTTGGAGACCACAGTAACATTCACTGCGGTCGACCCCGTTACGTTGCCAGAATTATCAACTGCCCTTGCCTCCAAAGCGTAGGTGCCCGCGGCTCCCGGCGTCCAAGCAAACGAATACGGCGGCTGGGTGGAGGTTCCGACCAGCAGCCCATTGGCCAGGAAGGAGACACTGGTCACCGTGCCGTCGGTGTCAGTGGCTGCACCAATCAAAGTGATTGGCGTTCCAGCAGTGAGGACAGTGCCCGAGGTCGGTGAGACCATACTCACGGCGGGCGCCGCGTTTGGCTGCACTATCACCGTGACCTGAGACGAAATCGTAGATTGTCCTGCGGTATCGGTAGCCACGGCGGCGAAAGTGTAATTGCCCGCCGCCGTTGGGATCCAAGTGGTGGCAAATGGAGCGACCAGATCGGGATTATTGGGTCCGACTAAAGAGGCTCCGTTAACGAGAAATTCGACTTGAGCAATGACTCCTGCCGCCGCGGTTGCTGACGCAGAAACCTGCACCGGAGAACCGACCAGGAACGTCTGGCCGTCTAGCGGTCCCGTCAGGACAACTGTGGGTGCTGCCGCTGATTGCACGGTCACAATTCTTCCCGCGCTCGAGACCACGTTGCCAACGTTGTCGGTCGCCACGGCCGTGACCGTATAAGATCCGGCCGATGTGGGCAACCAGCTGAATGAATAAGGAACCGTTGTATCGGTTGCCAGGGGAATGCCATTTGCCCGGAACGCTACACTGGTCACTAGGCCGTCTGGATCGGAGGCTAAAGCGGAGAGAAGAACTCCCGCTCCAAGTTGAATCACTTGATTAGACGCCGGATTGGTTAGACTCACCGTCGGGGGGGCGTTCTCCGTGATCGTCACGGTGCGCACGGGACTGGAAGCAATGTTGCCGAGCGTGTCCGTCACTTCCGCCACCAGCGCGTAGGTGCCGGGAGACGTGGGCGTCCACGTTGTGGTGTAGGGCGAGGAGGCATCCGCATTAATTAAGGCGCTATTGGCCAAGAACCGGACCGTAGCAATCGTCGCCGGGAAAGTCGCGGACGCAGATGCCGTCAGAGTGATCGGGTTGCCCACGACGTAACTACTGCCCGCCGCCGGGGCGGTGAGAGTCGCGACCGGGGCCGCACCACCGGCAACGCTCACGAGCACAGCGGCCGACATGGTCACGTTTCCCGTATCGTCCGTAGCTGCCGCGGTCAGACTAATTGAACCGGTAACGTTCGAAGTCCAACTGACGGAATAAGGGAAAGTCGTATCGGTCGCCAGACTGTTGCCATCGGCGAAGAACTCAACCTGGGCGATCGTGCCACCGACGTCATTGGCGGTTGCCGATATCGTCGTCGGGGAATTGACCGCGACAACGGCGCCGGTTGCTGGATTCGTGATCGCAACCGTCGGGGGATTACCCGCGCTCACCGTGACGACATTGGGCGTCGACGAAGTGGTGTTGCCGCCGTCATCAGTCGCGGTGGCCACGATCGTGTAGGATCCCAGCGCCACCGGGGTCCAAGTCGCACTGTAGGGGAAGGTTGAATCAGTGCCGAGAGAGACCCCATTGGCGAGGAACTCCACCTCCTCGATAGTCCCCGCCGAATCAGAGGCGGTCGCGGTGACGGTGATTGCCGCATTTACTGGCACCAGCGATCCGTTGGCCGGAGAATCGACCGTCACTGACGTGGTCGAGTTAAACGTCACTGAAACCGCGGCAGAAGTCGCCGAGATGCCGAAGTTGTCGGTCACCACGGAGGTAAGCGTAAATGTGCCGGCCTGAATCGGCTTCCAGTCCACGGAATACGGGGCAGCGCTTCGCTGGCCGATCTCCGCACCATCTACAAAAAACTGGACCAGTGTCACCGAGCGTGGTGACACTGCCGAGGATGAAGCCGTCACGGAGATTGTGCTGCCAATGTCAAAACTCGTTCCACCCGCTGGGGCCGTCACACTCACCGTAGGCACCCCGCCCGCACTGGCCGTCACGATGTTTGAAGTCGATGCGGTCAAGTTCCCTTCGTCATCCGTCGCGACCGCCGTAATCGCGTAACTGCCCAGCGCTACCGGTGTCCAGGTGATCGCATAAGGGAAGGTGGTGTCCGAACCGAGCGAAACGCCGTTAGCAAAAAAGTCCACTTGTGCAATCGTGCCCGCTGTATCGGTGGCCGTGGCCTCCACGGTCGCAGCCGTATTGACCAAAACCGCCGTGCTGTCCGCCGGTGAATTAACTGTGACCGTCGTGGTCGTTGCCATGGTCACCGCGACCGAGGCCGAGGTTACGCTGGTGCCAAGACTGTCCGTCACCACCGCCGTGAGCGTGTAATCCCCCGCCTGCACTGGCTTCCAATCCAATGCATAAGGAGCCGTCGTATCCGTTCCAATCTCTTCACCGTTGGCCAAGAACTGCACCGAGGTGACTGCCGCCGGCGACACCGCCGTCGCCGTTGAGGTCACCGCAACGGTGCTACCAATGTCGAAACTCGCTCCTCCGGCGGGTGCCGTAAGGCTCACCGTCGGCACTCCGCCGCCACTCACCGTGACCGTGTTGGTCGTGGAGGTCGCCATCGTGCCTTCGTCGTCAGTCGCGGTCGCCACCAGCGCGAAACTACCCAGAGACACTGGTGTCCAGGTGGTGCTGTAAGGGAAGGTAGTATCGGAGCCTAAGAGAAGCCCGTTAAGATAAAAATCGACCTGCGCAATCGACCCATCTGGATCGCTGGCCGTGGCCTCTACGGTCGCAGTCTGATTCACCAAGACGGACGAACCACTGGCCGGGCTGGAGATAGCCACACTCGGAGTTCCCGCACTCACCGCGCCTACGGTGACACTGACTGTTGTCGAAGTCGTCACATTGCCCGTGTTGTCGGTTGCCACCGCCGTAAGAGAGGTCGGGCCGGTTGAGGTCGGTGCCCATGCCGCCGTGAAGGGGAAGACAGTGTCGGATCCTAAGCTCAATCCGTTGGCAAAGAACTCAACTCCGGTGATGGTTCCATCCGCATCGGTTGCCGTCGCGGTAACGAAGGCCGTTGTGTTGACTGGAATTGTATCACCCCCCGCTGGGCTGGTGATTGACACCACTGGGGCGCCACCGCCGGAGATCGTCACCGTCACTGCGACCGACTCACCCACTTTAGCTTCATTATCCGTGGCCTGCGCACTCAGAGAGACGGCTCCTTCAGAGACAGGAGTCCAGGAAACAGCAAAGGGGAATGTCGTATCGGTGCCGATACTGGTGCCGTTGGCAAAGAATTGGACCGACGTAATCGTGCCGTCGGCATCCGTCGCCGTGGCATTAATCGTCGCGGCCGCATTGACCGCCAAGGTCGCACCTGCGGTCGGATTAGTCACTGCAACCGTCGGCCCCCCAACCACGATGGAAGATACGGTGACCGCCGCAGCGGTGGAGGTGGCTGAATTTCCGCCCAAATCGGTGGCTTCAGCCGTCAGGGAAACAGAACCTAGCGCGGTGGGAAACCAGTTAATTGTATAGGGGAAGGTCGAATCTGATCCGAGGCTCAGTCCATTCGCATAAAATTCTACCAGCGCGATCGTCCCGTCTGGATCCGACGCAGTGGCCTGCAGCGTGGTCGAGGAGTTGACCGTCACCGTCGCACCGTTGGAGGGATTGTCCAAAGTGACCACCGGAGAACTAGGACTGACCGTCGTCACCGAGACCGTGACATTTGTGGAAACGCCTTGGTTGCCAAAACTGTCCACCACCAACGCGCTTAACGTGTAGGAACCTGCTACCGTCGGCGTCCAATCCACCGTATAAGGAGCCGTCGTAATCTGGCCGAGCGAGAGTCCGTTTACGTAAAATTCAACCGAAGCCACGGTCCCGGCCGGGGCGGTGGCCGAACCGACCACCGTCAGCGTCGAACCGATAAATATTGAACTCCCGTCGACCGGAGCGGTGAGCGATACGGTGGGATCGTTACTGGGATTAGGCAGCGCATTGATCCGACGATCGTGCACAAACACATCTCTGAACGTATTGAGATCGGGCGACGTGCGGTTGTTCGCGCCATGCACCAACCCGGCCGTGTTTTCCGCATCGGAAGGGAATGTGACCCAACGCCCATCGGCACTGATAGCCGGGAAAATATCGGAAGCGGCCGTGCTGGGTATCCCCAAAAGTCGCGCGGTTTGAAACCCGAAACGATTTCGACTCACCATGACGGTGACGACATTACCTGGTGTATCAAAAGTGCCGGACTCGCTCACATCACGGTCGCGCACAAAGACGTCCAAAGCGCCATTAGCATCCGTGGCTTGATACTGCCCCAAAGCATCACCATCGGTTAAATTATTGGCCATGGAAGAAAACGCCACGAAACGTCCCGTCGAACTGATACTTGGATTAATTGACCCCAATTCGAATCCGCCGCCAGAGGGATCGGTCGCTTCGGTACCAGCTGTCGAAACACTCACTCGCACCGTCGTGCTGGCGGCCACCGTATGACTAAACACATCGGACACGCCGTTGGTATCACCTGCCACGAGATTACTCGCTAAGGAGTGAAATGCCACATGCGCTCCGTCGGCACTGATCGAGGGCGATCGACTCGCGCCATTACCTTCGGTGCCACCGCTGCTCACCGAGACTCGCACGGTGGTGTCGTTGGTCATATCACGTAAAAATATGTCGCGGGTCGCGTTGGTGTCCCCGGCGACTAAGTTGGTCGCATCAGATGCGAACACCACGTAGCGACCATCGGCGCTGACTCGCGCCTGGGTGCTGTTGCCATTACCTTGATTTCCGCCCCCCGAATCCACCGAAACAAGTGAGATCGTGCCAGCCGTGTTATCGCGGCGATAAATATGCGTCACTCCAACCGTGGTCCCCCCCGCAATCAGATTCGAAGCGGTCGACTCGAAAACGACAAACTGTCCATCTTGACTAAGCGCCGGACGGAAACTCGATCCATTGGCTTGGGTCGCATCATCGCGCACGTTCACTCGCGAAATCTCCCCGGTGAACGACTTCACGACGTAAATATCCGAAAATCCATTCGTATCACCCAAGATCAAATTGGTGGCTTCGGAAGAAAATGCGACTGCCGTAGAGTCCGCTGATATAAAGGGACTTTGGGAGGCGCCGTTACCTTCGGTGCCCTGCTGTGATGCACTCAGTCTCCGAATGGTCAGCGTCTGCTGGTCATAAATGAAGACGTCCCGCTTGGCATTGCCGTCGCCCGTCACCAAATTAGTGGCATCCGATGCGTAAACCGTGTAGCGACCATCTTCGTTGTTCGTCGGTTGGTCACTCCAGTTGTCGCCCTCACTACTCCCCCAAAAAATTGTCGGAAAATTGCTCGGGTCCAGGGCGATCCGTGACCCATTGATGTCATACCAAATATTGTTTCCGTTGTCGGTGAAACTATCCTCCGTGGTTTCCTCTACCGCCTCAAGCGCATCCATTTTCGCCAAAACGTAGTAGGACCCCGTGAAGTTTCCGGGCAGTAACTGCGTCCAATTGATCGTGCGATCAACTCCGTCGGCATTGATCCGAGCGCCGACGACGTGAGCCGTGAGCAAAAAGTCATCCGTATCACCAAATGTGGGATTCGACGAAAGCACCACTTCGATTCTGAAATTGGCGGCGTGAATCGAACCAGGCACATAAGGCACGTTCTTCGTGCCGTCGGAGTCGATGCGATTCGTGTAAGTCAACGACATCGGAATCGTGTCGCCTCCCACGTAACTGATTCCCGCGGGATAAGTTAAACTGGTGACCTTCAGATCCGGCTGGCCGACCACAGTCAATATCGGATCGGAAGAGGAGGCGGTTCTTACCGCCAAAGTCGCTGTTCCCGCGCCTCAGTCAGTTAAATTGGAGATCGTGATGGAGTAACGGTAGGTGCCGGAGTCCGTGGTTTCGGCCGGAACCGAACCAGAGAAAGTAGCGGAGCCGGCTCCACCGTCAGCCTCGATCGCTTCGGCAATTGTCACTACGCCCGTCGGCAAAACAAAACTGGTTCCGGTCACAATATTCGTGAACGTGATGTCGGCTTCCACTGTCCCGCCAACATTCCAAACATTGGCGGGGTGGGAATTCGCCAAATTGACCGTGATGGTCACTCGATCACCGGGTTCAACTGAAGCCGGACTGGCACTCGCACCGGTGACGCTGATGGTCTGCGCGGTCATTGCCGACACCCCCACCAAACCCGCCAAAACCACGAGGTGGATAGCGCTTAAAATTCGTTTTCCTAAAATCATGACTAATCCTTTGGCTTAAGTTCCGTAGTCGGTGCGGATCAGATTTAGTTGTTGGACGGTTGAGCACCGGCGAAGGGGTCGGACCCATCGCGAAAGCCCGGGAGTTCGTCTTCTTTAAGGCCCATGGCTCGAACCGCTCGCGGGTCGAATATCTCTCCTATCGGGGCTCCGTCAGCGGAAACCGTTTTGGCCGTGATGAATATCAACAAATTACGGCTAACTTCGGCTTTACTGTCAGAGCGAAACAATCTGCCTAGCCCCGGAATCGAACCAAGCAGCGGCACTTTTGTCTGATTATTTGTGCTTGTCGTTTCAATCAGTCCACCGATTCCCATCGTAAATCCATCTCTTAATGAAACTTGAGTCACCGCTTTGCGGGTTGCGATAATCGGGATTTGAGCCCCGCCAGCTCCTCCGAAACTAGTCGTTTCGTTTGAACTGCTCACTTCCGGTTCAATCGAGAGTTTGATAAATCCTTGAGCATTCACCTGCGGGGTGACCCGCAGGATTATACCGATCGGCCGGTAATCAAATCCGCTGACTTCGAAGGTGCCTCGCTCCGGGTTGTAGGTGTAGTTCGGAATCGGAAATTCTTTGCCCACGCTGATTAACGCTTCCGTGTTATTGAGCGTCACCACCGTCGGATTTGACACAAGTTTCGTATCATTAGCGGATTGAAGCGCGCTCAGCACGAAACTAAATTCTGAGGCAGAGAAGACCGCTTGTGAAATCCGATTCGTTCCACCGGTGCCGATGATACTGCTGAGGTTACTCAACGTATTTGTGATCTCGTTGTTGTTATCGATCGTATCCGTCAGCGTATTAGTGAGGGAATTTTGACTGCCCAGATTGGACGCAACTGAGCTATTCCCTTGGGCAGAAGTGGTGCCTCCAGCCGAAATCACCCCTGAACTATTTAGCGCCTCATTGCCGCGAGTGTGACTCGAAAGATCAATCGACTCATTTACCCGGCTATTGGTCCCAATATTAACGTTCTGGTTATCAATGCTGTTGGTTGATGAGGTCTCGTTGCCACTGGTGGAATTATAGCCTCGTTCTATGTCATTCACTCCAACCTTGAAGTTCCGTAGGGACGACCAGTTCACCCCAATGTCTTTGGCATCCTGATTGGTGACCTCTATGAATTTTGATTCGATCATCACCTGGTCGGTCGCCTTGTCCAACTGCTCAATAATTGGCCGAATTCGGCTTAGCCGTGAGGGCCTCTCCGTGATCACCAGCGCATTGCTCCGAGCGTTGACCACAATTCGGCCGCCGGCCGCCGTGTCGATCAACGGCTCGATGGATCCGCGGAGGTCATCCGCTCGCGCGTAATTAATCACGAATACATCCGTGGTGGTGGGTTCTTGCAGCAGTGAATTCTGGCTCACCACTTTAATGATATTCCCCTCTTCCACGAAGGTAAAACCTGCCGGTCCTAATACCACCTCGAAAATCTGGCGCCAGGTAACATCACGCAGTTTGATCGACGTGTTGCCTTGCAGGGTGTCCGGGATGACCAGATTGAGCTCAAACAGATCGGCGACGTTACGTAGAATATTCCGAATTTCTTCGTCGGGAAAATCAACGGACAATGTATCCCGGCCGCGCTCCATCGAAGAGGCCGTGACGCCTTCTTCAATCACGACTAAGCCAGAGTCTGATTCGGGCTGCTCTTCCCGCCATTGAACGATGGATTCCGATTCGCGTGCCGACTCGAAAGCAACTGGCTCAGCCAAGTTATCATCCTGGGCATAGGTCGGCAACACGATGACCGCCGCGGTCAGAGTAAAGGTGAGGAGATGAGTTCTCATAATTAGTTGGCGGATTTAATTGGACGGGTAAGTTCGGCGTCGCCGAGTTTCAGGGTAAAATTCGAGCCTTCGATCGCGCTAATGGTGAGGGTGTAGCGCTCGCCCTCGTAAAGTATCGGGAGCTTGTCCCCGACTTTGACTTTCTTTTGTCCGAATAAAAGTAACGGGTATCCGCCTAAAATCATCGTTCCACTTGGCGTGATCTGGGGCGCAACCGTATTGAGCAATTCGCTATTACTCACTGGGCCTTTATACACCGGTACCACCGGCTCATCGCTCCCCTCGACGACCGGCGGGGAGGGGGGCGGCGCTTTAAGACTGTTCGGGGAAAACGGGTTATTGAGGTCTTCCGCTAGCGCCTCGAGCTCGACTCGGCTTACGATACTGACCGCCTGCTCGACGGCTGGCTGGCGTCGCTGCGTGGGTAATATATCCGAACGCTGCGCCTGACTCGACATCGGGATCAGTCCCAACATTAAAACGGCAAAATTGATCGTGTATCGTAAAGGTTTCATTGTTTCCCCAAGATTTCGATACTGAGACTAAGCACTAAAACAGGATTGGTGGCATCTTCCGCGCTTTCCCCCACGTTCCTGCCCGGAGTCAAATTAATCGTCTTAAAACGAACGAAAAGACTCCCGCTCTCCAATCTCCGGATAAAATCCAGCAACTGGGAATAAGTGCCCTGAACTGAAACGCTGTAAGACACGAATAAGTAGGTTGCCCCCGCCGCTGCGACCGGAGGAACGCCTTGGCGCAGGTCGGTGTATTCCACTCCCAAATCGGATTCGAGACGGTAGAAATATTGTAGATTCGTCGCCAACGCCGCCGGGCTAATCGCGCGATCAGTGATTTCCATCGTCGCCGCGTTTATCGCCGCAAGCTGATCACCCAGGTCGATTGAATATCTGAGGTTATTCTTCAAGCGCTGGCCTTGAGCAGTCACCTCCTCAAGTTCCAAGGTCAGATCTTCCTTGCTTCCGGAACGAACGTAAATTCCGATCAACATGAGCACCACGAGCCCAAACGCACTAAACCCGAGCGGATGCTTCTTGAGCGTTAAAACAATCAAATTGGTATCAAATGCCATGATCGCGTCTCCAGTTATTCGACCGGACTAAGGGTCATGCGAATCTCCATCGCCAATAGGCCGGTCGCAGGGTTTCGGGCTAGACTCGTAAGGGAAATCTCACTAAATAACGCCCCCAGAATTTCATCGGCAGTGAGCAGCGCAACCATGCTCGAGGCATACCCACTCGCGCGATCAGGAGAACCCGAAACGGTTCCTCGTAAGCCAATTTCTCCTTCCCGCCAATCGATCATATCGATGATGATATTTTCGGGTAAAACCTCGCCCAATCGCATTAAAAACACCGACGGCTTTACCTTCGTGGTAAGGAATGACTTCACCTCCTCGATTTTCTTCTCCTCCACCTGGAATTTTCGAAAATCCTGCACGGCCATCGAACTCGGACCACTATCCGATTCAATTTGAGCCTGCCAATCCGTCACCTGACTTCCCAGATTATGCAGCGCAAATTCTTGCTTCGCGAAATTCATTAAGACGAATGCCGCGAGCAGCAGGGATATCCCGTTCACAAAAAACGAGGTCCGGATCGGCTTGACGTCGGGCAGACGGGAAACATCTCGAAAGTCGAGATGCCAAGCGGGCATCCCCGCTGAACCTGCGTTACTTTTTTTCTTCTTCAACGGCATCGTAACGGGTGATCAAGCTAAGCACGCCAAACCAATTGCGGGTGAGTTCCATCTCGGCGGTATCCTCAGAAAGGGTGACCCCCTTGGACTCCAACCATGGTTTTAAATCCATCGGTAGAGCTGGAACTGCGAGTTGACTGCCGATAACCTCTTCAAGCCACTCGAGCTTGGAGGGCAATTTCGGACAAAAGACATGACCAATCGATTGACCGGTCTGCACTTCGAAAAATCCGATCGAAGACTGCAACTCATTGAGCAGTCTGCGGATCAAAGCCGGCCCCATGCCGCTAAAATCAAAAGTATTGGAGAAAAACAGTTTTTTCGCGGATTCTTCGTCCTTTAACCCGAGTTCCTTTTGCACCACGGGAATCATCGCCTTCAATCCTTGGGGCAATATGCGCGAAGCTTCGACGCCTGCCGCGGAAACGATGTAGGAATGAGTGGATTCCATCTCCAACTCGAGCACCACGACCGGCATTTTAATGTTCGAGAACTTAAGAAAATCAACCAAACCGCCCAACATCGACAACGATCCCAGCTCCATCCGGTCAGGGTAAATCCCCTCTTCCAGCAAGTTATCCTGCACTTCCTTAACGGCGGACTTTTTAAAACCGACCACGAGCACTTCCTTACCCGTGCCTTTGGCCATGTCATACTCCGTCCCACTATCGTGATTGAGTAACGCTAAATTATAGTCGTTGGGCTCGATCCGAAACTGAGTGGCAGCAAATCCACTCAAATAGTCTGAATTCTTCAGTTTTTTCGGCTCTATCGTCGCCCGTCGAATCAGTCGACTCATCGGGTTAATTGCACAAGTCGCCTGCAATAATCCATTGGGAGCTTTCTTCGGGAGAAAGTGCTCGACCAACTCGGTCCAACCTTCCTCATCTCCTTCATCACACTCGGCGAATTCCTCAACCACCAGGGGGGAGGCCGCTAGGTTTATTCTTACCACTTTTCTTGAATGGTCAGTAAACTCGACGAAGATTCCTTTAGGTTTAGCGGCGAATAGCATGTTCCGGTGGCGTCAAAAGAGACTCACCCGGTCGCGGGCGCCAGTGTGAGTCAGCAAAGATGAGGGGAAAACTAAGCCCGAAAATCCCAACTAAAATCCGGTAACACAAGGCAAAACCCTCCAACCGATTCCTCGCAAAACAGCATTTACCATCTATTAGCAAACTAGCGCCGCCGAGACCCGCTGGGGTCAAGGTCGAAACCTAAACCCAAAAAACCGTCTCTCGCGAGAGACGGTTTCCGTAAGTGCTTTGCGATTTATTAGCCTGAGGCACGCTCAAACCAACAACCGTATCTTTACCAAGAACGCTTCTTATGACGATTGGACTTCAAACGCTTCCTGCGCTTGTGCTTGTTCATTTGAAGACGACGTTGTTTTTTAAGATTACCCATGGCTACTGAAAATTGGTATGGTTACCGGAAAGAGCCGGTCAAAATGCGGAGCCTAGCATCCGCTGTAAAGCGCTAATTCATCCCATCTGAACTCTGCAACCGATGGCCGTGAAAACGAGTTCAGCCCGCACGTTTTCTAGCGTGAGACCAGTCAATTTTCCGACGACTTGCCGGTAGAGCGTAACTTGCTCATCATATTGCTTAGCAATTACTTCAGCTTCTTCTCGGTTTTTAACTCCGTCCGTTTTGAAGTCATACACCCAGGCCTGTTTTGGTCGGCCCGACTCGCTACTGGCCAAGACCACCCGATCAAAAACTCCTGAAACCCAACGATTTCCGATCACCACCTCAAAGGGGCGTTCCACCCAAACGTCACTGCCCCCGCTGCTTGTCGGACGATAGAATACTGGCTTCAGTTCCTCCTTCTCCAAACAACTGCGAACCAACGTGATCAAGGTGCTATCTCCTCCGGCTAAACCACGTTGAACGGCCCAATCCTCTACCACGATATCTTCCACCCACTTAATTCGGGCCAGTTCTTTATGAATTGAAGTGCCTCTTTTCGCCGCATCGCTGGCATCCTGAGTAAACCACGATTTACCCGGCCGCGATCGCTGTTTTTCGGCGGATGGCGTGTGGGCCTCCCTCCGCACCAGCCTCTGGACCTCACCGGTTTCTTCCGCGAATGCGAATGCCTCCCCCCCTTCACCTTCCTTGGCGTTTGGCTCCAAGCGTAAAAACCAATCCTCATCTCCCGCCCTCCAACCGCTGCCCAACGTCGTCGATAAAAGCTTGGGATAATTCAAGGATCTCGAACGCCCGACTGATTCAATGACGACATACAGCGCCCGTTTGGCTCTGGTGAGTGCGACATAAAGTTTACACAGCGCCTCATAGGCCCCTTCAGCCGCATCGTTCTCCAATTGCTCACGTAGAATCGGATCACTCTCCGCCAAAAGTTTGACTGGAAGGTCAAGCACCCACTTCACCTCATGGGCCGCGTCACGATGCACCGCCAACCCGTCTCGCCTTCGGACAATGGTTTGGCCCTGTAAATCTGGCAATATCACCACATCAAATCCCAGTCCCTTTGCTTTGTGCACCGTCAAAACCCGAATCACTCCCGGCGAAACGGCTTCGCGTAAGCTGTGGGCTTCGATCCACTCAATAAACCGGGCGACACTTCGCTCACCTTGTTGATCAAAAGCTCTCGCCGCCTCCACCAGCTGATTACCCCGCAACCGGCTAAAAATGTCCCCCTCCGCTAGCAGGGGTTCGATCCGCCGCAACCACTTCGCCAGCATTCCCGCAAAGCCCTCGGTGTGAATCTCACCCAAGATACCGCGCGAAACCTCCGCCGGTTTCGCCCAGCCCAATTCCATCAACCCCTTCGCCAGTGGCGTCATTTTAACGAGTTCCGCTGCCATCGAATCACCGGGATGAGCGGCCGATTTCAACAAAGCCAACAACGCCGAGGTGAGCGGGTTATCGAGCGCGATTCGAAGGTCACTTTCCGCCAATGCCGCCAACCCGCCTGCTTTCCGCAGATATTCCGCCAACTTTGCTCCGGTATCATTTCTCTGCACCAACACCGCCGCCGTCAGCCCGCGCCCCATGGGATCAACTTGCTTCAAAATAGACAACGTTTCCGCAAACCGCGCCGCTTCATCCTCCACTTCCCGCAACTCCGCAAACCCCGGCAGGTCTCGATTTGCACTTCGGTGCATTCGCCAGTCTTTCAGCCAACGATCAACCGTAGCCGGCGGCGCGATTTCCCCGAGCCCCTCCCGGCTTCCGCAAACCTCATTTACCATCGCGATCACCGCCTCGCCCGAGCGCCAAGACATATCCAAATGCCCTTCTTCAATCACCCCTGAACTCGCCGCATTGTAGTAATCGAAAATTTCCCTGAACAGTCGCGAATCCCCTCCGCGCCAAGCGTAGATCGCCTGTTTCACATCACCGACATAAAAGAGACTGCGCTGCCCTTCCGGATCCTGCACCGCTTCATCCACCAAATTGTGTAAGATCGCCCATTGCCCCCGACTCGTATCCTGAAATTCGTCCAACAACCAATGCTCGAAACGTGCGTCCAGTCGCCAATCGATCAACTGGCGATCCTCTTCACTCAAACCCCGGCCTGACCCCGGCTCCAAGAGTCTTTGCACATCGGCAAAAGTCAGTTTCCCTCCCCGCCGAACCTGATCGTGGTAAACGGTTTCATAAAAGGCTAAGACGTCGAAAATACCCCGGGTAATTTCGAGCTTACGATTAAATTCGGTCGCGACGATCGCCTCCACCACGCCAAGCCACTCCCGCCCTTGCTCCGGATTGAGGATGATCTTCTTCCGATCAATCATCACTTCACCTTGGCCGGCCCGGAGATCCTCCGCGACTTCCAGGGTTTTCTTCACCACGAAATCCACGTTCTTGGGCAATGTCGCGCCCGCGACCCACTCCGCTAATTCACTGAAAAAGTCCGTCATCCGCTGGCGTTGCTTTTCCGTGAGCGTGACCCCGTCGAGTGCCGTTTCCAGCGCTTGCGCCCTCGTCGTCAAATCGCCCCCTCGCTCCGTCGGATTTCCCGTCGGCCAGATTCTGGCCGCATTGCCCCAAGCGGCCCGATCCGGCGCCGATCGGTGAATCTCTCCATGTTGATCCAAAAACGAATCGAGACTCCGCTGGAGCGCCTTTTCCTCTACGCCATAGGTCGCGCGCTTAAAGGACTCGATGAAATCATCTCTCGCCTGTGTCGCCGTCCCGCCCATGCCGAAAATCAGACCGAGCACGCGCTGCCTTTCTTGCCGGGCCGCCGATTCTTCCAAAAGCTCAAACTCTCCCGTCAACCCCAGTTCCAGCGGAAATGCTTGCACCATTCGGGCGAAGAATCCGTCCAGGGTCCCGAGGTTTAATCGGGGCATCACCCGAATCATCTCTGCCAGCAACCCGAGGAAGTCCGCGGCGTGGAGTCCTGCTCGCTCAATCTCCCCCGCGAGCTTTGTCGCCGCCTTCTCATCAGAAGCGGCATTCGCTAAACGCGTTAAAATCGCATCGAAAAACTCCCCCGCCGCCTTCCGCGTAAAAGTGAGTGCGACGATCCGCTCCGGGGCCGCGCCCAGGGCCAACAATCTCACAAATCGCGTCGTGAGCGCATAGGTTTTCCCTGAGCCCGCCGAAGCCATGATCATCTGATGACCCAATCCGCTCACGGTGCGCTCCCCCGCTTTATCCAGTCCTCGTCCACGCTCGCCGCGGTGCCGTTATGAAAGACGCCCAACCAATCCTCGTCCCGACGCCCCAGCGTCTCCGTCGGTGGCCAAAAATCTCCCGCCGCAATGCTGGCGGCCACCCCGGCCGCACACCGCTCCGCCGCAACCTGTAATTCCGGATTACCCAACGGCCAACTCACCAACCCGGTCTCACTCACCGCTTTGGGCAAATTGAAGTAACAACACTCGAGCTCTTCCCCGAACTCTTTCGCCAATGCGAGTCGATAGAGCGGCAGTTGCAGATCGACCCACCGCTTTTCTTTTCCGCCCACTTCAACTCTGAGCCAATCGGGGCGCGCCAGATCATTTTCCTTCACGGGTCCCAGATGAGCCTCAAGCGGAGCCACCGGTTTATCGGAAGTTTTGTAGTCAATTACCCGAATCCGCCCATCCTGATGGCGATCAATCCGATCAATCTTCCCCTTTACCGTCAGCCCACCCAGCGCGATTTCAAACGACCACTCGATTCGCGCTATTCGCCAGCCATTTTGCCACTCTTCGGCTTGAATCTGTGCCGCCCGTCCCAATCGCTGTTTCGCTGATTGCAGCTGAATGATCAATGGGAGCGTCAGATCATTTCCCCACCGTTCCGAGACATCACGCTCGAGCGCCTCCTCCAAGCCCGCCCGCCACCGCTCCGCATCACCGCACGCACTCAACACCGGATCACGCGAAACCGTTTCCAGCGCCAAATGGACCAAACTCCCGAAATCGCGCGCATCCAATTCGACCTTGGACAACGCTTGCGGCTGCATGCCCAATTCACGTCGCAAATAGAACCGAAACGGGCAGCTCAACCAGTCCCGTAGTGCCGTTACCGATACATCTAATTTCGGCGATTTCCACCTCGGCTGCAACGTCCACGCCCGCTGCCAAGGCACGCTCGCATGGGCCGTTCCCACTTCTCGGAAAAGGTGTCGCACTCGATCCGGCAAATCCGCTCCCGCGCCATTGAGTAAAAGTCGCGAGGGGCGCAGGGGCTCCCCGGCCATCGAGGTCTTTCCCACCAAGATCCTCACTCCATTTCGGGTGGAGCGCAGACCGGTCACCGCGGCCAATATATACGCATCGCGCGACAACCTCTCCCCGTTACTCTTTAATCCCAACTTCACCCGCAAGCCTTCGGGCAAAAAGGAATCGCCCCCCACCGCCTCGGGAATCCGTCCATCGTTACAACCCGCGATAACCACCTGCGCCGCATCCGCCCAAAGCAGTTCGAGCCAGCCCCCCAATTCCACCGCGCCCGGAACCTTGTTTTCAAAACGAACCCCATCCCCAAACGATTGCCGCGCCAGATTCCACCTTTCGCCCAACCCCAGATCTGGTAACAACTCACTCGCTCGCTGCACGGCGGCCACCGACTCGACCCAATACTCCGCCGCACTCGCCTCACCTGAACCCGTTCTAAATGAGCGATGCTGGTAGATTTCAGCCATGACTTCGCCCGCCCTCTCACGGAAATCACCGGTCAGCAAAGTCACTCTCCAATCCAGCAATTGGTTCAATATCGTTCCCAGTAACGGCCATTTGATCGCATGCTGCTTCGCCGTCATCAGATCGGGCACCAAATGCTCCGATCGGAGCCTGTCCCACTGTCGCAGAAGGGTGTCCGTCGAGAAACTATCATGCGTCTCGGCCCACCGATCCAGCAGGTCCGGACAACGCAAAAGTTCCCCCATCGCATCCGCCGTGGGGTCGTTGACCAACGCCGCCAGACCACTCACGACACTATAAAAAGCGGACTCCCGCCAGGGCTTACCTTCGGGCGTGAACACCGCCAGGTTTCGCTTCGTGAGCTCGTGCTCCAAACTCGGGCCAATTTCGGGATCGCCAACCGCCACCGTTAACCATTCATCCGGATCCGGATGGGCTAGGGCTAAATCAGCCACCTCCCGGGCTTGTGCCGCCGGATTGCTGCCCAATCCAACCTGATATTCAAAGTCGACCAGATCCACCGCTTTACGCTCCCAATACTCTGGTTTCGGATCCCCCCAGCGGCCAAACGCCGTCCCTAATGCCACATTTTCTGGCCCCCAAACGAGCACGGTAATCGGCACCTGCGGTATCATCTTTTCGAGATACCGAACCGCTACCGGCAACACATCGGGCGCCCCGACCACTATAATCTCTCGAAACTCATCCGGAATCTGGGCTTCCGCTTCCGCCTCGCGCTCCGCCACGACTCTGGAGCTCAGACTTTGTTTGGCCAACCCACTCTCGACGGCTGCCTCCAATTGAGCCAACTGCCACCAACGTTCCCGCTCCGGCCCATCCTCCAATTCGGCGACATCCGCCATGCGCAAGCCCCCTTCGCCCAGCGTGGACTGCACCTGGTTTAGTCGTTTCGCGAGCGCATGAGCCCATTCGAAATCACGTCGCGGCGGCGAAATCGGAATCAAAGCGCGAAACGCCCGCAGATTCATCGCCAACAATACTTCCGTCCACGCGAGCGTCATCTCCAGTCGCGAAGCCAAGGGCGGCACTGTCGCCACGAGCCCCGGCAGCATTTCCGGCACAATCACTCGCGGTGGAAAAACCGCTTGGTTCTTTTCCGCCGCCAGCATGGCTAACGCTTCCCTCAACCGGCGTCCCGATTGACGTGTCGGCACGATCACCAATCGATCCTGCAATTCCAAAGGCCCCTCCCCCGCCCATCCCACCAAATTGGCCAGCCACGAAGAAGCCGCCTGTGGCAATGGCTTAGTCCAAGGCAAAAGCGTCAGTTGCGGGGATGCGGTCGAAGAGTCAGTCAACAGGTCTAAAGGAGTTATAGCCTCCCTCCGCTTCCGCCAAAACAAAAACCCCGCACTGCCAGAAGCAATGCGGGGTTAGCAATTTTTGTCAGACTAGAAGTTGAGTCTTATTTCACCAAAGCCTTCGACACCCGAGACGTAGCTCGCGACGCCGCATTGCGGTGGATGAGACCGGACTTGGTCGCACGAGCCATCGCCGAAGCGTAAGCGGGGCCGGCGACCTTGATCGCATCGGCATCTCCCGACTCCGAAGCTGCGGAAAACTTCTTGTGCAAGGTCTTCAGACGAGTCTTCACACCTTTGTTACGAATGGTTTGGCGCTCGGACTTGCGAGCGGCTTTGAGAGCGGATTTGGTGTTGGCCATGGCGGTTGTTGAAAATGTAAGAGGACGAAACATTCAAACGCCCCCCCCTGAGTCAAGGGCGAATTAGCCGTAATCGAATCCCATCGTTCCTTAACCCGCAATCGGGATTTGTCCCCTGTTACCCAATTCCAAGACTATTAGGCCCGATTCACGGCAAGATCGACAGTTGCCTAAGTTCGACCTACGAACAATGTTTATAGGTCACAACTATCCGCCTCTTAGATGGTGTAACCCCTATTTCGCCACCGTCCCGCCATCCCGCCACAATCCACTTCCTTACCCATTTTGAGCACCGCCACCATTCGCACCTTGATCGTCGACGACAGTATTTTAGTCCGCGAAGGCCTACGCACCGTGCTGGGCGAGCATGGGCGAGCTGCGGGTATTGAGGTCTGTGGTGAAGCTTCGTCTGTGGCTGAAGCAATTTCTCTCGCGAAGGAAACGGCTCCCGATGTGATCCTACTCGACATCAAGCTCCCCGATGGTTCAGGATTCACCGCCTGCCGGGAGATGTTAAAACAAAACTCCAAACTTCGGATTTTGGTGCTCACTTCTTTCAACAGTGATAGTTTTATCTACGAAGCCATCACGAGCGGAGCTCAAGGCTACCTGATGAAGGAAATCGATCCGCTGGGTCTCATCAAGGCGATTGAAGACATCATGGCGGGACGCTCCATCCTCTCCCCCAGCATCACTGCTGGAGTGATGCGCATGATGCGCAAAAAAGGGCAAGGCGGAGACGGGAACAAAAATCCCCTCGATATTCTCTCTGCCCAAGAGCGCCGGGTTCTCGAACAAGTCGCCGAGGGCAAAACCAATAAACAAATCGGCGAAGAGCTTAAACTCAGCGACAATACGGTTAAGAATTACCTGTGTAGCGTATTCGATAAACTGAAAATGCGCCGACGCTCTCAGGCCGCTGCCCTCTACGTTCAAGTCACCGGTAATACCCGAAGAGACTCTGAATTCCACTAATCACTCCTCCCGTTGTTCGGTGGTCGAAAATAGGCTCAAACGACTCTATTACCCTACGCCCATAAAACAATCCGACCGCCTCTAACGGCGACCCCGATTTTGGGTGTAATCTCTTCGCATGCTCGATGAGATTTATCAGCCCGACCACCGTTCGGCTACGAAACGGCGCAAAAAACGTCAGGGAGGCTTCACCCTCTTCGAAGTCACCATGGCCACATTTGTCATGGCGATGGGCATCTCCACTTCGATAGTCGGGATAACGGCCGGGTTCAAACAACTCGATGTCGCCCGTAACATCACCCTCTCCTCTCAGGTACTCCAGAGTGAAATGGAGCGACTTCGCCTCATGAACTGGACCGACATTGCGGCATTAACCGGCAGTTTATCGGTAGACCTTGAGTCCGTATTCACCGACGACGGAGCACTCGCGGAGCGATTTACCCTCGTTCGAACGGTGGGCGACGTAACTGGCAAGGTCGGAGAAATGAAAGAAATTACGCTGCAATGCAGTTGGACCGGCATCGACGGCCGCGCCCTCTCTCGCCAATTCACCACCTACTACACCAAAAATGGGCTCTACGACTACTACTACACCCTCGCCCGTCCGTAACTGCTCGGGGGGATTCACCATGGTCGAGCTCATGATCAGCTCGGCGCTGGGTGCCATGATCATGGCTGCCGTGATCTCCATGTTCCTTTTTATCGGACGCAGCAGTGCCAACATCGCCAACTACGCCGCGATGGAATCCCAGGCTCGCACGGGCTTAGAATATTTTGCCCAAGATACTCGCCAAGCTTCCGACATGGCCTGGAACTCTGCTTCCGACGTCACTCTTACCGTAAACGGATTAGCCATTGTTTACGCCTACAACTCGAGCACCGGCGAATTCTCCCGACTCACGGCGGGCACCACCACCGTGCTAATTACTGGCATAAGCACCTTCGCTCTTGATGGTTACATGATAACTGGGGCCTCCGTTGATACCTCCGATCTCTCCACCGCCGCCAAGCGTCACGCTGCGAGTGGCGTCACCAAGCAACTTCAGATCTACCTCAAATCCGGGCGAACCTCTTCTACCGTAAATACGGCCACCAACACGGTGCTCTCGGCCCGCTACATCCTCCGCAACAAACGAATCACGACATGAAAAATAACTTCCCTGCCGACCGCCAACGCGGGTCCGTCCTGCTCGTTGCGCTGATCTTCTCCCTCGTTATCGCCATTTCGCTCGCGAGCTATATCAGTCTGGGCCGAACTAATATGACGCTTTCTAACCGCGCATTCTATGCCAATGCCGCGATAAATCTTGCCGAAACCGGCCTCGAGCAGGCGATGTGGTCGATCAACAAAGCCGTCGACGGCGATGCCAGCGCCTGGACCGATTGGACGGTATCGGGCAACAACGCTTGGCGTAATTTCAGCGGCTTCAATTATGACGCCAACTCTACCGGCAACGTGCGCGTCTATGTGCAAAACCACACCCTCGGCCTGAGTCCGGTGATCATCGCCCGCTCCAGCATCATGCCCTTCAATTCCAGCGCGGTTGAAAAGTGGATCATGGTTCGGCTCTCTAAACGCTCTCATTTCGCCAACGGATTGGTCGCAAAGAACAATCTCACCTTCAGTGGAGGCAACGCCACGGTCGACTCCTACGACTCGCGCCTCGGCGCTTACGATGCCGCTCTTGGCGGCGGCCTATTCAACAAATACGACCGGGGCAGCGCTGGAAGCTCCTCTATCACCGTCAGTAGTTTTTCCCTGAGCAATTCAAAAATCTTCGGCTTCGCGGCCATCGGCACCTCTGACTACAGCGGTCTCAGCGTGGGACCCAACGGCGTGGTGGGCACCTTCGGTGCTGCCGCGGGTTCGATCGACACCACCCGAGTCACCACCGACTTCACCACCAACTTCCCCAACGTCACTGCGCCCACCACCGTCGGCTACACCATCGGATCAATCAACGGTGCCACCACCCTTCCGCTCGGCGGAGATATTTCCGCCGCTGATGGCAAATTTTACTACAACGTTTCCGGAATCTCGCTCTCCGGTGGCGCAGCCAAAAAACTCGACATCGCCCCAGCCGCCGACGTCGTGATCAGAATAACCGCCGCCGCTGGGTCTGTGGGCGTGAAATTGACCGGTAACGCCTCCATCAACGTTCTAGCGGGCGCCACCTTAGACATGTATCTGGACTGCGATGTCTCCATCGCCGGTGGGGGCGTGGCCAACTCCAATGGCCCGGATTCCTTCTATCTTCGTAGCACGAGAGCTGCCGGCTCCGCCGGTTCTCAGGATATCAAGATATCCGGTAACGGTCAGCTCAGCGCGGTGGTCTACGCCCCCAATTCAGACGTGACCATGAATGGTGGCGGATCGAGCGGAGGCATCTACGGCTCCGTGATCTCCGACAACATCACCGTCACCGGTGGCAGCGAATTCCATTACGATGAAGCCCTTTCTGCCGCGACCAGCGGTAACCCGTTCGGCATCGCCAGCTGGAATGAGCTCACCAGCTCCACCCAACGCAGCACATGGGAGACTTTCGTCAGCTTCTAAATATGCCGCCCAACGCCGATTAACCACCCCACCCGCCGAGTAAACTTGGTTCCGGAGCCGATAAGCCGGATTTTGTAGCGCACCGCAAACGGCGCCCTGATCATCATTTATCTCAAGCCCCAAAGGGACTTGCCCGCCGTCACTCCCGACCCGAAGGACGAGAGCGACGGTGGATGCGACATACCCGCGACTTAAAACTGGGCCAGTCAGTCGCCTATTTTGCCTTGCACCGGAAGGGGTTTATCCTGCCGTCCCGCTCACACGTGACGCGGTGAGCTCTTACCCCACCTTTTCACCCTGGCCGTAAACCACATCGCCGAAACGACGCAATTCGCGGTGGTTTGTTTTCTGTGACACTATCCGTCGACCCGTCTTGAAACGTGCCTCCCGTGCTTGCGTTGAAACTCGCACGGCATCCTGCCCGATGGTGTCCGGACTTTCCTCTCCGAGATGTTTTTATCAAGCGTGGCATTACCCACGCTTTGGGATCAAAGAACCTCGGAGCGATGATCTGGCTCCGAAACCAAGTTTACCCACCGCGTTCGATGGCTCCGCTGAAAATCGGGAGGCCTCGACCGAAAAGCAAGCCTGACGGCCCGTCCGTTATTCCCACCACACCATCCGCCCACACTGATCGCAGATGGCCAACTCCTCATCCTTCCGCGCGATCGACTCCACCTCACCCGAAACCCTGAGATGACAGCCCGAGCAATTTCCCCGCATGATCGGAACGCACACGGGCATGTAACGGGCTGCGATCCGGTCAAAGATCCGTAAAACCTTTTCTGCCAGCGGTGCACGGGCCGTCGCCGAGACCTTTTCCGCCTCCACCAACTCCGTTCTCAGGCTCGTTTCGCGCGACGCCAAATTCACCAACTTCATTTCGAGTTCAACAATCTCCCGCTTCAACTCCACCTCCGCTTTAGCGAAACGTGCTTTCGACGCATCAATCTCAAACATGACCTCCAATTCCTCCCCTTCCAGCCGGCTCACCATCGCCTCGGAACCCTCAATTTCATGACCAAGGGCCTGGTATTCATCGTTTTTCTTCACCAGTGACTGCTGCGTGCGATACTTCGCCAGCTTGCCTTCTATCGAACCGACTTCGGTCTCGATCATTTTCTTCTTCGATTCCAACTCCCGCCACTCGGTCTTCGCCGCGTCGATCGCGGCCTTTTCGGACGCAATCTTAGCCTTCACCGCCACGACTTCACGCGGCACCGCCGCCAATTGTTCGGCGAGACTCAGACGAGTTTGTTCTCGATCTTGGAAGATGAGCAGGGGTTCTATCGCAGGATGACGCATGGGGATCGTTAAAAAGTGAGGGGATTTCAGATAAAAAGGTCAGATGTAATACATCTCTACCGCGTTCGGGTTCACCATCTGATCGAGCGTGCAATCACGGCATTTATCCTCCAAAGTCGTTCTGACTTCCTGCCAGACTGCATCGACTTTTCTACCGCTAAATCCTTGTCCAGAAGCGTTGAGTTCGAGCACGTCTCCCTCGATCAACCGCAATATATCAAAAAGCGTCACTTTTTTCGGATCGCGGGCCAACGCGTAGCCACCTTGCTTGCCTCGTTTGCTCACAATCAGTCCTCCGTTGCGTAATTCGCTCAGAATTTGCACCAAATAATTGGCGGGCACCGCCTCCGCTTTGGCAAGGTCCTCAATGTGAGCCAACTCGTCGGAACCGTAAGTTCGCGCGAGTTGGGCTAAAACGCGGCAGGCATAGTCGACTTTTACGGAAAGCTTCAATGTCGCGGCAAGCTAGAGGCCAATCTTGAGTCGGCAACCTAAAATACCGGAAACATTCGTGCCATTTGGGTGCCATAAGTGCAAAATTACGGTTGTGGGAGGGGTAAAATTCATCTGCTATTTGTCCCTTAGAAATCATCACTTACACCCATTTGCATGTCCGACACTACTGACCCGGTTCCCTCCCCGATCAATCCCGCCATTCAAGGCGACTACGACGCCTCCAAACTCGGCAAGCTCGAAGGCCTCGAAGCCGTACGGAAAAAACCAGGTATGTATATCGGTGGAACCGACGAACGCGCCCTTCATCATTGCGTTTCCGAAGTGCTCGATAACTCCGTCGATGAGCATCTCGCCGGGCACTGTCATAGGATTGATGTCGCCATCCATGTCGATGGCTCGATCTCCATCCGCGACGACGGCCGTGGCATTCCCGTCGATATTCACCCCAAATACGGCATCCCCGGGGTCGAAATGGTGCTCACCACCCTGCATTCCGGAGGTAAATATGGTCAAGGCGGCTACAAATTCTCCGGCGGCACCCACGGCGTTGGGGCAAAGTGTGTCAACGCGGTCTCGGAATGGTTCGAGGTCGAAGTCTCCCGGGGCGGTTCCGTCCACCACATGACCTTCGAACGCGGCAAACCCACCAAGAAACTTGGCATCATCGGTAAAGCTCGCGGCACCGGCACCTACATCACGTTTAAGCCTGACGGAGAAATATTCAAAGAAACCACCACTTTCGTCGCCGATCGCATTACCTCCCGCCTGCGTGAGTTGGCCTTCCTCAATTCAGGCCTTGAAATCCACTTCATCGACGAACGGCCCTCGGTGCCCAAAACCGTCAGTTATCTTTACAAGGATGGCGTCGTCGAGTTCGTGCGCCAAATTAACACCGGCAAGCAGCCCCTCCACCCCGACCCTGTCCGCATCCTTAAGCAGACCGAGGTCCTCATCGACGAAAAGCCCGCCGAGATTCACGTCGAAGTCGTGCTGCAATACAACGACTCCTACAACGACCAAGTCCTGTGTTACACCAACACCGTCCATAATCCCGACGGGGGCACTCACCTCTCCGGTTTCCGCAGTGCCCTTACCCGCGCGATTAACCAGTATTGTAAGGCCAACAAGATCCTCAAAGACAAAGACCCCCAGATCACCGGCGACGACGTCCGGGAAGGCCTCTCTGCCGTGATCTCGATCAAACACAGTGACCCCAAGTTCGAATCCCAAACCAAGGTCAAACTCCTCTCCCCCGAAGTAGAAAGCACCGTCGGTTCCTCGTCTTACGAGGGCCTGATGCAATACTTCGAGACCAATCCCCAGGTCGCCAAACGTATCATCGATAAATCGCTCAACGCCGCGCGCGCCCGCGAGGCCGCCCGCAAAGCCCGCGAGACAATCCGCAAAGGCGCCCTCTCCGGTGGTGGTCTCCCCGGCAAACTCGCCGATTGCTCCGAACGCGATCCCTCCGTCACTGAACTTTACATCGTAGAGGGTGATTCCGCCGGTGGTTCCGCCAAACAAGGCCGTGATCGTCGTTACCAAGCCATTCTCCCACTCCGCGGTAAACTGATCAACTCCGAGAAAGCTCGCCTCGACAAGGTGCTCTCCAACGAGGAAATTCGCACCCTCATCACCGCGATCGGCACCGGTATCGGCCTCGGCGAGGAATCTCAAGGCGGTTTCAACGTCAATAAAGCCCGCTACCACCGCATCATCATTATGACCGATGCAGACGTCGATGGCTCCCACATCCGCACCCTCCTGCTCACCTTCCTCTATCGCCAGATGAAGGGCCTCATCGAACGCGGCTACGTCTACATCGCCCAACCTCCTCTTTATCGGATCAAGCGTAAGCGCAGGGAGCAATACGTCGACAACGACGAGCAACTCAACCGCATCCTCCTCGAACTTGGCACCGAAGACGTGAAACTCACGCGCCTGCGCGACAACCACTCCTTCGCCCCCTCGCAAATCGATCAGATCATCGAAACCCTCGCCGCGATCGAAAAAATTGGCGCTGGCGTGACGCGTTACGGCGCATCGCTCACCGAGTATCTCGACGAGCACGATAAAGAAACCCTCGCCCTGCCGCGCTACATTGCCCGTATCCGCGAAGGTAACAACGAGAGCTACACCTTCCTGCGCGACGAACATGCCCGCGCCGATTTCAACAAGGCTGAGGGCCTCGACGCTGATCTCGAAGAAGACGAAAACGGCGTCCCCGTCACCCCACTTCCCGGCGCGGCCCAAACCTCCGCCTCCGCGAAGTCCGGAGCCGTGACCCGACGGGTCACCCTGCACGAGATCTTCGAATCCACCGAGATGTCCAAACTCCTCCGCGCCATCGCCGCCGCCGGGTTGGAGATCAATCGATTCTCCCCCACCGCAGAGGCCCGTTACGTCGTGGTCGAAAACGAAGGTCAGAAAACCGAGAACGCTACCGAGCTCAACGCCCCGCTGGCCGTGCTCAATCACATCCGCACCCTCGGGCGCAAAGGACTCTCCATTCAACGTTACAAGGGACTCGGTGAAATGAATCCCAAGCAACTCTTCGAAACGACCATGGATCCTAACAAACGTCGCCTCCTCAAGGTCGAGATCGCCGACGCCGCCAAGGCCGATGAACTCTTCACCCTCCTCATGGGTGACGAAGTTCCACCGCGCCGCCGCTTCATCGAAGACAACGCCCTCAACGTCTCAAACCTCGATATCTAAACCGACTGATGAAATTTGAAAGCAGTCATTCACGAAGCCATCGAAGGCGGGTTGCCAGTTGATAAAGAACCAGCTGCCTTCGGTGCCCAAGAGAGGGTAATCGAAGCCGCGCTAGGGCGCTCAGTTCGTCCCCTGACGCCTTGTTCGCCAACCGCCTGTTTGCCCGACTCAAAAACCTCCGATCTCCACGAATCGGAACTCTAATTCCTTCATCCATCTCCTCGCGCTCCTTTGCGCCCTTAGCGCCTTTGCGCTAAATTCCTTTCCCCCCGCCAGCCACGCATGTTCACCGCCAACGAAAAACTCACCACCGCCAATATCACTGATATCATGCAGACGGCCTACATCGATTATTCGATGTCGGTTATCGTCTCGCGTGCGCTACCGGATGCCCGTGACGGTCTCAAGCCCGTGCAACGCCGCATCCTCTACGCGATGTTGCGCGAGGGTCTGCTCTCCACTCGTAACTTCGACAAATGTGCCGGTGTGGTCGGAGAAGTGCTAAAAAACTATCACCCTCACGGTGATTCCTCGGTCTACGATACCCTCGTTCGCATGGCCCAGCGATGGGTAATGCGTTACCCGATGATTGATCCGCAGGGTAACTTCGGTTCCGTCGATGGCGACCCCCCCGCCGCCTACCGTTACACCGAAGCCCGCCTCACCTCCTTTGCCGAGACCCTCCTCGCCGACATCGAAGAAGATACCGTCGACTTCGTCCCAAATTACAAGGAGTCCACCACCGAGCCCACCGTCCTCCCCTCGGCGCTCCCCAACCTGCTCATGAATGGTTCCACCGGCATCGCGGTCGGCATGGCAACCAACATCCCACCGCACAATCTCGACGAACTCATCGCCGCAACCTGTGCCATCATTGACCGCCCCGATATCAGTCTCGAAGAAGTATGTGGCTTCATCCGCGGACCTGACTTCCCCACCGGCGGCATCATCGGCGGCACCGCCGGGATCGACTCCTACCTCCGCACCGGCAAAGGCATCGTCCGCACCCGCGGTCGCGCTCACACCGAGGAGCTGAAAACCGGCGGAGAAGTGATCATCATCACCGAACTCCCCTACAACGTAAACCGCGCCAACCTCGTGTTGAAGATCGCGGAACTCGTCGGCGACAAATCCATCGAAGGCATCCGCGACCTCCGCGACGAATCCGATGAGAACACCCGCATCGTCATCGAACTCAAGCGCGGCGAACAAGCCGAGCCCATCCTTAACCAACTCTACAAGAAGACCGCACTCGAATCCTCCTTCGGCGTCACCCTGCTGGCCCTCGACCAGAAGCGGCCCAAGCAGATGAACATTCGTGAGTTACTCGATTGTTTTGTCGAGCACCGCCGGGAGGTGGTCACCCGCCGCACCCAATTCCGTCTCCGCAAAGCCGAAGACCGCGCCCACATTCTCGAAGGCTACATGATCGCCCTCGATAACTTGGATGACTTCGTTAAAGTCATCCGCGCGTCTTCAAATCGGGCGGAGGCCAAAATTCGCTTGATGGAGAAATACCCGCTCTCCGCGCGCCAAACCGACGCTATTCTCGAACTGCGTCTCTACCAACTCACCGGCCTCGAACGCAACAAGATCGAAGAAGAATATCAGGCCCTGATGGTCCTCATCGAGGAGCTTCGCGCCATCCTCGGCTCCGAACGTATCCTGCTCGATCTCATCAAAAAAGAACTCGTCGAAGCCGCCGCCAAATACTCCTCTCCCCGCAAGTCAGAGATTAGCCACGCCATCGGCGAATTCCGCATGGAAGATGTCATTCCGAATGAGGGCATGGTCATCACCATCTCTCACCTCGGCTTCATCAAGCGCACCCGCGTCGCCGACTTCCGTTCTCAGAAACGGGGCGGTAAAGGCGTCATTGGATCTGATACTTACTCTGAAGATTTCGTTGAACATCTCTTCACCGCTCAGACCCACGACTACATCCTGTTTATCACCAGCGACGGCCAGTGTCTCGCCCGCAAGGTCTATCAAATTCCCGTCGGCAGTCGCACCTCGAAGGGCAAGTCCGTCAAATCATTCCTCTTCCTCGATCCCGGCGAAAAAATCGCCGCGATGCTCACAACCCCAGACTTCTCCGAGGACCACTACCTCGTCATGGCCACGAAGAGCGGGCAGATCAAAAAGACCGCCCTCGCCGCCTACGCCAACGCCACTCGCGACGCCGGTATCATCGGCATCAACCTCGCCGAGGGCGACGACGTCATCGGCTGTGTGCTGACGGACGGCGCCAACGAAGTCATTCTCGTATCGCACAAGGGCCTCGCCGTTCGCTTCCGCGAAAAGTCCGAAGCCGGTGAAGTGCTCTTCCGTTCCACGGGTCGCGCCACCAGCGGAGTCACCGGCATGCGCTTCAAGCGCAAGGGCGACTGCCTGCAAGCCATCGAAGTGGTCGACCACGAGAAGAAATTCCTCGTCGCCAGTGAAGCGGGCCTCGGCGTTCGCACCCGCTTCGAAGATTACCGTCTCATCCACCGTGGCGGCACCGGCGTGACGGCTATCAACCTCCCCGCCGACGGTTCCGTGTCCCTCATCGGCGCACTCGGCGTCAAGGACACCGACGAGATCATGCTCCTCACCTCCAAGGGCCAAAGCGTGCGCTGCCCGATCAATACCGTCCGCGAAACCAATCGCGGCGCTAAGGGCGTGAAACTTCTCACCCTCGCTGATAAAGACACGCTCCTTTCCCTCGCGAAGGTCGTCGAATCCGACGAAGAGCTCGACGCCGCGGCCGCCGCGCTCGATCCCGAAGCGATGGTCGCAGTCGACGGTGAAGCGGCCACCGAGACCACTCCGACTGAGGAAGTTTCCGAGAATATCTCTCCCGATCCGGAATCGTCCGGCGATGACGCCAACGACGACGATGAAACTGAAGTATAGTTAGTCGGTCCTAAAAATGATAAAGTGATACTAAGCAACAGGTTAATTCAATTTAGCCGCTTCTAAATGACAAGGTTGAGCAGTCGAGAGACCAAAACCTTGTCAAAATGATGACGGACCCAAGCAAAACGGATCAAGAACTGGGCAGTTTTCCCCTGCCCGTCCTCGCGAGTATCCTCGATCAACGCCACAACCTGTGCCGCTCCGCGCGCGAAATAGATTGGCCTGGCTTCGAAGAGGCCATCAGGTGCTCCTTGAACAAAATCGAGGCAGTCCGGCCAAGCCGGTGCACTTGATGGTGGACTTACTCATGCTCAAGCAGGTGAAAAATCTGAGTGACGAAGTCGTGCTGGAGCCATGGGCGTAAAATCCCTATTTTCAGTTCTTCATCGGGATGGCGCATTTTCGGTGGAAGATGCCGATAGATCCGAGTCGCTTGACCCGATTCCGCCACCGCATTGGGAGCGAAGGTAGCGAGCGTATCTTGAAGGAATCGATTCGGCTGCAGGGTAGCCGCGCCCAGAAAAACGTGGCGATAGCGGACACCACGGTGCAGGAGAAAAACATTACCTACCCCACGAACGTAAAACCCTTAAGATCAGCCAAAGGTGCGTGAAGAGAGCACAAAAGCACGACGTGGCGTTGCCCGACGTCGCGACCGACGAACGCTGCCTAAACTGACCAAAGCCCCGCATAATCGGAGCAACTCAAGCCGGCCCAAAAAGCGCGTAAAACCGCGCGTCAACTCAAGGCCATTATGAACGGGCCTGAGTTTGTGTAACACGGCAGTGTCCTAGTTAGAGCCTGTCCCGTAGACGTAAACTATTGGTGGTAAACGATAAGTGTAAGAATAAATGGGCCTAAACCGGAAGGATTTCCTGGTCTAGGCCCAAAAACGGCGTCTATAATTTGGTGTGAACAATATTACCAAAGCCGTCTTCCCCGAAATTGCCCTGCAGAGCTGGCTGCGTCCAGCGCTTACGCCGGTGGGGCCGAACAAAGATTACGCGCAGTTTCG
>Ga0209491_10001301_pt1 | contig 49343 bp, 45 predicted proteins | sample BON02_FD_187213 | JGI IMG/M metagenome (GOLD analysis project Ga0209491, IMG submission 187213) | Freshwater microbial communities from Lake Bonney liftoff mats and glacier meltwater in Antarctica - BON-02 (SPAdes) (version 2) | ecosystem: Environmental > Aquatic > Freshwater > Ice > Glacier...
CCGCGCGTTCGCCCGGTTCAGCACATGATAAATCCAACCGCCCGGAGCTGATCGCTTTGGTCTTCCCATCACTCAACGATACAAAAATCCCTGTCGCTTGTCAATAAACGGTTCCTGACACCTTTTTCTCCTCAATCAGAACGCCGGAAATAACCGAAAATGGCTCATCGTCCTGAAAGTTGTAGTGAGCCTGAATAATTTGTATGGCCTAACTGATCTGACTGTTGGTTCTGCGTTTTTAATTTTTTGCCTTCTTTATTGAACTCTGATACTGGGAAGGAGGCGGGCCGCCCAAGCAGGAAACCCTGGAACAGATCGACACCAAATGATTTCATGATCGCCAACTCGGCTTCCGTTTCCACTCCTTCAGCCAAAATCAGACATCCGCTATCTCTCGCAATCTGCACCAGTGCACGTACGATGATTCGGTGCATCTCGGACTTTGCAGCTCCCCGAACCAGTTCGCGATCAATCTTGATTAAGTCAGGCTTTAGATCTGCCAACATCATCAGACCAGCGAAACCGGAACCCACGTCGTCGAGCGCAACTCGGAAGCCTGACTCTCGATACTCGTTGAGGATCGAAGCAAGATGAGGGCCATCTTGAACTTTCTCCGTTTCCACAACTTCGAAGACAACCCGATTCGGGTCAACGCCAGCGGATTTTGCTGCAGCAATCGTCGTCTTCAGACAGAATGAGGGTTCGTAAATCGCGGTGGGAAGGAAGTTGATCAGAATGGCCAGATCATCAGGTAGCACGGCCGCAGCATTCCGAATATGCGTTTCTCGGCAAATGCGGTCCAACATAAATATCAGGCGCTCTTGTGCTGCCCATTCTAATAGCTGCTTCGGCATCAACCAGGAACCGTCATCCGTGAGACCCCGCATCAGGCATTCATAGCCCCACAGGGACTCGCAATCGCTTTGAAAGATAGGTTGGAAGAATGTTCGAATCCCTCCTGACTGCATAATCTTTACAAGCGGAGTCGCGTCGAGCGGTGCAAAGTCGTCGAGTGTCCGGTACACGGGCTGACATGCAGAAGCCATCATGTTCGCACTGCACCCGCAACAAGGGCTCGCTTCGGTCGCGGGCAACCACCTCGCAATTAAGCTTCGAAATTGCACGGATGGCAGGATTGTTCGGAGAAAGTTTACGACGTCGCGGCTGGTAACATACCGCGAAGTCCCGCCAACTTCGACCATCAGCTCACAATCAGTCGCGACCGTTGACCAGTTCCTCAACCGCGCGAGTTCGTGAAACTCCGGAAAGTCTGAACATTCGTCTGCGATTTTGACAAGCATAAAACGATTATCAGTTCGACATTCGCAAGCCATCTTTTCCCCTGTCATTCGTAATCAAGTAATTGTAAGCATTGCTATTGCCTCACCGTCCAGAAAACGCGGAAGCATTTCTCGGCGTTACGGTGATCAAATTGCGTGCGTTCGCAGCCGTTTGCAGTAATTATCTGTATGCGAGGTGCCTGGTGAGGATTGTTCCATCGATACCGATCGAACCGCTTCAAAGATCAAGCTCAACAGGTGCCACACCCAAGGCCAGCGCGCACATTGGGCCAATTTGGCAAAAATAGAGGGTTGCGCTTTTGTGAGGTTTTGAGTACACCTCAGCAACATACGAAATGTCATCGCATGCGATGGAGAGAAGACTGTGTCACGATCAGATATCAATATTGGGCTGAGCGAAATTATTTGTCACTTTGAACAGCTCGCAGATCCTCGCTCGCCTATTAATCGGCACCACCCTTTGCTCAGTGTTCTGACGATCTCTCTGATGGGAGTCCTTGCCGGTTCGGATGGACCGACAACAATTTCCAGGTGGGCTGTTGCCAGGAAAGACTTGCTGGTACAGGCACTCGACTTGCCGCATGGGATTCCTTCGCGAGACGTGGTTCGACGAGTCTTGTGAGCCCTGAAAGTCGATAAGCCGCCAGAGCCTGGGGTGCGTCCAACAAAAGGCCGAAGCACGGATTTGTCGACCTTTCCAGACAGCTCCAGAATGAGAGACCGCGGCAGGGAAGTTCAATTGGGCATGAATACTGATTGCGCCGGACGCAAGCCGCATGAATATTCAGCAGAAGTGCTCTGATAAACACCCAGACTCCCAAATGTCACAAACATCTGTACAGCGGCGTCGATTGAACGGCTGAGAAGTTTTCAAGGCAGCCTGAATGTCTTCTGGGATTTTTCCGGAAGCCATCTATAACCCAGAGATGACGATGGAGGCTTGGAGCCACCTGTCGTGCCAATCGAGACTTCTTTTGCTGTACCATCCGCCGGAGCGAACTGATGCCTTTTCAGAGCACAGACGTACCATTTCCTAAATGGCATGGTACCTGGCTGAAAGCCGCAGCGATCTATAACCTCGTCTGGGGTGCTGTGGCGATCGTCTTTCCGATGCTGTTGTTTCGGCTGGTTGGGATGGATCCGCTGCCGAATTATCCGGAACTCTGGCAATGCATTGGGATGATCGTCGGTGTCTATGGCATCGGCTATTGGATTGCCGCCAGTAATCCGGTCCGACACTGGCCGATCGTTCTGGTGGGCCTGCTGGGCAAAATCTTTGGCCCGATCGGATTCCTTCAGGCAGTGTTGAATGAGCGATTTCCGCTCGCAATGGGACTGACCATCGTCACAAACGATCTGATCTGGTGGATTCCCTTTGCTCTGATTCTGGCAAATGCGAAGAAGCAGGAATCAAAGTTCTCTGCTTCACGGATCGTGGAAGAACCTCTGCCGCAGACAGCCATGTCGCCTGTCCGTCCCAACAACAGTCAGCGAAGCAAGATTGTGTACTCATCGATCCAGGGCGCGATGTCCGATCAGTAACGTGCAAGCGGGTTGTTGATTTATTCGGTTTGAAAACCCGACGCGTCGGGTTGCCCGTAAATCAGTCCAGGTACAGGAACTCGTTCAGATTGAGGGCCACGAGGAAAAAGTATTTTCTCGCCTGCTCCGGATTCAGGCCGTCCTGCTTCTCAAGCGATTCGACCAGCTTCAGACCACGAGCCACCTCTACCGCAGACGGTTCACGCTGGCTAACACGGGCCAGTGCCATTCGCACTTGCGATTCCAGACAGTCAGGATGTTTTTCCGCGGCCATCGCAGCAAACAATTGAGCCTGCTCCAGAATAAAGTGGCTGTTCAAAAGTCCCAGGGCCTGCGTGGGCTGTGTCGTGGCAAATCGGACGGGACAGGTCTGATCGGTGTCCGCCATGTCAAAACTTTCCAGCAGCGGATCCAGCAGCGATCGCTTCACATGAATGTAGATGCTTCGACGAGCGGCATCTTCCGGAGACGAGACTCCCCAGCCAGCTCCGGGCTGCGACTGCCCGGCCTTCACCTCGTCAGGTATCTTCGTATACACCGACGGTCCGTACATCCGATCGGCAGTTAATGTGCCGTTGACCCAGAGAATCGAATCGCGAATCTCTTCGGCCGACAATCGTCGCATATCGAAGCGCCAGAAATGATCGTTGTTGGCATCCTTAGCCAGCGCTTCTTCACGACCTCGGGAACTCATCTGATAAGCCGCCGAATTCATGATCAGGCGGTGCATGGACTTGATCGACCAGCCCTCCTCCACAAAGCGCGCGGCCAGCCAGTCGAGCAGTTCAGGATGAGTCGGCTTGCTGCCCTGAAATCCAAAATCACTGGTCGTCCGCACAATGCCACGTCCAAAATGAAACTGCCAGATACGATTGGCCATCACTCGTGAGGTCAGCGGATTGTCAGGACTTGCGATCCATCTGGCCAGGGCTGTTCGTCGACCACTTGAAGCAGCGCCCTCTGCAGGCGCAGCAATCTCGGGTTGCGGAGGCGACAGGACAGAGGGAAACGCCGGCTGAACTTCATCCCCCGGTGACCCAGGGTTTCCGCGCAGCAGCACGTGTGTCGGCTTCACTCCTCCGCGATCTTCTTTGACACATAAGGCCTGCGCCATTCCCGACGGCCGATTGTCACGAAGCTGGTTCCGACGGTTCGTCATGCCACGATAATGATTGACGTCGTTCTCGGTCAGAAGTCCGCCTTGTCGCTTTTCGATCAGTCGTACACGATTGACTTCAAATTGAAATTCATCATTTTCGACGCCGGAAAAATCAGGCTTCACTTTCTCTTCGATCTTACCCAGTTCCCGTTCCGCATGTGTCAGATCGCGCTCCTGCTGAGCCACTGCAGCCGCATACAAAACGGCGTCTTCCGGCCGAGCAATTTCCGTGACAGAGTTTTCAATCACAGACTCGCCCGAACGAACACCGTATCGGCGCACGCCACGGAAGAAGGCAATCAGACTGTAATAATCAGACTGCGGGATTGGATCGATCTTATGGTCATGGCAGCGGGCACAGTTGATGGACAATCCCAGCAGGGACTGACCGGTAGTCGTTACGATATCATCAAGGTCATCGTAGTAGGCCAGTTCAGGATCAGCCGGCTCATCATCCCAGCGGCCCAGTCGATAAAATCCGGTCGCTACAATGGAATCGGGTGTTGGATCTGCCAGCTCATCACCGGCAAGCTGTTCTGTGAGAAATTCATTGTATGGTTTGTCGCTGTTGAACGACTGAATCACGTAATCTCGATATCGCCACACAAACGGCTTTGCTCCGTCTCGTTCGTAGCTGTTAGTTTCTGCATAACGAACCAGATCCAGCCAGTGACGTCCCCATTGTTCGCCGTAATGAGGCGACGCAAGAAGGTCATCGATCAGACGAGCCCAGGCCGCGGGGGAAGGATCGGCCACAAATGCGGCCACAACTTCCGGAGCTGGCGGCAGTCCCGTCAGGTCATAGTACGCTCGACGAACCAACTCACCAGGCTCGGCCCGTGGATTGGGGCTCAGACCATTTTCCTGCAGCTGCTTCAGGACGAACGCGTCAATCTCATTCTTCGCCCAGTCCGAACTGACCTGTGGCGGCTGCGGTTTTCTGACAGGCTGAAACGACCAGTGCTGCTTTGTTTCGTCATTGACCTTTGGTGCTTCACGAGGCGCTTCAAAATGCAGTGGCTTGCCGTCCTTTGACCACGCAAGTCCGTCTGTCACCCATTTCGTCAGAGTCTCAATTTGCTTCGGCGACAACTGACCGGTCGGCGGCATTTCGTAGCCATCGTAATTGACGGCCTTCAGCAAGAGGCTTTCACTAGCCTGGCTAAGATCTGCCGCAGGCCCCGATTCGCCACCCTTCAGAATCGCTTCGCGGCTGGTCAGATCGAGTCCGCCTTTCGGTTTGGTACCGGCGTGACATTTCAGACAGTTGGCTTCCAGAATCGAGACTACGTCTTTTTCGAACAGCTCTCTCTGCTCGACGGAAAATTCTTCCGAGGAAGCGGCTTCAGCTTCAGCGGTGCGAAACAGGCCCGCCACAAGAAAGATCAGCCCGATGAGGAAAAAGCGAATCAGCATGAGGAGCTCGAAAGCAGAGTCTGGTGGAAAGTGACTAATTCCGACATTAGCCGGTTCAGGTTCGGCTGGCGATCAGTGGACCACTGACAGGCTACTTGCCTCCTGCGATGGTGTCAACGTGGCACAAGCGACCTGGCCCTCAATGGTGTGGACTTAAGGAATTTTCTTGTAGACAAAGTGACTGCCATTGGGCGGCCAGGCGGTCATTCTACGGCCAGGCGTTCGAAGCCCGACACGCCTCCGTTGCGAGCAAGGAATGTCAGGATTCCCATCAGCAGTCTGGCGTTTTCATCATAATTGCCACACCGATGGCAAATGCGAAGGCACGCGCCCGAGGCAAGGCTTTCACGCCAGCCATCCGGCAAACGGCAGGCAATGGTCTGGCCACGAACGACAATCAGCGGCCGAATCATGTCCGACCCCAGACGCTCGACCCAGTTCACTGGGCATTCGCGAGTTCGAAAGACGTCCCGCAATCCGCCCAACACGGTGTCGTTCGGAACGAGCAACTGCAGTTGTCGCTGATCGACATGATAGAGCACCTCGGTCAGCCCCATCCGCACCGTTTTTTCAGCGTGATTGTACGTATGCAGTCCCTGCTCACCTGGAACGACAACCAGAAAGCGAGCTCCGATATCACCGGCCAGGTCGGCCGCGCGATGCACATCATCAATCGCACGGTTGTAGGACATGCCCAGTGAACCCGTAAAGCCGCCGGCAAAGCCAAGACAACTGATGGAGATCCCAGCGTCACCCAGCACATCCTGCAGTACATGCTCACCAAGACGAAGCACCTGCTGGCGACGAAGTGAGATGTAGCGAACTCCGCGGCGATTCAGCTGCTCAGCTTCTGCGATCAGTCCTTCGACTGTGCAGGCTTTGAGTGGCATGGAGACCGCAATTCGAGCCACCAATGATGGCTTAGCCCACTCAGTCTCTTGTTCAAGGAAGACATCCATGTAGACGCTGCAAGACCAGTGAGGAAAGATCACAACGTCGTCGACGAGACGGTCCGACAACTAACAAACGCATTTCCAGATTTTCACATTAACATTCAGTGTGATGAGTCGACATTCCGTCTTGTCATTCTGATACCGCGCGATTGTCGCGACTGCGGATCACTTCCGAGCGAGCAGTACTGTGCATCATTCCGATGTTCTTGTAAACGCCGGACGAGTGGCTTTTTTGCGACTCGGTAAACTCGAATCATGGCCTTCCATTCTGCGAGATAAGAACCTTGACGCAATTCTTCCAAAGCAGTAGTCATCAAAGGACTCTGACTGTTGACTGACCAGCTTCATTGAACTCCAGCACGCGCATCATAACGATTCGTCAGACTGACACGTGTTAAAAAAAGTGTCCGATGCAATTCCTCGGAGCCTCATCCTGATTGTCACTGGCCGCTGCGATGGACAGACTTCGATGCCGCTTCAAGTATGTGTTCCAACCTGCGCGCAGAGGCCTGAATGGACCATTCGGATTCCACCACCGCCTGCGCTTCCCCTGCCCTGCTTCTGGCAGCGGCCGTGTTACTGACAACAGTCTCTATTCCCGTGAGCAGCGCTTCACTGTCATTCACCATCACCAGCTCGCCAAGTCGCCCCTGCTGCAGAATCTCAGCGGGGCCCGAATGACAGTTGGCCGACACAACCGGAGTCCCGCAGGCCATGGCTTCCAGCAACACATTGGGCATGCCTTCCATCAGAGACGGAAAGACAAAAGCATCTGCTGAACCATACCAGGCCGCCGCGTTTTTTTGAAAGCCCATCAACCGCACTGTGTCATCCAATGCGAGATCACGAATCTGCTGCTCCAGTTTGCTTCGGTGCGGTCCTTCGCCAAGCAGCGCCACGCGAAATTCGACGTCAGGATATCGCTGAGGCAGTTTCGCTACAGCAGCCACTAAAAGATGAAATCCCTTCTCGTGATTCAGTCGGCCAGCAGAAACTATTCGAAAGATCCTGGCTCCAGTTTTTTCAACCGGACTGTTCCACCAGGAATCATCGACATTCACTTTCGCCTGCGACTGAATCCACTCCACATCGACACCATTTCGATGCGTCATGATTCGATCGCCGCGAATTCCATAAAAACGCATGGCCGATTCTTTTGCACCATCCGACACAGCCAGCACCCGGGCAGACCTGTTGTAAAGCCGGTGCAGAATCCGTCGCTTAAACCATTGAAATCGCCCGGCGACCGGTGCAAAACCAATCTCCGGATCTGTCACGATGGTCGAAATATTCGGGATGCCGGCGCGCTGAGCCCCGGCCGCTGAAATCAGGGTCATCAAAAACGTGCGGTCGTAACTGACATCGGCACGCACTTCCTTCAGAAACTGAGCGAAGTCCTTCAAACGACGCGAATGCATCAGCCCTGGCAGATAAAATCGAGATTCCCGGACTCGCTCTTCGAACGACACAACGGGGACGTCCTTCGGGACCAATTCCAACAATGGACCCGAGCGGTACACCAGATACAGAAACGGTTCAAACTTCGCCCGATCCAAATGCTTCAGCAGCAACACAAGTTGCCTCTCTGAACCACCACCATGCATGGCGCCGATGGAGAACACTACTCGAATGCGCGACATGGATGACCGACCGACATTGGAAAGGGGCAAAGATTCATCGAGAGGGATTGCCACACGACCGAACTTATGTCGTCGCGTTGCGAAGCTCACCAGCGGTGCTGACGTTTTCCAAAGCTCCGTTCAACTCCCGGGCAATCGGTGAGCCCATGAAGTGTAGGAAGTTCTCCCATGAACGTCCTGCATGTTATAGACGGACGGAATGTTTCAGTCGTCCCGCATGTTCCAGCAGAGTCCTTCGCCAAAGTTTCCCGGAATTCCATCAGGACAACGACAAGACGTCCACAAGATTGTCAAATTCGTCCCGTCAACATACCTTCGTCCGTCCGTCCCCGCCTGCTGATACCATGTTTTAAGAGAAGCGCCTGTGAAAGAACCGCGAACTCGAGCCAAAGGCCACGAGCGAACTCGCCGCGACCACGCGACCGAACTGACGCAGGACTACGTCGAAGCCATTGCCGAACTTCAACGCAGACTTGGCGAATGTCGCGTCCGGGATCTGGCAAAACACTTTGCCGTGAGCCATGTGACGGTCAATCGAGCGGTCGCCCGCATGAAGCGGGATGGCTACGTCGATACCGAACCCTACGCGCCAGTCACGCTGACAGATAAAGGACTCAGCCTTGCGGAATTCTCCCAGCGCCGTCACGAAATCGTGTATCAGTTTTTGCTCGCTCTGGGCGTCAGTCAAAGAACGGCTTCCATCGACAGCGAAGGCATCGAACACCATGTCAGCGACGAAACTCTGCAACTGATGGAAAAGTTCAGCAAAGATGAATCCCGGCTTTAGAAAAGCTGTTTTCCACGGACGAATCTGTCCTGCAAAAAAACGATTTTCGAATCCGGAATTCCGTGATCCGCTTGTGGACGCTCACCGTTTGCGACAGAAGTTCCGCCGGGATTTGTCTGCCCACGGGCAGAATTCCACTGGACTCTTTCGGAACACGGCACTCCCTGCCCATTGATCCGGCAGGTCAGTCCGGATAACGTCCGATGGGTCTTCAGATGGTTGAGCGAACACGGAGTTCGCAGATTCCAGCGCAGGATTCTTTCGATGACTACAAACGTTCCCGACTCACAGGCTTCGTCCGACCCATTCAGTTCATCCATGTCGATGGCCTTGCCAGAAACACCGTCGACATCATGGCCTGAAACAACAATCGATGCGATCGTCGTGAATTCCCACGCCGCGCCAAAACGATTACAGCCTGTGCGATTCGCTTCCGGGCTGCTGCTGTCAACGACGGGCATGGGCATGATTCTGCTCGTGGGAATCCAGATGCTGGAAGTTCAGCAGTTGGCCGGAAACTTTGCCCTGGCTCTGGTTGCCTTGGGTATTCTGACGGGCGTGACGCTGCTGGGAGGCGGCTTCGGTTTGATGGCAACCGCATCGTCTGGATTCGACGAAAATGAGTTCGACCGTCTGCTGAAAGCCGGAAACATCGCGTCAGCCACGATGCCCATCGATCCACTCTCGGACAGCGACACACGATCGGCCGCCTGACCAGGCATTGCAGGGAACAGACAGCTGTGACTTCCCGGCATTGGCGTCAGCTGAACAACTGCCCGCGCCCGGTGGGCTCAAAGGCGTTGGGATAATGAGTCAGCTGGGGCTCCTTGCCTTCTTCCGGCCAGAGAATGGAAACGATGTCAAAGCGAGCTCGCTGTTCCAGTCGGCCGTGCTTCTTCAGCCAGGCCAGCGCAAGTCGTGTGAGCTTGTCCTGTTTTTTACGATCAACAGCTTCGAACGGCTGACCATCATTGGCCGACGTTCGCGTTTTGACCTCGACAAAGACAGTCGCCTCGCCGTCCTGAGCGATGATATCAACTTCTCCAAAGCTGTTTCGATACTGCCGCGCAAGTATTCGATAGCCCTGCTTCTTCAAAAAGGCAACGGCAGCCCGCTCACCTCGATCGCCCAGTAATTTGCGAAACAGATTCTTCATCGCTGAATCCTGAAAGACGATCAGGCATCTCATACCGCGCAGCGAAAAGGCGACAGCCTGAGGAACCCGAAGTCCAGGCTGTCGCCCATCGTTATTCAGCAGCAGTTCTCAACAACTCAGACGAACTCAATTCGCAGAGTCGTTGACCTGTGCTTCCCATGGCTTTGACTTACGTTCTTTAAGGCGAGTTGCCTTGCCCGTGCGCTCACGAAGGTAAAAGAGCTTCGCACGGCGGACGCGAGCGTGGCGTTTGACTTCGATGTGCGAAATCTTTGGTGAGTTCACCGGGAACTTACGCTCCACGCCTTCGCCCTGCACGATTCGGCGAACCGTGAACAGCTCACCGGTGCCGGTGCCGCTGCGAGCGATCACAACACCACTGAAAATCTGGATGCGCTCTTTCGTGCCTTCCAGAATTCGAGTGTGAACATCAACACTGTCGCCTACTGAAAACTTCAGCGGCTGCTCACGCAGGCTGGACTTTTCAACAGCGAGGATCAAATTATTTCGCATGACTGGGTTCCTTTTCGACCTCTTCAAACTCAGCACCAGCTGGCTCTGATTATTCCAGCAGATCGTGGCGCCGTTCGGCCGTTCTCTGCAGGCTCTGAGCCTTCTGCCACTCTCCAATTTTTCCATGATCACCGCTGATCAGCACATCCGGCACCGTCATGCCGCGAAACTCACGAGGCCTCGTGAACTGCGGATGCTCCAGCAAACCGGCGTTGCTGAACGAATCGTATCGGCTGCTGGTTTCGTCGCCCAGAACACCCGGAATTAGCCGAATGACTGTGTCCACGATCAACATCGCCGGGACTTCTCCACCATTGCAGATGAAGTCGCCCACTGAAATCTCAGTCGGCTGCAGCCCCTGGCGAATGCGGTCGTCAAAACCTTCATATCGCCCACAAAGCAGCAGCAGTCGAGGCTCCTGAGCAAGCTCCTCGACCAGCTTCTGATCCAACTTTCGCCCCTGAGGGCTCATCATTAACAACCGACCCGGAGACTCTGTCTGTGCCTGCACCGTTTCGACACAGTCGAATACCGGCTGACACATCAGCAACATCCCCGGACCGCCACCAAACGGCTTATCGTCAACCTGCTTTCGCTTTCCGGGAGCGTAGTCCCGAAAATTATGCAGCTGAATACCCACCAGACCGCGTTCAATCGCCAGTTTCAGGTGACCTTGCCCGAGATAACTCTCGAACATCTCCGGAAACAGGGTGAGGATATCAAACCGCATAACAGCTGACTCATACGTTGAAGAGCCCACCTTTGGGAGGGCGAAGCTCCTGCTGAGCCGACCGAATTAAAGACCGAGTCCTTCAGCACAACAGTTCGGCAGACACGATGTTCTTCCGAACCGACAGCAACATCCTGCCACACTTCCGCAGAGCGGATGGGCAGAACGGAACCACTTTACTCGGCGGCTGGTGCTTCAGCAGTTTCTTCTGCAGGAGCAGCCACTTCCTTGACCTTTGGCGCCAGCATCGGAGGTGGTGCCTGAGCCTTCCCGAACTTATTCATCTTCACCTTGCGAATCAGTGCGTTCACTTTTTCGCTTGGCTGGGCGCCGACAGACATCCAGTAATCAACTCGCTCAATGTTCAACTTGACGCGAGCCGATTTGTCCTGAACGGACGGATCGTAGAAGCCAACTTCTTCGATCGCCTTGCCGTCACGCTGAACGCGGGAGTCCATTACACAGATGCGAAAGAACGCTCGGTGCTTGCGTCCCATCTTCTTCATTCGAATTCGAACAGCCATTGCTACTCCTGAACTGACAAAAACAAATCACTCACTGCTTCACAACGCGGTCTGAAATTGTGAATCAGTCAGCGTAACAGGTTTTCTGGTAAAACTTCGTTCGTTTCACCCGGGCCATTGGCGAGACTCACTATTCGCCAATGGCCCGGACTAAACGACTCCAACACAAACTCCGGCAAAATCTGCCGGTTCACCTCTATTCACAAAAATGCACAGAAGAAGTCCTACTTCTTTCGGTTTCGCTTCTTCGCTTTTTGTGCTTCTTTCTTCTGTTTCTTCTTCTTCTCGCGAGCTTCATTCGGATCGAGCGGTCCGCGAGCACTTCTCATCTTCTTATCAACGAGCTGCGCACCCGGATTCATAAACCCGCCGTCTGCCATGCCCTTCACCGCCCGCATTCTGTCTCGCAGGCCAAGATTGGACATGCCCTGCATCATTTTGCTCATGGAACCGAAGTCCTTGAGCAGCTTATTCACATCTGCAGGCAGAACACCGCTGCCACAGGCAATTCGATTGCGACGGCCACGGTCGATGATATCAGGATTCTGACGCTCCTTAGGAGTCATCGAATTGATGATGCCTTCAATCCGCCGCATGTCATCTTCTGGATTCATGTCACCCAGCTGATCAACCACCGCCCCCATGCCCGGGATCATTTTCATGATATCCCGCATGGAACCCAGCTTTTTGATCTGCCGCATCTGCTTGCGGAAGTCTTCCAGGGTGAATTTACCCTGCTGCATCTTTTCCTGCTGACGAAGCATGTCCTCTTCGTCGAATTCCTTCTGAGCTTTCTCGAACAGCGACACAATGTCGCCCATGCCCAAAATTCGGCCCGCCATTCGGTCCGGATGGAATTCTTCCAGCTTATCCAGCTGCTCGCCAACACCAATGAACTTGATCGGAACGCCGGTCACAGCTTTGACGCTCAAAGCGGCCCCGCCGCGAGTGTCGCCGTCCAGCTTCGTCAGAATGACTCCGTCCAGCTCCAGCGCTTCATTGAACGCTTTAGCACTATTGACGGCATCCTGACCAGTCATCGCATCGCAGACCAGCAGGGCCTGATCCGGCCCGACGCTGTTATCAATCTGCTGGAGCTCTTTCATCAGAGCCGCATCAACGTGCAATCGGCCGGCAGTGTCGAGAATCACGACCTTCGCACCGACTCGCTTCGCTTCTTTCACCCCGTTTTTGCAGACCTGCACGGGATTGCTGGTCTTCGGGTCTTCGGCATACACCGGACAGCCAATCTGACCGCCAATGACTTTCAACTGCTCAATCGCCGCTGGACGCTGCAAGTCGGCCGCCACCAAAAATGGCGAATGACCTTCTTCTTTCAGCTTGCGAGCCAACTTTCCGCAGGTGGTCGTCTTACCAGACCCCTGCAGACCACACATCATAATAATAGTGACGCCGTCGCGTTTGATCCCCAGCGAATGATCAACCGGCCCCATCAGATCGATGAGCTGCTGATGCACGATCCCGACGATTTGCTCGTCAGGACGCAGCGATTTCAGGACCTTTTCGCCAATCGCCTCTTCGGTCGCCCGCTTCACAAAATCCTGGACGACATCGTACGCGACGTCAGCTTCCAGCAGAGCCGTGCGGACCTGCTGCATGCCGTCGCGGATGTTGCTTTCCGTGATCTTTCCGGTACCCCGGAAAGCGGAAAATGCCTTACCCAGACTTTGTGTGATGGTTTCAAACACGAGGACGAAACTGCTTCTGTAACGAAAACCGAGCGAGTGCCCCCACGCGAAGGCAACACCAAAAAATGACGCAAGCTCTTTCAAGAAAAGAACTTACACAGCAAGCTCGCACCAAAATGCGAACCGCAGTCCACTCTGCGCGCAGAGCGGGCCGGAAAATTCGAACCGCGGATGATATCGACGCCCCAAGTCCCTGACAAGCCGTTCGTGGCGTTTGCCCGCGTTTGGGGTCGAATTCCACGGTAGCCGAATGCCCAGGGATCAACCCCGCCCGATGATCGCTCGGCGGCCACAACATCCGCAGCAGCTCGCCTGCATCGCCTGCGCCAGCAACCTTACCGCCGCAGACCCCGGAAAACAAAGCCAACACGTCGGCTCCCCAAGCCACCAACGACGACGCTCACAGAATCCGCAATATTGTCAACTCCGACAGAAATATGCCCCCTTCGATTGTTCCCGAAACACCCGTAAGTAAGCTCCTCGCAACAAATCATCCCAATCCCACATTCCGGAGAATCCCCCCAATGCTCAGCTCCACGATGATCCCCAATGCCGCAGCCTCCTGCGAGATCGCCGATTTGCTGCATCGGGCTCTTCAGCAATTCGATGGCCCGCAGAGTGCCTCGAAGATTGCGGGTAAGTTGCCCAAGGCAATTCGTCCAAAGCCTGCGGTCGCTGATGAACTACTTCAGCAGGAAGTGGCGGCGGGGAAGCTTTGGCAATATCCAGACGTTCGGAAGAAGCCGCAGTTTGGGATTCAGTCACCGGTCGATTTCGCACGCGTCTGCCTTGTCCGTGAGCTACGACGCGGGCCGAAGTCGGAAAAGGCCGTCCTGAAATCAGTGACGAAGCAAAAGACTTTGGCGACTGTTTCCGCTGCAGCCGTGCAGCAAATGCTGAGCGAAATGTTGCAAACCGGCGAAGCCTATATTTGCCCGCCGTTGGTTGGCGTGAAGCAAACGAAGGCCTCGCCGAAGATCGTCAGTTTCTTCAAGCCCGATCCCGCTGACTACGTGAAAGACGCGTTGCAGAAAGTCGCCGCGACTCTTGGCGCTTCCTTTGAGGACGTTCTCAAATCCACTGTCTCGTTTGCAAGTCGCGAACTGCAGGACCTTGAGCTCGACAAGCAAATACCGAACGTGTCCCGCACCGCAGCCGATGTATCTGCATCGTCTTCACAAGACGAACGTCTGCTCGAAGCCATGCGAACGGTGAACCCACGAGTTGATCAGGGTGACATGGTTGACATTGCCAGCCTGCGAAAGGAGCTTGATGCTCACATGCCGGGAGCAGATTTCGATTCGGCTGTGCTCGATGCCGTCTATCGACAGCGATTCGCCATTCATCGCTACGACCGCCCGGAATTGAAGTCGCCGGAAGAACGCGATCAACTGCTCCGTGACGACAACGGTTTCTACCACAACACCATTTCGCTCTGGAGGAATTAGCGATGACCGATCCGACTCCTGCGAATTCCAGGGACGCCCTGTTCATCACGCCGAATCCATTTCGCGGTTCAATCGTTGGAGACCCATGGAAGACGACGAACGATGAAGCGGATGTTTCACGCATTCATCAACGCGTCTTTGAATCCTGCTGTTCCGCCGTTGATGCGGCACGAGCGAATACGGGAAGTGCCGGGCTGATCATTCAAGGCGAACCTGGGAGCGGAAAAACGCATCTCATCGGCCGACTGCGCAAGCGTCTCACGGACGACCTTGCGCATCCGACGCTGGAGAAGCCTCGTCAGGCTTTTGCATACGTTCGACTTGATACGAATGCGGCATCGCTGGCTCGCCATGTTCGTCGGAGAGTTGCCGATGATCTGCTGCGCAAGGTCGGTGGTCCAAATCAGTTCGAACGACTTGTGCTGACACGAATGATGGAAGTTGATGGAGGAGACGGGCATATCGCGTTGTGGTGGGAACATTTTCGCGATGAACGACTGGATGACAGTCGAAATCTTCTTACGGAACTCTGCCTTCGTGAAAGCATCTCTCCGGCATTCGTGGAAGTGCTGACGCACCTGGTTGCACAGCGTCACCGTCTTGATGTCATCACGTGGCTTCGCGGTGATCCTCTGTCTCCGGCAGCATTGGAGCGTCTGGGTGTTGCGGCAGAAGATACCGAAGATCATCCGGAAAACGTGGCTGCCAGATTCCTTGTCGATCTGATGAAGCTGGCTGGCACCAATATGCCACTGATTCTGTGCTTCGATCAGGTGGAAGCACTTCAAACAACTCCGGATGACAGTCAGTCGATCTTTACGTTTGGTCAATTGGTCAGCCAGTTGCATGATGCCGATAACAACCTGGTGATCATCTCTTGTATGCAGTCCTCACTTTACAACGATGTCGTGCGAGCGATGCCGGTCTCGATGCTGAATCGGATTTGTGGCTACGGAACGGAATCGCTCAATCCGCTTAACACCGAACTGGCTTCCCTGCTTGTTTCTCATCGCCTGCAGGTTGCAGACATTGCCGGCATTAAGCCCGGAGATGCATCGCGTCTCTGGCCGTTCAGTGAATCTGACGTTCACTCGTTTGTTGGCAAGACAGGAACGACGCCCCGCCGATTACTTGATCAGGCCGCTCGACGATTTGATGAAATCGCCAGCCGCACCGCGATCAGTGTTCATGTTGAAACCGTCGACCCGATGAGTGAAGAATGGGAGCGGCGGCTGGAAGAAACCAGCCGAGACAATTCGCCGAAGAAGTCCGTCAGTACTCTCAGAGACAGCATTGCCAATCTGGTGCATCTGACCAATCCGGACTGGAAAATCGAAACCGATCCCGGGCACGACGATGTTGTTGACTTTGTCATTGCATCACCGGACGGCGAGGGCCGAGTGGGAATTAAAATCTGTGACGATTCTTCGATTCGACTTTCAGCTCAATTGCGGAAACTCAATCAGCGATTTCCGAACACTTTGAGAATCCAAAAGCTCGTCCTTCTCAAGGACGAACGAAGCCCGATCAGCCGAAAGGCTGTGGCCACACTCAATCACCTTCGACAGATCGAAGTCAATGGCGGGATTTATCACCGTGTCTGCCCGGAAGCCATCGCGGCTTTGGATGCGATGAAACAACTGCTGGCCGATGTGAAGGCGGGAGACCTGTCGTTTGATGGTCAGAACGTTGCCGTGCGGACGGTGATGGAATGGCTCCGCAACTATCTGCCGACGTCGCTCGATGATCTCGCGGAAGTGATGACTATGCCCGCAGCCGGAGGTGGATTCGATCAGCCTTTGTTGGTCGAGAAACTCCAGGAGTTGCTCAACGAACGTCGCATCTGTCGGGTCGAAGAAGCGTCGCAGTTGCTGAACACATCGACCACCGAGCTCGTGGCTGCAGCTTCAGAACGAACAGATCTGTTTCGAGTCCTCGAAGGTCGCGTTCCTGTCCTCTTCAGTGTCCGCACAAGCAGTTCAGTGATCAGTGAGTAAGAATCAACGGCGAGCGGCTGGGCGTCAGCCCTCCGTGTGCCTCACGTGGTCATTTAGTTTTTTCGTTTAACGGCAAGCCGCAGGCGTTGCCGAAATTTGCCGTCGCCTGCGGCTTGCCGTTAAACGATCTGACATTTTTTCGACAGTATTGAAAACGCACACGGAGGGCTGACGCCCAGCCGCTCGCCGAAACATATTTTCCAGTACGCAACAGCAGAGACCACTCATGACCATCACGCTGACTGTTTCTGAAGTACGCAAAGCACTCCATCAGGCTGCTGGCCGAACTCCATCTGGAGACGGCTCACCGTCAACAGCTTTGCTCGGAACGATCTTCCATCGAGTCGTCGGCGAATTGTTGCGAGACGATTCTTCGAGCAACCTGGAATCCCTCGTTCGCAATCTCGAACCCGAACTGAGCGACTGGCAGAAGGCTGTTGTCGAACATACCTATGATCAACTGCTCGGCCCAATGCTGACGAGTCACTCGGCGTCGCTGCGTGAGAATGGCGAGCAGGTCCTGGACCTTTGGACGGCCATTCAGGATGTCGTTCAATGGCTTGCCGAGTTATGGTGGCAGATCACAGAAAAAGGAACAAAGACCGTCAGCCAGAGTGACTGGTTCTGGGTCGAGCGTCAGGTAGTGCTCGATCTTCAGCAACCAAACTGGTCCGAGCCTGTGGCTTTGCTCGGCCAAACCGATGCCGTCCTGCGCATGCCCCACAGCGATGCCTGGTGCGTGCTCGAATGGAAGCTGGGCCAAACATCACCTGTCATTGATCTGGCTCAGGCATGTCTGTACCACCTCATGATCAACGGCACCAATCCTGCTCGATCATCGTCCGCTCTTGCCGTTGTCAGCTTCCTTCCCAGTCGACAGGAATCGTTGTTCCAGAGCCACCAGATCGTGAACGCTCAGGCAACGCTCATGAACCTTATTGGTCGGACGGCTGGAGTGATTGGCGAATCTGCCACACGATCAGCATCGACTTCCGCCGAATCCAACAGCAAATCGACAGTGGCTGTTTCTTCTGAGCAACGCGCCGACAGATCCATTCCCGCCACACCAGTCAATATCCCATCAGTCACCACGACTTCAGCAAAGCCAGCGATCTCAGTCAACCCAACGAAGAATTCCTCGTCGGGGCCTTCGAGCGAATGGCTGACGGAAACTCGCGACAAAATGCTGCGTGCGCTTCGACGGTTTGGTGCCCCTTGCCGAGAGATCAAACAACCGGCCATCGGCCCGACGTTTGTCCGCTTCTTCCTCTTTCCCGAGTCCGGAATTCGGCAAGGCAAGGTTCTTACTGCCGCAGCCGAACTGCAGCTGCATATGGGTCTGGCGGCCGAACCCATTCTAAGTACTATTGAAGGAGCAATTGCTGTTGATCTGGCTAATCCGAATCGTCGGGCCATTCCGTTTTCCGAGTTGCTGCCTCAGCTTCCTGCAGTTGATGGTCTGCTTGGGTGCCCGAAGGTTCCCGTTGGTGTAGACCTGAATGGAAATCTGATCTGGTGCGACCTTGCTGTTGTGAGTCCGCATCTGCTGGTCGTCGGAACGCCAGGAAGTGGAAAATCTCAATGGCTTCGAGCGGCCGTGGCGTCGCTGATGAAAACCAATACTCCAGAAACGCTTCAACTGCTGCTGATTGATCCAAAGCAGAATGCGTTTCCGTTCACGGCAGACTCACCTTTTCTTCGGCAGCCGGTCGTTGTGCCCGGTAATGAACAGGATGTGAGTGAAGTCCTTGCAGAACTTGTTGAAATCATGGTCGAACGAAATGCCATGCTGGCCGAGTCAAGATCTGCGTCACTTGCCGATCACGTACGAAAGACCGGAGTTCCTCTGCCACGAATCATCTGCATATGTGATGAGTATGCCGACCTGATCGCAGGAAACAAATCCGAGAAACAGGCGATCGAACATCAATTTCAGCGGATTGCTCAGGTTGGACGAGCAGCCGGAATTCACCTGATCCTCGCAACTCAGCAGCCTCGCACGCAGATCCTGAGTCCTTCGATCAGATCGCTGATCGACTGCCGCGTTGTCCTCCGAGTCAGCACGGCGCTGGAATCCCGTGTTGCCCTTGAATCCTCGGGTGCAGAACGTTTGCTCGGCCGGGGAGATTTGTTGTTCAAATCGATTGGTACGGAACGCCTGCAGGGAGCGTGGTTGCCAGAAGAAGAAGAATCGTTCGCTCTTGAGGCTGCTCTGGCCTGAACCATGGTTCCGATTCCAAAGCCGCCGTCTCGATGGAGTGAGATGGCAAAATTGGGGATGTCAACATGCCAGCAACTTTGCAACTTGAAAAGCTCGCAACATGAATCGTCTGCTTCCTCTTCTACTGACGTTTTTCTTAACGCTCAATGTCGTAGCCGATGAGCGCATCAAGCTGGAGTATGCTCCCAGCGCGGTCGCGAATCCGTTGAAGGGTTTGGTGCCGTATGCGAGTGACACGAATGTGCATTTTCCGCACTCGATGGAATTCAACTATGTTGGGTTCGCCGATCTGGTAAAGGGCTATGACGAATTTGACTGGCAGCCGATGGAAGATTTGCTGAATGAAATCGCCTGGCGAGGCCATCAGGCGGTGTTTCGGATTTATCTGGAGTATCCCGCAAAGACAAACATCATCCCAAAGTTTCTGATCGATGATGGTCTGAAGGTTCATAAGTATCTCAACACGAATACTCAGCCATTTCCGCCGGCAACAGTCGAAACTCCCGACTACGAAGACAAAAATCTTCGCAGGGCTCTGAAGAACTTTATCGCGGTGTTCGGAAAGAAGTACGACGGCGATCCGCGGATTGGTTTTATCACGGCCGGTTTGCTGGGCACATGGGGCGAATGGCATACGTATCCGAAGGAAGAACTGTTCGCGTCGAAAACCGTGCAGGCCGAAGTGATGGATGCCTATGAAGCCGCGTTTAAGATCACGCCAGTCCTGCTGCGATATCCAGCCGGAGAAGACACATGGGGCAAGGCGTCGAATGCCAACCGGCCGTTCGGCTATCACGACGATTCGTTTGCGTGGGCAACGCTCGACACGGGCAAAGAAGACGACGACTGGTTCTACATACCAGCTCTGAAACAGGCAGGTTCAGCAGCGATGGAGAAATGGAAGACGCATCCCATCGGCGGCGAAATTCGACCTGAGGCCTGGGGCAAGGTCTTCGACGAAAAGCCTAACAACAAGAACATTCAGAACTTCCGAAAGTGCGTTGATCAAACTCATGCTTCGTGGCTGATGGACAGCGGTCTGTTCGAAAAGAAGCCTCACAAAGAACGCAAACGGCGAGCCGAAACGGAGGTCCAGCACATGGGCTATGAGTTCCATGTGCCGGCGATCAGCGTTTTGTCTGACAATGGCACTCTGAAGATCCAGCTGGAACTGGAAAACCGCGGCGTGGCTCCGTTCTACTACGACTGGAAACCAGAATACGGACTGATCGTCGATGGGAAGATCGTCAAAACGTCTGCGTCGCAGGGGGCGCTCACAGGGCTGTTGCCCGGGGATCAACCGCGACTATGGAGCGATACCATCGATCTGTCTGACGTTCCGAACGGACACTACCAACTGGCTGTGCGAGTCCCCAATCGTTTGCCAAATGGCTTACCAATCCGCTTCGCAAATACGACGCAGGATCAACACGCCGATGGATGGCTGTCACTGACATTGATTGAAAACTGATTGTACGTGCGGAGCATTTCGCGGAACATACACCCGCTCAGACCGATCAACGACTGTGCGACTCACACATTGGTCACTCAAAAAGGGGACCGATGTGATGAAAGAGTCCTCGGCGATGATGCCTCAGCAGCCGTCTTCAACAAACGTCGGAAGATCGGAATGTCGGGCTAACCGAAGTTGCCGGAAGGAAGCTACTCCGTCACCAGTTCGCTTTCTGCATTGTCGCGGATTCGGCGGAGCTTCATGTCGACCTTCTTGATGATCGTCGGTTTGAATTCAGAAACCGGAGCGGCCGAATCTTTCTCATCAGTGGTGACTGTCACAATCCAGCGAGCCAGGCCGAATGGGACGTCGCTGGAAACCCAGTACTCCGCTTCGTTTGTTGACCGAGTCTTCGATCGCTCCATCACGAATTTGCCTCGCATCCGCCGCGCGGTGATGGACTGGCCCTGAAGCAGGATTTCCGGCGTGTCCGACGTAGCAACGACCTCAGGATTCTGATAGCTGGTGAGCAACGAAATTGTCGGGTAGAACCGAAGTGCCGGTGTTGTGATCGGCTGGACTTCTTCTTCGCCCAGACGTCGAAAGCCCCGCACGATTGGCATCATTTCATTCGGGATGCCATCCGCATCCTGCCAGCCGTCCACGATTTTGCTTTCCGGGACAAGCACCTTGTAAATGCGAGCTCCCACAGGCCCCGGATCAATCCCGGCAGCGCCCGCTTTTCCCGTCAGCGTTTTAATTTCCAGCCAGCGACATGGCTGCAATTTGCCTCCGAACTCAGCTTGTTCCTGGCCGACCGACTTGATGCTCAGTTCACAGGTCCAGGACAAAGGAGACTGGTCATCCGGGCCGGTCGCCTGAGTCAGCGTGCCTTCGTATTCGACGGCTTTGCCATCCTCCGGCAGATGAAAGATCAGCCCCTGCCCAGAGACAGTCCTTTCACCAAAAGTGAATGCCACACAAAGAGTTACGGCGATTGCCAGAGCCTTCACGCGGACCATACATCAGACCTCAACGAAGTTCTCATTGCCGTGAAAAACAGGAATTTTCCCACGTTCAAACCAGCATTCTGGGCTGGAAGTGTCTCAAAGACAACGTTGATGAAGCAAGAGGAATCATATTTGTCCCCGAGATATCGATTCATCCGCGGGCAATTTTAGGGATTAGGGAACACCTGATCCTGACCGGATGACAACAACAGAGCTCACAGCCGCTGGTCGAAACGCGGTCGGATGGATACTTTCCCGGCCAAATGTCGCCAACTCGGCATTCGAGGCGGCTTCTCACCGATCTCCCTCCCATCCTTACTTATCTGCAATATGCAAAGTCCCCACATGACACGCCACGACAATCGCTCGCCCGATCAGCTTCGCCCCATCCGAATTCAGCGAGGCTTTACCAAAACCTCAATCGCCAGCGTTCTGTTTGAAGCCGGTTCCACGATGGTTCTCTGCACCGCCAGCCTGGAAAAGTCGCTTCCTCCGTGGCGAAAATCCAAAATCCCGGGTGCTCCAGCTCTCGGCTGGGTCACGGCCGAATACAACATGTTGCCGGGCAGCACTTCGCCACGCAAACAACGTGACCGAAAGAGCGTGGACGGACGTACCACAGAGATCCAGCGCCTGATTGGTCGCAGCCTACGCGCCGTCGTCGACTTCGAAGCGCTGGGTGAGCACACCATCACGATTGACTGCGACGTCCTTCAGGCGGACGGAGGAACTCGCACCGCCAGCATCACCGGCGGATTTATCGCTCTGGCCGAAGCCATCCGCCAGATTGAATCGCCACGCCCAATTCTGCTCGATTCCGTTGCGGCGATCAGCGTTGGTGTTGTGAATGGCAGCCCGGTTATGGATCTGGATTATGCCGAAGACAGCACGGCCGAAGTCGATATGAATGTGGTGATGACGGGCTCCGGGAAATTTATCGAAGTTCAGGGAACCGCTGAAGGAGCTCCCTTCGATCAGGACACGTTGAACGCCATGCTCGACCTTGCCAGATCAGGGATTCGTCAGCTGACGACTCTTCAACGCTAACCACGGCTGCAACGTCGGAGCGACACAGAAGCCCGGCTTTTAAAAACGCCAGGCTTCTGATTACGACCGGTAAGAAAAGACAACCGCCATCGATTTCGATACAACGCAACAACGCAGGCTCGAGCCGCGCAGTTCCCAACTCACTGCAACGACTCATCAATATGCCAGATCGGATTTCAAAATGCTGACAACCGAACAACGTCGCCGTGACTTCCCGTCCCTGAATGGGATAACCTATCTGAACTCCGCCGCGGAAGGTATCCCGCCATTGGCGGTTGGTGAAGCGCTGCAGCAATACTTCCGGGACAAGCAGAAGGGCATGGACGGACGACTGGACCATGCCGCTCAATGGGAAGCGGCAAAGGCGCGTGTCGCCGAGCTGTATGGTCTGACGGCCGACGAAGTGTCGATCTGCTCGTGTTCCTCCGAGGCCTACAATCTGGCTGCGATGGCACTTCGCCTCAAAGACGGCGATGAAGTCATCGTCAACGATCTGGACTTTCCGGCCGGTGCGACGCCATGGCTGCAGAAAGAAAGTCCAGCCACCGTGAAGATCTGGCGCTCCCGCGACTGGGCTTTGCATGTCGAAGATCTGATTCCGCTGCTTGGACCGAAGACTCGACTGGTGAATGCGTCTCTGGTCAGTTTCTTCAATGGCTACAAAATCTCTCTGCCGGAAGTGGCGAACGCGGTTCGGTCACACAGCCCTGCTCTGCTGTCGGTAGACGTGACTCAGGCGCTCGGCCGCATTCCGCTCGATCTTCGTGAAGCCGATCTGATCATCAGCAGTACTCATAAGTGGATTCTGGCATCGCACGGCGGCGGACTTGTCGGAGTTCCCTCGCGTCGCGCGGCCGAATGGACCGTGCCAGCGGGCGGCTGGTTCAATCTGAACGATGCCTTCGGGCCGTCTCGCTTTACCGAAGCCATCAGCAAGCCGGGTGCGGCCAGCTTCACCGTCGGGATGCCCAACTATCCGGCCATCTATGCGATCCGCGCGGGTCTGGATTACATCTGCGACACAGGTGTTGCGAACATCGCTGCCGCGGCCGATCCGCTGGTACGGTTTTGCCTGGATGAAGTCTCGAAACTTCCCGTCGATTTGATCACCCCCAACCGCAAAGAAAACATTGCCGGCATTGTCGCGTTCCGTCACGCGAAGGCTCAGCAGATCCATCAGCATCTGCTCTCCAAAGGTATTCACGTCATGCATCAAGCCGGTCGCATTCGTATCGCTCTGCACGGGTACAACACGATGCAGGATGTGGAATTGCTGCTCAAAGAATTGCACGCCGCCTGTTGATGGGATAAGTTTTCACAACCCGAAACGTTAGTGAGGGATTGCGTTTTTTGTGTTTTACGCAGCGTGCCAACGAATCCCTCGCTGACGCGTCGGGTTGCGACTAAATCGACAGTCCGCATGCGGCGCAGGGTGGTCGTCGTTTGCTCCGCGAAACAGAATTAAAAAAATTTCAACCCGATCGCACTGCAACAAAAACTGCGAGATAAACGATGAAAAAACGACGCATTGATTTCACCGACATCTATCCTTCCGGCCCGCATTACAGTCGCGGTGTTCGAGCTGGCAACATGCTGTTCCTCTCCGGCTGCACGGCGAACGGTTCGCCCGCCCAGAACGGGACTCCGATGGAACAACTGCGAGTCATCCTCGACCGACTGACTCGCATGGTCAAAGCCGAAGGTGGCCAGCCATCTGACATCTGCAAGCTAACGATGTTCGTGGCCGACCCGCACAAATGGCATCCATTCGAAGGCGAACAGATTGCCATCTATCACGAATTCTTCGGCGAGGATTACCCTGTGAATACACTCGTCGGCGTCACCTTCCCCATGGACAGCATTCATATCGAAATCGACGCCATCGCGGTTCTGGACTGACGGCGGTCCTTTTTCCAGGTCATGACAGCGTACAAGCTTGAAGCGCCAGCGAGTGGGCCTTAAACGCGAGGCTCACTCGCTGGCGCTTCGAGCTTGTAAGTACATAGCATCTCCGCTTCCGACACGATCTTCCTAGCCGGTCAATCGACTCTTCGCACCCGCATCAATCCACAGCCACAACACAGCTCCAAGAACGCTCGTGCAGCAGGCCACACCAAGTGCAGTTGGCCAGCCGTAGTACTTTGCAATCAGGGGCGTGCAGATCGGAGCCAGACTGCCGCCCAGATTGCCGATCGTATTCAGGAATGCACCGGCGATACCTCCTTTGGTAGGTTCCAGAGCCGGCGCTGATGTCCAGAAGATCCCTTCGCACATTCCGAGCGCCGCCAGGGCCAGGGAGAACAACACAATCACATCGTTTGGATTCTTTGCTGAAATCCCCAGCCAGGCGCAGCCCGCGCTCACAAGCATGCCGAACATGGCAATACTGCGATAACTCCTGCGCACTCCGATGCGTCGACTGAGCTGATCTGTCAGTACCCCGCCAAAGGCCATCCCGATCGCCATCGCCATCATCACGATGAATGTCGCGCGTCGACTTTCGTTGTCCGGAAGCTGAAGTTGTTTTCCAAAGTAAAAATCGATCCAGTAAAAGAATAAATACTGGAAGTAACTGTAAGCCGCGTAGCTGCACGCGAGGACCACCAGACCACGATTCTGAAACAAAGACAGCAGATCGCCCAACGTTGCACGAGTTCCTGACGACGGCACTGCGATCAAAGCGACCAGTTCTTTTTCCGCAGCATTGGTTCGAGGATGTCCGATGGCGTCGTCGGTCGCGAACAAAAACCACACGATCGAGAATGCCATCATCGTGCCACCGGAAATCATAAATGCCATTTGCCAGCTGAACTGATCCATCAGCCAGCCAAATCCCGGGGCCGTCACGGCAATTCCAATCAACGCACCGGCAGTGACAAGTCCGTTCGCAGTGGAACGACTCGTCAGCGGCAGCCAGAGCGAAACGCTGCGAGCCGCCCCGGGATGCAGCGGCGCACTGAAGCAACCCGCCAGGCCTCGCACCAGCAGCAGCGGAATAAAGAGCGAAACGATGGGCATCCCGAATTCACCAAGAGCCCCGGTCAGCACCACACAAAATCCCATGCCCAGCCCCATCACTGTCAGCGCACGTCGCGGACCGGCCGCATCAATCAGCCAGCCGCCGGGCAGCATGCAAAGCGTGTAGACCCACAGAAACGCCGAGTACACCTGCCCCATCTGCACTTCGGATAACAATCCCGATCCGATGAAATGCGCCTTGGCGGCGACAGTAATGCCCACCCGATTGAAGTGTCCCAGAAAGGCAAAAACCATCAGCATGGCGACGATAATCCAACGGATGCTGGTTGGCTTCTGGTCATTCTTCAGATCGGACATAAATGAGCAATCACCTGGTTATTGAATTCGATACGCCTCCACAATCTCCACAGGGAGTTGGTACCCGATGCCCGCCCTTTCGGGAAGCGCGAGGAGTCCGCTTTTGCCCGGAAACCCAGCCTTCTGCAGTTCGCAACACTATGGCAATTCGAACACCTCCGCCGGTGCAAATTCGATGAACGCTGTTTCTCCAGCTTGAGCCTTAGACGCGAGCCGCAGATGCTGGAGCTGGGAATGAGTCTTCCCGGGCTGCTGTCACGAGCTTCTGCCATTGCTGAGTTGCCGACTCTGGGAGTGCTGACACTCGCCGGGTTGACACCAGAACCGTGGACCTGCAGTTATCAAGGAATGTCCGAGGTTTCTGATGCATCGATCGAAAAAATCCTTGCCGATCGACCGGATCTGGTCGCCATCTCCGCGCTGACCGCTTCCATCGAAGAAGCGTATCGCCTTTCCTCGCGGCTTCGAGCTCATCAGATTCCTACCGTGATCGGTGGACTGCATGCCAGTGTGTGCCCCGACGAAGCGGAGATGTTTTGTGATTCCGTGATTGTGGGCCGAGGCGAATCAGTCTGGCCTCAGGTCCTGCAGGATGTGCTCAGCGGAACGCTGCAACACCGTTATGTCGTTCCACTGAACACGATGCCCCTTTGGCCGATGCCTCGCTTTGATCTGCTGCCGCATTCACCAGCACGATTCACTCTGCAAACGCAGGCGGGTTGTCCGCTGGCCTGCGGGTTTTGTGGAGCCAGTCGCTTGCTGAGTCAGTTTGCGGAAAAGCCCGTAGAACGAATTCGCGAAGAGCTGACAGCGATTCAGCAGATCATGTCGCGGCCTCTGATCGAACTGGCTGACGACAACACGTTTGCCGGTTCACGCGATGTGAATCCTTTGTTCGACGCGCTGCAGGATGCAAAGGCTCGCTGGTTCACGGAAGCCGACTGGCGGATTGGAGAGCGGCCCGACATTCTGCGGCGGCTGTCGTCATCCGGATGTCAGCAGGTTCTGATGGGAATCGAGTCGCTGGTGTTTCGCTATCCGGGAATGGGCGACAAACAGGCTGAGCTGCATCGAATCATGAAAGCAGTCGATGCCATTCAGAGTGCGGGAGTGGCTGTGAATGGCTGCTTCATCATTGGGGCAGACGGTGAGACTGCTGAGTCGCTGGAATCGTTGACCGAGTTCCTGCTGGACAGTTCCCTGGCTGAGATTCAGGTCACGCTGCAAACTCCGTTTCCAGGGACCAGCCTTTATCGTCAACTGCAGACAGAAGGACGACTGCTGACCGAACGTGGATGGTCAGCTTACACGTTGTTCGACGTCACGTATCAGCCGGACTGCATGACGGTGGAAGATCTGGAAGCCGGCTTTCGCAACGTTCTGCGACGCGTTTTCTCCGCCATCGCCAGTCGGCGTCGCAATCAGATTCGTCGCCAGATCCGCAATGTTGCGCGGAGCAATCTTCGTACGAACTAACCGGGGTCAGCGAATGGCGTTGACATCATCCTCAGTCGGTTCGAACTTCACGCCGCGATACAGCTCAGAGATGGCGACGGAGATGCCGAGCGATTTCAATTCAAAATCCGCCGACAGATCTCTTTGTTCGTGAAACAGCCAGTCGCCGTTCGGCTGGCGCGTGAATCGTTCGACATGGGGACGATCCTGTGTGATCAGAATCAGTTCTTTCAAGGACGCAATCTGGCGATAGTGGTTGGCCTTTTTGCCGCGGTCGTATTTTTCCGTCGAATCGGACAGGACTTCGACGATCACCGTGGGGTTAATAATCGTATCACGCTGATCGTCATCGAACTCCCGTTCGCCACAAACGATGGTGGCATCAGGATACGTGTAGAGGCCCGTCGACTGGACCTGAACACGCAGATCACTGTTGAAGACAGCACATGGCTTGTCTTTGAGCGCGTTGCGTGATTCGCCAACAAAATTTGCTGCGATCAGACTGTGATTCGCTGAGCCACCGCCCATCGCGAAAATCTCACCCTGATAAAATTCGCTCTTGCACGACGCCTGACGCTCGCGAATCAGATATTCCTGCGGCGTGATTCTCTTGAGTGCTGTTGACACGGTTTGATCCTTTCAGAAACACGAGACTGCCTTAAGATAACTCAGCGGCACTAGAAACGCATCAGGTTCTTTGACCGTCCTGTCGCAATTGCCAATGTGCTCTCGCGAAAAGGAAGCTCAGATTCGTTCGCAGGCCCGCCGAGACCGGGCGTCACGCAGTCGACTGGCAATTTCAAACAGGGCGATCTAGAAATCGGCTGTGGCTTGAAAGCAACCGGAGCGACTCAACAACGCTCTCATTTCCATGCAGTGATCCGTTCGAGAGACACATGACCGATCCTTCCGCAGCGATCGCCCCAGAGCCGCTGGCCGAGGAAACTCGGCCCCGGTCTGTCACGCCGGAGACGTTGATCCGGTTTCTGCTGGGGCAGCGGCAGGCCATTCTTGATGTCGCCGCATGTCCGCACGCGCTGATGCTGGGTGCGATTCTGGTTCTGTCAGCCGGATTTGCCAGAGAATACGATGGTGAGGATCTGCTGCATGAACCTTGGCATCTGCTGATTCCTCATGGCGCATCGCTGTTGACGGCGTTCCTGTTGTATATGCTGGTTCGCCTGACGGGAATCGGCAAGACAAAGCAGCTTCCCACGTTCTTCCGCGGCTTCCCGGTGTTTCTCCGACTGTACTGGATGACGGCACCGCTTGCGTGGCTGTATGCCATTCCGTTCGAACGCTGGCTGACTCCAGGCGAAGCGACTCTCTGGAACCTGCGGCTGCTGGGGATCGTTTCTGTCTGGCGAGTTGCCCTGATGATTCGAGTCATCGGTGTGGTCTACGGTGCCGGGCCACTGTGGCGTGTGATCGCTATGGTGCTGCTGTTTGGCGATGCTGTTATGCTGACTGCCATTCAGTTTGTGCCGGTTCCAGTGCTTCACCTGATGGGCGGTGTTCGCATGACCGAAAGCGAACACATTCTGCAGGGGACGACTTTGCTGCTACAGATCGTCGGTTTTCCTTCGTTGTTCATTCTTCTGATCATGACCCTGATTCCCACAGCGAGACCGTGGACGCCGGTGATTGTCTCATGGCGCAGCACGTTACATGCATCGACATGGTTCATCGCAACAACCGCGATCCTGATCTGGCCGTTCGTGCTGCCTGTGACTCAGCCGGAGCAGCAACGGCGACGCATGGCAGAGCGGATGCTTGCAGCCGAGGACTTTCGCGGGGCGATTCAGTTCATGTCGAAGCACGACCGATCCGACTTTCCACCTCACTGGAGTCCGCCGCCCCATGTGGCGCAGGCCAATCCACTTCCGCCCATCAATGATGTGATGGATGTGCTGATTCAGGAATCTCCAGCCGAATGGGTCCGCGAGATTTTTCTGGAGAAGTTTCGAAACGCCACGCAGCGAACTTTGGCATACGATGGCTTCATGAGTGACGTCGAGCTTTCGTCCACTCTTCGAATCCTCGACCGCCTTCCGCCCTCACAATGGCTTTCGGACGATCAGTGGCACGCAGCGGAGGCAGTCGATTTTCTCAAACAGCTCTCGAACAGCCAGCTCTCGAACAACTTGGAGAGGAAGTTGTCTCAGGCTGACCAGGACTCCCTGCAGCGAATTCTGGCGAAACTTCCTCCACCCTTCCGTCGTGAAGAGCCATCCAGCGATCCGTGAGTGGATCTTAACACGACAAAGCGTCATCAATACACCAGACTCGCGTCTTCTGGAAACGACCGATACGATAGTCGTTCCCTGCCTGACTTTGTCTTCCCCTGACCCACCGGAGAGATGCCGTGTTGATTCGATCGATTGTTGTTGCACTCACAGTGATGGCTTTCTATTCGCACAGTCTGACAGCGGACGACTGGAGTGCCGAGCAGATTCCCAAACTGCCTTCCAGCGAAGTCCCGATTCACCTGTTCAACGGCAAAGATCTCGACGGCTGGGAAGGCCACCTCGGAAAATACTTCTCTGTGGAAGATGGAGTGATTGTCGGACGAAACTCCAGCGAAAACGCTCCGAAGTCCAGTACCTATTTGCTCACAAAGAAGGCCTATCGCAATTTTCGACTGATCGTTGAAAGCCGGTTGGTGACAAGCGAAATGCACTCAGGCATTTCGTTCTGGGGCAAAGCTGTTGAAAAAGACGAAGGTCCGTTTACCTATCAGGGACATCTGGTGATGTATCCCTCGGCGTACGGCTACTATGACTTGTTCGGTCGCAACAGCGTATTCAAGGACACACTGGAAGTCGCTCAGAAGGCCGGGAAGCAGCACGACTGGAATCGCATGGAAATCCTCGCTGTCGGGAATCGAATTCGTCATGTCGTCAACGGCCGGCTGGTGGCTGACTGGTCAGATCCGAAGCCCGAAACATGCATCGAAGGCCCGATTGGCCTGCAGCTTCATTCCAACAAGGTCGCTCAGGAAGTGCAGTGGCGAGGATTGGTTCTGACGGAAAATCCAACCGATCAACTGGTCACCGCGGACAGCCGCGATGCAGGTTTGGTTGTCGATGGAGTTCCCGCGGAATCAGGACTGGACGCGGCCGTTTTGAAAAAGATTGACGCGAGAATGCAGGAGTTCGTCGACGCCAAACAAACGTCCGGTGCTGTGACCCTGGTGGCTCGGCGCGGTCGAGTTGTTCACACTGGAGCAGCAGGAAAGGCAGATATTGCGAGCGGTCGAGAAATGTCGACTGACACCGTATTCGCAATTGCATCAATGACCAAGCCGATCACTGCGGCAAGCGTGCTGATTCTTCAGGACGAAGGCAAACTGAAACTGGATGACCCGGTTTCCAAATACATCCCTTTGTTCAAAGACACCAAACTCAAGGGCGGAAAGACTCCGGATCGCGAAATCACCATTCGCGACTGCCTGCGACACACCAACGGACTCGTCAGCGATCAACGCAATGTGGGAACGCTGGCCAATACTGTTGAACTGCTGGCAAAGTCTGAACTCGCCTTTGAGCCTGGTTCGAAGTGGCAGTATGGACCGGGCTTGAGCGTTGCCGGTCGAGTCGTCGAAGTGGTCTCCGGAAAGTCGTTCGATGAGTTCCTGAAGGAGCGTCTCTTCACACCGCTGGAAATGAATCAGACGTCGTTTCATCCGTCTGAGGAGCAGCTCAAACGACTGGCTCTGCTTTATCAGCCAACGGCCGACAAGAAAGACATCGAACGTGGCAGTCATTGGCTGTACGAAGTCACGGCGGAGACGTCTCCGAATCCTTCCGGCGGTTTGTACTCCGTCGCCGGTGATCTGGTTCGTTTCTATCAGATGGTTTTGAACGGCGGCGATCTGAACGGCAAGCGAGTTCTTTCCGCCGATGCCGTTACGGAGATGGCGTCTCTGCAGTCAGGCGAACTGGAAACAGGATTCACACCTGGCAATGGATGGGGACTTGGCTTCTGTCTTGTGCGCGAACCGCAAGATGCCACCGCAAATCTTTCTCCTGGTTCCTTTGGTCACGGCGGTGCGTTTGGAACGCAGGGCTGGATTGATCCAAAGAACGAAATGATCTTTGTGCTGCTGGTTGCTCGTCAAAGTTTCGGCAACGGGGATGGATCGGATCTTCGCGCCGAATTTCAGCGATTGGCGGTGGAGGCAATTCGGAACTGACAAAATACCGAACGGGTTGTGATGCAGAGCTGGCAGGAAAGGGGTCAGGCCCAATAGTGTTCGGTACGCCGGTTGCGTGCTTGTGGATTGTGACGGGAGCCTGGTTGATTGGCGAGTCGCGGAGTTCCGATGAATGGCTCCGGCGGAGTGTTGGTTTTTCAGAGCGCGCAGCAGCGAACGGTCCGGCACGACCAAATGCGCGGGGGCCTACTTTTTGGCAGGTCTTAATTTTTCGATGTGCCGGTCCAGTTCTTCCAGAGACGCCCAGCCGGACATAGACAGGCAGATCATTTCAAACGTCCGCTTCGTCGGCGCGCGGCCTGTGTGAATCAGAATCAGCAGGCACGCGATAATTGCCAGATAAGCACCCATGCACAAGTTAAATGGCATAATCGCAGGAATCACAATCAGGGGACTAACGTCCCCCGCTCGCCTGGAACTCGGCGAGCCGCGAGACGTCAGTCTCCGGATACTGTTTGCGCAATCGATCGTTATGCCCCAAAACTTAGCAATGGGTGCTTAACTGCTGTCGGTAGCATGGATCACATTCCACAGCAGGAACTTTGCGTAACCGCGATCCATCAGATAACAGCGATCGGACTCCACCGTGCGCGCCATGACGGCACGCTCAGCGGCTTTTTGCAATGCTCGCATGGTTGTCAGCAGAGGACTGAACATCCAGAGCAGTACAAGGAGGCAGTACTGATCCATGTGAAGATCGCGATTCCCTGCGGAATCACGTTCTGTGCCCACTTCGTGCAACCGAGCAAGGAGCGGCTCGAGCTTGTCGAAATACTTGAGTCCCTGAAGATCAGACGGCTCAATCGCGGGCTTTGGTTTCCGCCCGCGACGAGCTTTGGCATTCGCTTCGTCGGGCGACGTGTCGTCAGCCCGCGCAGCGTCGTGCGACTCTGCAACGATATGCTGCATCGTCATTAAGTCGTTCATCAGATTGTCTGGCATGCTTTGCCACAATCGCCGCTCGCTGTGTCACTCTGGCAGACGGAAGTCACCAGAGGGGCACGTGCGCATGAATCGTGCCAAAGATTTACATTTTTCTGGACTGGGAATTGACCCAAGCCGCAGGCAACATCCGTGCCGAACACTATTGCTCCCGACCCTTTTTCATCCTGTGTTTGCCGAAACGAGAGGAGGCTGGAGCCTCTTGGCAGTGCGTTCCAGGGCTGGAGCCCTGGAACGAGGTTTATTTGCGAAGAAATCGGTAGCCCACTCCGCGGACGGTTTCGATGAGGTCGGGGGTGTCTCCGAGTTTTTTTCGGAGGGCTCGCACATGAACATCGATCGTGCGTTCCAGCGAATTGGCATCTTCGCCGCGTGAGGTTTCCATGAGTTCGTTGCGCGAAAACGGGCGGCCGGGCTGAGACATCATGGTCCACAGCATTCGGAATTCCGTCGGCGTCATTTCCAGTTCGATGTCGTTGAATTTGACGGAGTGGTTCGTTCGATCAATCTCCACTCCGTGAAGACTGAGAATCATTTTTCCGGCTTCAGCCGTTTCGGCTCGACGCAGCAAAGCCTTGATACGATGAATCAATGGCTGGACACGAAATGGCTTTGTCACATAATCGTCGGCTCCCATGTTGAAGCCTACGATTTCATCTGTTTCGGCACCACGAGCTGTCAGCATCATCACCGGAACGATTTTAGTTTTCGGATCAGCCTTTAACAGTCGGCAGATCTGAAGGCCGTCGATTCCCGGCAGCATCAGATCGAGAATCACAAGATCCGGCAAAAGGGACTGGGCTCGCTGCAATCCGCTGCGCCCTTCGCATTCCCAATGGACGTTGAATCCTTCCTTTTGGAGGTTATAGATGACCACGTCGGCAATGGACTGTTCATCTTCAATCAACAGGATGGTTGGTTGCATGGAAACGGGAGTACCTTTAAACGTGGATAAACTGGCCGGACGTTACACCCCGCCCGCCGCGCGCCCGGGTCGGCGACGCAGTCGAGGATGCCGGATGATGGCACCCTCAACCAGATAAACGACATCTTCAGCAATGTTTGTCGCATGGTCAGCCACACGCTCAACATGGCGAATGACCGAAAACAAATGCAGTCCCGGATCCACGAGTTCCGGACGCTGCTTCATCACTTCAACAACTTCCTCAATCAGCTGACTGTTCATGTTGTCCACATGTTCGTCACGCTGACAAATTTTGCGTGCTGCAGCCGCATTCTGTTCCACAAACGCATCAATGCTGTCATGCAGCATACTGAGTGCTTCGCGAGTCATTTCACTCAGGCGACTCGGCATGGGAAACGGACCGTACTGAGCAATCCCGGCGGACCGTTCGGCGATGCTGACCGCAAGGTCGGCAACACGTTCAAGCTCCGCAGTAATTTTCATAACGACGGCCACACGACGGAGGTCATTCGCCACCGGATGGTAGAGTGCCAGGATTTTCAGACACTCTTCCTCGATGCGAACATCCCATTCGTCCACCTCATGATCGCGACCGGAAATTTCCTGAGCCAGTTCACTGCGGCCGTGTCTCAGTCCGTCCACAGCATCATGAATCAGTTCTTCTACCGCAGAACACATCGAAAGAACGTCTCGATGCAGGTGCTCCATCTCGCGAACAAAGTGAATGGTCATCGACGAACGTACTTTGAAAAGGGCTTGTTAATGAATTGTTAAGGATGCGGCTGGATCGAAACTTCCAGCCAATTTTTTTATTAAAATTGTCGAAAATCGGTCCTGTGGCAGGGCCACGCCAGCGATGAGATGCACCGCAAACGCTGCCAGACGAACATTGTTAACCGAATCGACCGGTGATGTAGTCTTCCGTTTTCTTCTCGGACGGATGTGTAAAGATTTTCATCGTAGGCCCGGTTTCAATCAACTTGCCTTTATAGAAAAAGGCTGTCTGATGACTGACGCGGGAGGCCTGCTGCATGTTATGAGTGACAATCACAATGGTGTAGTTGGCGCACAGCTCGCCGATCAGGTTTTCGATGCGATCCGTGCTGGCCGGGTCCAGTGCCGAAGCCGGTTCGTCCATCAGGATGATCCGCGGATTGGTTGCGAGCGTACGGGCGATGCACAGTCGTTGCTGCTGACCGCCTGACAGTGACATGGCGGAAGTGGTCAGTCGATCTTTCACTTCATCCCACAGCGCGGCCTTCTTCAGGCAGGATTCCACCAGGTCCGCCAGCACAGCACGATTCTTTTCTCCGGCAACACGCGGTCCGTACGCCACGTTGTCAAAGATAGATTTGGGAAACGGGGTCGACTTCTGGAAAACCATTCCCACATGTTTACGCAGCAGCACCACATCCACTGCGGGATCCATGATGTTCTGGCCCTCCACCAGGATTTCGCCCTGGCATCGTGAGCCTTCGATCAGGTCGTTCATACGGTTCAATGTTCTGAGGAACGTACTTTTTCCGCAGCCGGACGGGCCAATCAGAGCGGTCACCGAGCGTTCCGGCACCGTGAGAGAAACATCAAACAGGACCTGATGTTCGCCATAGAAGAAATTCAGGTGCCTCGCTTCGATCGCAGACGAATGAGCTGTCATGTCGAGTTCACGGTCGACACCGGCGACCGAAGGAGGAACATTACCGGAAGTGATTGCGGGCATGATGAAGAACAATCCGAAGACCGGGAGATCAGGTTTTGACACACAACAACGGATGGCGGTTAAAAAATATTACCACCGCAGTCGACGACTCGCGTAGTGCCGCACGATCATCGCCACTGAGTTAATGGCCAGCAGAACAACAAGCAGGACAACAATTCCGGAAGCAGCAACAGCGGTGAAACGTGAATCCGGTTGTTTTGACCAGTCATAAATTTCAATGGGCATCGCGGTGAACTGGTCCAGCGGTGCACGCAGGACCTGCGCCGGGCGAGTCACCAGCTCAATCGGTGAGTCAATGCTTCCCGGGCACATGGACGTGTATGTCAGCGCTCCCAGCATGATCAGAGGAGCTGCTTCACCGATCGCACGTGATGTCGACAGAATGACGCCAGTGGAAATACCTGGGAGTGAAGCGGGAATCACTTGATGCCAGATCGTTTGCCAGCGGGTCGCTCCCAGAGCCAGCGAAGCGACTCGGATGGAACTGGGGACCGATCGCAGAGCTTCCTGCGATGCGGCAATCACGGTGGGCAGAATCACCAGCGTCAGTGTCAGAGCCCCCACGAGGATGTTGTCTTCGTAGATTGGCAGTTTCATCAGTCGGATCTTAAAAAGTCCCATCACGCCAATCAGGCAATGGCCATCAAACAGTCGACTCAGGACCGCCGCAGACGAGCGAAAGACGGTGTAGCCAAGAATGCCGTAGACGATCGAAGGGACACCGGCGAGGTTCGCCAGGTTGATCTTGATGATCCGAACGAGGAAACTGTCTCTCGCGATTTCTTCGAGGTACACCGCTGAGCCCACTCCGACCGGAATGGAAAATATCGCGGTAAAAAGGATGAGCCAGAATGATCCCCAAAGACCAGCCAGCATCCCGGCTTTGGCGGGATTTGTCGAATTGGTATTGGTGACAAAATCCCAAGCCAGACGTCCGATGCTGCTGTAAAAAATTGCGGCGAGGAGAACGACCAGAATGGCCAGCGATGCGTAGGTCGCCAGGCGACATGCCCAGGCAAATAACTGAGAAAGCAAAAGGCGCCGCCGAATGTGCCGATCTGCCCCGGAGATAAAATTGATCGCGGGTTTGACGGCTGAAGCAGGCAGGCTCGCAGAGTTCGCCGGGCTCATTGATACACCTCACGATAACGGCGAAGAATCCAGCCGGAGATCAGATTGATCGTGAGAGTAATCACGAACAGAGTAATCCCGATGGCATAAATGCTCATCCGACTGATGGAGTCTGCGGCGCTGTCACCCGTGCTGGCATGAACCATGAAGGACGTCATCGTCTGAGCGCCCCGAAGTGGATTCAGAGTGGCGATCGGCTGTTGTCCGCCAGCGATCACAACGGCCATGGTTTCACCGATGGCTCGTGAAAAGGCCAGCAGGAACGCGGCCAGAATTCCTGACAGGGCAGCCGGCACGACGACTCTGGCGGACACGTCGAAGCGAGTACTTCCCAGAGCATACGCTGCTTCACGCAGACTGCGCGGCACAGATCGAATTACGTCTTCGCTCAGGGACGCAATCAGTGGCGTGACCATGATGCCGACAACGATTCCTGCACTCAGCGCGTTGAAGGTACCGAGTTCCAGACCCAGCAATCCCAGAGCCGGTTTAAGAATCCACGGCGTAATAAACTTCAGGGCGAAGAATCCATAAACCACCGACGGAATGCCAGCCAGGACTTCCAGAATCGGTTTCAGAATCTCGCGTTCACGCGGGCCTGCATACTCACTCATGTAGATCGCCGCACCCAGCCCGGCTGGCACACTCACGATGGATGCGATCACGGCAACCATGATGGTTCCGGAAAGCAGTGGAATCATCCCGAACCGGCCCGCGTCACCATCGACCGGTTTCCAATGCGTGCCTGTAAGGAATTCCCAGAGCGAGACCTGTTCGAAAAATGCTTTCTTCGCACCCGGTGCGTAAACGGCATTTCCCAGCAGCACCAGAATAATGGCGGCCGTTGTCAGAACCGAAAGAGCCGCGCACAGGAACAGAGCAGCCTGAATGACTTTCTCGTGACGACGAGAAAACCGCTGCTTCGTCCATTCTGGTGATTTGACTGCTGTCATACGATTTACTTCGCAACTGCTGCGTCAAACGCATCGCGACTGGCCTGCATCTGATCGTCTGCAAGATCCACATAGCCCACCTTACTGACCTGGGCCGCACCTTCGTTCAGATAGAAGCGGACAAAATCCTGGACTTCCTGTCGAGCGAGCGATGATTTCTTCACGTAGATAAACAGCGGTCGCGACAGTGGCTTATAGTCTCCGGCCTTTACGGCTTCTGGAGTTGGGGCAACGCCGTCCGCGGGATTGTCGGTCGGCGAAATCCGGAGGGCCTTTACCTTGTCGGTGTTGGAAAAATAATAGGCACAGCCGAAAAAGCCCATGCTGCCTTTGTCGCCCGAAACACCGGTGATTGTGACATTGTCATCGGCGCTGGGGCTGTAGTTTTCGGTGATGGCGTCTTCTTTGCCATTGATGGCTTCGGTGAAGTAGTCAAACGTGCCCGATTCCTCACCCGCTCCGAACAGTGCAACGGGAACATCCGGCCAGGATGGATCGACATCTTTCCAACTCTTGACGGTGCTACCCGGTTCCCAGATTTTCTTAAGCTGGGCCACTGTGATTGAGTCGACCCAGGTGTTCTCTTTGTTGACACAGACGGTCAGTCCGTCGAGAGCCACTTTGAGTTCCAGCAGTTCGATGCCATTCTTTTCGCAGTCGGCCTTTTCGCTGTCTTTCACAGGGCGGGAGGCGTTGGCGATGTCGATGCGGCCCGCAATCATTTCTTTGAAGCCGGTCCCGGTTCCGGTCACTTTCAGAGCCACTTTGACGTCAGTGAACCGCGATTCAAACTCTTCTGCGACGGCCGCCGTGATCACTTTTACGGTGCTTGATCCGTCGATTTGGATGCGAGTCTCTTCTGCAGAACCGAATTTTTCGCCTGCAGGAGCTTCGCCGGCCTGCGGAGGGCTGTCTGTTTCAACGGTACAGCCAAAAACGGCCATGGCCAACCCCAAAATGGCCGGGGCAAAAACCAGCTTCCGATAAAAAAACATTCCGCCTCACCCTTTGATGAATTCCTGTGTTCAGTACAGGGCGACATTCGCCCCAGCCGCCTCATTCAACGAAGTCATTGTTAATTTTTTATTAAGGCAGCTTAAGTGGCATCCGGAATTGAATCAACCAATTGTTAAGATGCAGCTATTTGTGGAGCGAAGACGGGCTTGAACGTGGCCTGAACCTTCACTCGTCCTGCGAAGCGATGAACTGAACGCGGAACTCGCTGCCGCTGCCGAATTCGCTTTTGACGGAAATGGTGGCGGAAATGGCCTGACAAAGATGTTTGACGATTGCCAGACCCAACCCTGAACCGCCGCGTTCCCGGGATCGGTCCCGTTCAACCCGATAAAATCGTTCGAAGATTCGCCCGAGAAGTTCTTCAGGAATTCCGGTTCCGGTGTCACGAACAATGATGGCTGGGCTAAGGGAGTCCGCCAGCACCTCAACGATCACCGAGCCGCCCGCATTTGTATGTTTAAGAGCGTTGTCGACAAGGTTGCTGAGAATGGTTCGCAGGGCCTGCGGGTCAGTGTTGAGAACCAGTTCGTCAGAACCCGTATGAATCAGACGCACAGATCGGCTGTCAGCGACCGTGCGAAAGCTGCGGACGATATCTTCGACGACGGCAAGGGCATCGATCGATTCGATATTCAGAATCTGCTGGCCGGATTCCACGCGTGCCAGTTGCAGCATTCCGAGAATCAACTGCAGCAGTCTTTCCGACTGTTCTTCAATCTGTTTCAAAAAGCGTTCGGCCGCTGCGGGATCAGCCAGAGCCCCGCCAAGAAGCGTATCGGTGCAGGCCTGAATGACTGTCAGCGGAGTTTTCAATTCATGGGAGACACCGCTGACAAAATCCCGACGCATGGCTTCAAGGCGACGAATTTCAGAAACGTCGCGGACCACAACCACGGCCCCGGCATGAGGACCTTTCATAATCGGAATTGCCACCAGCACCAGATCGGTTTGTTCTCGGCTGGTTCGATATTCCAGCGTTTGCATTTGTCGACTCGAAATAGCGTCCGCAACTGTTTCAAGAAACGCCGGGACACGTACGGCTTCATACAGGCGATGGCCGGTCCCAATGGCATGGCTGACAGCAAGCAGGTTTCGGGCTCCTGCGTTGAGAAACGCGATCCGTTGTTCAAGATCGATTGCGATCACGCCTTCAATCATCGAATCCAGAACCGTCGTGAGCAGGTCTGCGGACGAGCGAGCCATTCGTTCGGTGTTTTGCAGGCGACTGATCTGGTCCTGCCGTTCCTCTTCCAGGTTTTGCAGAGAATTAGCGACCTGACCGAGTTCATCGTGGCGGTCAGAAATTGTCAGCAGCATGTCTTCCCGCAGGTTGGGATCGATGGATTGATGCAGGTTCAGTGACATCGACTGCAGGGGGCTAACAATTCCAGCAGTGACAAAGGCCATGCAGATAATTCCGATCAGCCAGGTGAAGATGGCCGTTCGCAGCGCGGCCGAGTGAATCGGCGCAACTTCTTCCCGAACGGCGGCAGGTCGGGCCAGTGCGAGCAGGACTGCCGAAGACTTGCTGGCTGGTATGGCAACGGCCTGTCCAAACACCAGGTATTCGAGCTTGTCGTTGCCGATCCGAATGCGAACTGCCGACTTGCCGTCCTTCAGAGTTCTCTGAACAACCGACTGAATCGTGATGTCCCGTTCCGGGCTCGCGACTGACGCAATCAAGGAGTTCAGTTGACCGTCCAGTAGCCAAAGTGTTGTTCCGGTGATGGCCAAACGGGTCTTCCACAGTGCTATTACCGCGTCTGGTGTCGCTCCGTTTTCAAGTTCATCACGGATCGCGATCGTCGATTGCTGCAGAACGGCCTGCTGGCGATTCAATGACTGCCTCTCAAGCTGGCTGCCCAGCGTCAGAAGTAGGCCGGTCAGCGCAATTGCTGAGAGCAGGGTGTAGAGCCCTGTAATCTTCCAGAACAGCCGTGATCGAATCCAACTCACCAAGAACACCTGATTCAAAGACTGATCTCTTTGCGGAAGCCGCTCAGAGTCCCTGCTTTTCCTGAGATGATATCAACCGCCGCTCGCGTTTCAGATCCAGGCTGCCGGGAGTTCAGGAAGTTAACAATTCCGCCTGAATTCTGCCAAAACGGTCATCGCGGCGAGGGGCGCAATGGCCTTATGAAATCGCCCGTAAGGCGATTTTTGCGTTGCGGTTTTGGCCGTAAATGTTGGCGTTATGCGATGCCGGCCAGGCCGACGGGCGAAACAGTGCAGATTCGCGGATCTGAGACGAATTTGCTATCAGAAGAACTTTGCGACCAGGAAAACCGCTTCATTGAGCGGTCGCCTCGGGGACTGATTGCAACTTCGCAGTCCCTTCGTAGAATCGCGGCTTCTTAACAGGAAATTAACAAATGGACCCGGGTCGGCGGTGAACTTTGGAAAGCACAGCAATCGTTAATCTGGTGACGCACCTCATCGGCGGACTCGGCATTTTCCTGCTCGGAATGAAGCACATGTCCGACGGAATGCAGGCCGTCGCGGGATCAAGTCTTCGGCGAATGATCAGCCTTGTGACCGGGAATCGACTGACAGCGACGATCGTAGGCACGGCGGTCACCTGCATTGTTCAATCCAGTTCGGTGACGACGGTGATGGTCGTTGGTTTTGTGAACAGTGGAGTCATGCAGCTCACGCAGGGCGTGGGCGTGATCATGGGAGCCAACATTGGTACGACCATCACTGGCTGGATTCTGGCGCTGAGTGTCGACAAGTATGGTCTGCCCATGCTGGGGGGCGCAGCTTTTGTGTACCTGTTTACTCGTGGCGACCGGTTCCGTTACTGGGCTCTGACCATCATGGGCATCGGCATGGTGTTCTTCGGGCTGGAGATCATGAAGAACTCGTGTGCCATCATCAAACAATTGCCGACTTTCGAATCCTGGCTAAAAGCGTTTGAAGCGAAGAGTTATTTTGGCGTCCTGAAATGTGCCATGGTGGGATGTGTCCTTACGACGATCGTCCAGTCATCATCGGCCATGCTGGGCATCACAATTTCCCTCGCATCACAAGGTATCATTGACTATCAGACCGCCGCAGCTTTGGTTCTGGGGGAAAACATCGGCACGACGATCACTGTATTTCTGGCATCGCTGGGGACCACAACAAATGCTCGCCGGGCAGCTTATTTTCATGTGATGTTCAACGTAATTGGCGTCCTTTGGATTACCGCGATCTTCCCGTGGTATGTCAATGCGATTGAGTGGCTGATTGGTGTTGACGCCGCCAAGCCTGTCATCGTTGGTGGTAAAGAGACGTATCCTCATGCGATCGCAGCGATTGCAGCCGTTCATACGGTGTTCAACGTCGCGAACACAATTATCTTTTTCCCCCTCCTGCCGATCTGCGTGCGTTTTCTTGTCTGGGCTGTGCCCAGCAAGCCTTTTAAAGAGAAACCGAAACTGACAGACCTTGACGTCCGGATGCTGGAAACACCGTCAATGGCTATCGAGCAGTCCTTCAAGGAACTGCAGAAGATGGGCGAAGGCTGCATGAAGATGCTGGACTGGGTCAAAGAACTGCGAGGACAGGACGAACCCGATCGGGTACTCTCTGATCGATTGAAGCATCGCGAACAGATTCTCGATAGCGTCCAGGATGAAGTCTCCGCGTACATCACCAATCTTCTGTCCGGCAACATTCCGCATGCGGTGGCTGATGAAGCGCGTCGGCAACTGCGGATCGCCGATGAGTACGAATCCGTCAGCGATTATCTGGCCAATCTCGAAAAGTTTGATCGAAAGCTGCGACGCGACGGACATCGATTTTCGCCCGAGCAACGTGCTGATCTGGACCAGCTGAATCAGTTTTCCGTGGACTATCTGGCTGCCGTGAATGAAGCCCATGCGGTGACCAATCGGACGGTCCTGGTGAAGACGGAGCCCTTTTCCCGCCGCCTGAAAGATACGATCAGGATGCTGCGAAAGAAGCACATGGAAGATCTGTCCAGGGGTGAAATCGCTCCTGCGGTGACGATCGCCTTTATGGCTGCGCTCAATGCCTATTCGCGAGTTCGAGATCACGTCCACAGCGTGGCGGAAGAAATTTCCGAAGAGAAATAGCCGGTCGGTTCCCGTGCTGCCGTATTGAGTCCACAATACGATGACCACGGCTCGCGCCACCAATCAGGCGAGCTCCTTCACTGCCTGAGTTATTCTGGTTCGCAGCCGACTTCTCCTGCGCAACACACTGGACTTTATTCGATGACCGCTGAATTCCCCCATACTCGTCTTCGTCGAAATCGTCGCACAGACTGGTCACGTCGACTGGTTCGTGAAAACGAAGTCACGGTCAACGATCTTATCTGGCCCGTGTTTGTCGTCGAAGGAACCAATCAGCGAATTCCCGTGGCGTCCATGCCGGGTGTGGCACGGTACTCGGTCGATGTGTTTGTCGAAGAGGCTCGTAAAGCCGCCGACCTTGGTATTCCGGCCATCGCGATTTTTCCCGTCACTCCGCAGGAGAAAAAAACTCCGGATGGCGAAGAATCCTGCAGCCCGGACAATCTCATTTGTCGCGCGATGCGTGCTGTTCGCGACGCTCAGATTTCTGTCGGTCTCATTGCCGATGTCGCTCTGGATCCGTACACGACGCATGGGCAGGACGGACTGGTTCGCAGTGGCTACGTGGTGAACGACGAAACACTGGAGGCTCTGCGCCGTCAGGCTGTCAATCAGGCCAGTGCCGGTTGCGACATCATTGCACCGTCGGACATGATGGACGGGCGAGTTCGTTCTATTCGAGAAGCATTGGACGACAAGGGACATCAGGACGTGCAGATCATGGCGTATTCTGCCAAGTATGCGTCGGCTTTTTATGGCCCGTTTCGAGATGCCGTTGGTTCAGCAAAGAATCTCGGCGGTGGCGATAAACGCACTTACCAAATGGACCCGGCGAATACCGACGAAGCGATTCGTGAAGTTGCTTTGGACATCGCCGAAGGAGCCGACATGGTGATGGTAAAGCCCGGCATGCCTTATCTGGACATTGTCCGGCGTATCAAAGACGGCTTTGTCGTCCCGACTTTTGCCTACCAGGTTTCCGGTGAGTATGCCATGATTTCTGCCGCCGCGAATCATGGCTGGTTGAATCGCGAGGCGGCCATGCTGGAAAGTCTGTTGTGCTTTAAACGAGCCGGTGCAGACGGCGTGTTGACCTACTTTGCCATCGAAGCCGCCGCTCTGATGAAATGACGGCCCGGAGAGATGACTGCGTTCGCAGAACGGCTAGTGCATCCCACATCGGGGATCTTCAAAGCGTCTGGCAACACCGAGAATCGCTGCAGGACAACTTTGAAAAAATCAGAGGATTCCCGGGAGCGTGCGACTTCCGCCTTTGTTCGATTTTTTAAAAATCGCAGCCGCGCACAAACAGGAGGATGATCAAAATCGGAATCGGCAGGCCGATCAGCCAGCCGAGAAGTGCATACTTGACTTTACCATCACGATTTTTTTCCGGCAGCGGCATTACGATTCTCCTCTTGAGGTTCTTGAAACGTGGACTTTGGATTTGGGCGGCGGCGATTCACAGACGGGCTTTGAAGTTACCATTCCGCGCGAACCATCAGCCCCGCCTGGAAGCCTTCAAACATCGTTCGATGCCCTTCCTCGTCGGCCAAAATCCGTGTCGCCAGGTCCACAGTGACAGGATCTGTCGCGGAGGCCTGCTGGATGATCTTCAGGTAATGTTCAATCGCGCCTCGCTCAGCGTCAAGCACACCGTTTACCACCGATGCGATGTTCAGTGAGTCCTCAGGTGGAGTCAGCGATTGCTGATCAAAAGTCAGTTCGAGCGATCCGGGGATTCTCCCGCCCAGTTGTTTGATTCGATTGGCCAGAAGCCGCGCGTGATTCAATTCTTCGGGGACGTCAGAATCGAGTGCCCGCTTGATTTCCACCGCGTCGACCCCATCAAGGAAAATACTGTTGGCGAGGTAGTTAATCACAGTTTCCAGTTCCATGCGGTACGCCGTCTGAAGCAGGCCAATGGTTTCCTGAGTTGATCGTTCCATAAAATACTCCAGTTCAAAATCTCATGAGGTAAAACAGGACACCAGCCGAAACAACATTCGACGATTACTGGGCCACGAAGGCATACGCAGGATTTTCATGGTCAAAATCCCCGTCTTCGAGATCGACGCCTGTGTCGATAGAGTGGTAAACGTACCGTTCAACAAGCGACCCAGCTTTCCCCGGTTCAGTCCATCCATAGCTTTCGACTCCGATCATCAGGCCCCGTTCCTCGTCGAAGAAATAGCGGCTGCGGGAGAAGTCCGGAGAAACAGTCTTTTCAAAATGAATTTCAAACACCGAGGCGTCGATCTCTGCGACATTGTCTGATGAAACCGAGCATTCGACGTGTTCGGCCCAGTCATCTCTGACTTTAAAAAATTCTCGCGTGCGCATCACCAGTTTTTCGAGGCCGGAGTCCGTCATGGGATAACGACAGTTCTGTCGGGCCATGCGGCTTTCCGGATCAAGACGCCAGACTCGACGCAGCGCAGCCAGGGCTTTGGTAGGTCTGACGAGCATGCGGTTGTCATTCCGGCCGTCGACGAACAAAGCCTCCTGATCTTTGTCTTCCCATCGCATGTAAACGCTGAACGGTTCACGTCGAAATTTGACGTTGATGTTCTCTCGGCCCTGCAGGTTGCCTCGCACATCTTCCTGAAGTTCCAGCATCGCCGTATAACTTTGGTACTCGGCAGCTTTGGCTTCAGCGGTTGTCAGCCGGAGCTGAAAATCGCTGAATTTGGCCTTTACTGACGACGCATTCAGGCTCGGATAACCGATTTCCGGCGACACGCTTTCGACTGCGGCAACGGTAACTGCCTCAGGAGGCAACGCGGCGCCTGCACCCTCGTCAAAAAAATGCGAGTACGCGCCAATACAGGCTGCGGAGAATATGGCACAACCCATGACTTTAATTTTTGAGACCACTACGACACTCCTTCAGAAGAGGACATCAGCGGAGAGCAAACGTCGTGCCCAGCATTGCAAGGGACTTTCGATCGCTTTGTAAAGCCTTTTACAGTAGAGGTTTGCGTTGTTTCCATCTGATCGTTTTGAGCGGCCGCAGTCTCAGCAGGGAGTGGTCGGCGATCGATCAGTTCAGTCGTCTGCACTCCATCAGCGGAACATGTCGTGAGTGCTGAGGTCTCACTGGCGAACGGTTATTTCTTGAATCGCGTCAAGCGTGTTTCGTTCATGTCGTGCAGAGAATTGGCAGCACAGTGCAGAGATGTCCTGATCTCAATTGAAGTCGAAGCATCCCGGGAAGTACCGTACTTCGCCTCCGTACTTCAAACCGTGATTCCAGAACAGTCTCGCAGAAAGCTTCAAAGTGACATCGCGTCATCAAATCGTTGGGCTCGGCGAAGTACTCTGGGATGTGTTTCCCGACGGTCCTCGTTTTGGCGGCGCGCCGGCGAATTTTTGCTGCAGCGGCAAAGAAGTTGGCGGAGAGGCATTCGATGTGGCCATGGTCAGCTCGGTCGGAACTGACCTGCCTGGAAAAAAAGCATTGCAGGAATTTGAGCGTCGGAGTGTCAATGTGTTGCATCTGGCATCACTCGATCGGCCCACAGGTCAGGTTCTGGTGACGCTCGATTCTGTGGGACAGGCCAGCTATCAATTTCTGAACGACACCGCGTGGGACCATCTTGGCTGGTCCGATGATTTGCAGACTCTTGCGGCTCGCACCGATGCCGTCTGCTTTGGGACCCTTGGTCAGCGCAGTGAAATATCGCGCCGCACGATTCGTCAGTTTGTGGCCGCTACGCCGGCTCATTGTCTGAGAATTCTGGACGTCAATCTGCGGTCGCCGTTTTGGGATTCAGACGTAATCCTTGATTCTGTTCCGCTTGCCAACGTGCTGAAGCTTAACAATGACGAACTGCCGCTCGTTGCCGATCTGCTTTCCATCCCCGGCGATCCGCTTGAGCAACTGACGGCGCTCCGGCAGAAGTTCTCACTTCGGCTCGTGGCACTAACCTGCGGAGCCAGCGGCTCGATCCTGCTGAATGACAAGGGTGCCGTCAGTCAGCTTCCGGGACAATCCACGATTGTTGTAGACACCGTCGGCGCCGGTGATGCCTTTACGGCAGCGATTACCATTGGTCTGCTGTTGCAGATGCCGCTTCAGGAAATTCATGCGTGGGCCGATCGAGTGGCCGCCTTTGTATGCACGCAGCCCGGCGCGACACCATCATTTCCTGAAGCTTACCGAGTGAATCTCAGAGTTCAGGCATAAGGCAATTGGAGATTCACCGTCCGTTTTTCGTGACTGGTTCTGGCGGACGCATTGTTTTCGAGGACGGGCTACGTCGCCGGTGCAGTACGCACCGGGCGATTGTTCTGGCCGACTACTGAACTACACTACTCCACAGTTGACTGGTTGCCATGAATTAAGACTCCTTTGAGCTTTGAGCTGCAGAGAATTGAGCGGCAGGAAACGAGCTAAAAATGTCGATCTCTGATCACTGGCACGAACTGGGCTGCAGCCTGGATGCTCTTGCTGGCGACCAGTCGAGATGGTCTCAGGCCACCTTCGGAACAGATCAGGAACGTGGCCCGCTCGGGGCATTGCGTCACTTGGAAAAAGAAGCTCGCGAGACGCAGGAGGCTCCCGCGGATTCGGAAGAATACGCCGACTGCTTTCTGCTGATCCTCGATGCCGCCCGCCGCGCGGGAATCTCACCGCTGCAGCTGATTGACGCCGCTCAACGCAAGATGGCCATCAATCGAGAACGCACCTGGCCAAAGCCTGTCGACGATAATCCCGTGGAACACATTCGCTGACAGAATTCCTGCGGCTCTGGACCATCCAGCAGAACTTCCAATTGGAACCCTGATGAAAATCACACGTCTTGAAGTCTTTGTCATCGGCGATGGTCCGGAAATTGATCCGGACAAAGGCGGCGTCGAACCGCTGGCCTGTGTTCGCATACGTACAGACGAAGGACTGAGCGGCCTCTCGGAAGTCTTTCGCGTGCCATCGGGAGTTGTGCAGGCCACTGTCGGAGATGCACACACTCACTTCGGTCGCCTACTTATCGGCCAGGAGATCACTCATCCCGAGCGCCTGTGGCAGCACATGTGGGATGCGTTCATGCATACCAATCGCCGTGGCTGGGAGATCATTATTCTCGGGGCGCTGGATGTCGCCATCTGGGACCTTTATGGGAAGAAGATGAAGCAGCCCGTCTGGAAACTACTCGGCGGTGCCCAACGCGGGCCGTTTCAGTCGACGGTGGGAAGCTCAGCGGAAGTTGTGCCATACTGCACACTGGTGTCGGATGTCTGGGGCGGCGAAGCGATGTTTTCGTAGCAGGTGGCCCGTGCGGAAACGCTGGCCGCGCTGGGTTATCGGGCGTTCAAAGTGGAACCCATGATGTCGACTCCGAGTGACGTTGTGGAACTGGCTCGCCGCTGCCGCAAAGCCATCGGCGATGATCTGCCGTTGATGGTCGATGTGGGCTATCTGTTCGTCGTGCAGCCATACATGACCACCTGCGGAGGACTCACCGAAGCCAAACGCATTGTCGAACTGGCGCTGTCACGCGGTGCTCAGGTGTCCCCCGGAAACTGGTCGACTCAGATTTTGGGAGCCGCATCCGTTCATCTGGCAGCCTACTCCCCGATCACACCATTCATCGAATTCGCGCCGGCCGAGGTGTTTGAATCCCCCTTGCGCCGCGAACTCCAGAACGCCGGCTTTCCCGTCATCAACGGAGCCATCTCGCTCCCGGAACAAGCGAGTATCGGGTACCAGTTGCCGACGGAGATCTTCGACCATTTTCGCATTCGTTAAGCAGGGCATCGCTCTTTACCTGAAAGAATCGAAGAGAAGAATTGCAAACGAATTCCTCCGACATCTGTGATCTTTGCTGATTCGGGATTCGGGATTTTCAACGTGACGTTTGGCATGACTACGAATTGCGCCCAAAGACAAACTGCCAAATCGCCCTGGCCGAAGCCACAAACGCCAGGCTCACCCAAGAAGACAAAAATCCACAAAATTCATGAAACTCGAAAACCAAAACCAAGAAGATATATCCCCCGATAAACCAAAGTGAGTGCCATTCGGCTCCGCAGACATGCCGTCAATTCTGCGGCAACAGTTGACGCCCCAGGGGTGCGTTCACTAAAACCGTCTGAACGCTGGATGATAATCACTGCACTCAAACAGTTATGCAGCAGGATCTTTGGGACAAAATAAATCCTTCCGCAAGTGGCACTCCACAAGAGCTTCAAGCGTGGATAAAACGTCCGTCAACCTTTTAAAACGTTTGAAAGAACCTGATTCTGATGGCGCCTGGTCACGGTTCGTGGAGCTCTACACTCCGCTGATGTTCTACTGGTCTCGGCAGCACGGACTCAACGGAACTGATGCAGCCGACCTGGTGCAGGAAATTCTTACACTGCTGGTCACAAAGCTGGCATCGTTCGAATACGACGCCAGTCAGCGGTTTCGAGGCTGGCTTCACACCGTCACGCTGAACAAGGCCCGTGACTGGAATCGGCGACAATCGCTTCGGCCAAATACCGATCAATCCTCATTCTTCGAACACGTAGCCGAAAACAGTCGCTCGGATGCGTTTGAAGAACGCGAATACCGGGCTTTTTTAGTGGAACGTGCCAAACAGTTGATTGCTGCAGAATTTGAACCAATCACCTGGACCGCCTGCTGGATGTATGTTGCCGAGGATCAATCGGCCGCAGACGTCGCCGGAAAACTGGGAATTTCTACCAATGCTGTTCGAGTCGCCAAGTGCCGTGTGCTGAAGAGGTTACGTCAAGAACTGGCTGGTTTGCTGGAATAATCTCTGATCTGTCTGAAATGTTGCCGCACTTTCGCGAGTAGTACGCCTATGAGGTACGGATGCTTGCGGTCTGTTGATTTAGTGATCCCCGTTCGATCTGAAAACCTCCCAAGAAACGCCAAACTCTTCACACATCACCTTCTCTCCCGATGAGAACTCCCATGAATCCTGCCAATTGCCCAAGCCCTGATCAACTGCTGCA
>Ga0209491_10001302_pt1 | contig 49342 bp, 58 predicted proteins | sample BON02_FD_187213 | JGI IMG/M metagenome (GOLD analysis project Ga0209491, IMG submission 187213) | Freshwater microbial communities from Lake Bonney liftoff mats and glacier meltwater in Antarctica - BON-02 (SPAdes) (version 2) | ecosystem: Environmental > Aquatic > Freshwater > Ice > Glacier...
TGGGGATGGACGGCATGCCGCGCCGGATCCCGGATTATCCAGAAGCGTTCACTTACTTCAACCAAGTGTCGTCCTATGGCTATATGATCATGGCAGCTTCGATGGCGATCTTCTTCGTCAATCTGGCCTATGCGTTCATTGCCGGTAAGAAGGCCGGGGACAATCCGTGGGGCGAAGGTGCAACGACGCTGGAATGGACCTTGTCCAGCCCGCCGCCTTACCACCAGTTCGAAACGCTGCCGGTGATCGAAGATCATCAGGATTATCACGATCATCGCCAGCCCGCCGCGACCTGAAAAATCTGCCGCTCCGTGATTGGAGTGGCAGCGGACAAAAAAGGTGGGGGTGTACCGGATGCGGTGCGCCCCCATCTGTTAAGAAACCCAAGGAGCAAGCCGCAAGGCCAAGACGTAACCAAATGAACACAGCCCCCTCCCTGACCACTCCGGCGCTGCCTGCCGACTGGCGCGATTTCTACGCGCTGACGAAACCGCGGGTGATGAGTTTGGTGATTTTCACCGGCTTGTGCGGATTGCTGGCCGCGCCTGGATCAATCAATCCGGTGATTGGCTTCACGGCGATTCTGTGCATTGCGCTGGGCGCTGGCGGGGCGGCGACGCTGAACCAATGGTGGGAAGCTGACCTTGATGCGGGCATGAAACGCACCGCAGGGCGCCCTATTCCGGGTGGGCGGATGAAGCCAACTGATGCACGTGATTTCGGTATCGCCCTGTCGGTTGGTTCCGTACTGATCATGGGGCTGGCGGTCGGCTGGCTAACAGCGTCGATCCTGCTGGTTTCGATCATCTATTACGCGGTAATCTATACCATCTGGCTGAAGCCGCGTACGCCGCAGAATATCGTTATTGGCGGCGGTGCGGGCGCTTTTCCGCCGATGATCGGCTGGGTCGCGGTAACCGGCGATATCACGCTGATGCCGGTGCTGTTATTTGCGATCATCTTCATGTGGACGCCGCCGCATTTCTGGGCACTCGCGCTGTTTATCAAAAGTGATTACGCCAAGGTTGGCATTCCGATGATGCCGGTCGTCCGCGGTCAGGCTTCGACCCGGCGGCAAATCTTGGCCTATTCCGTGCTATTGGTGCCCGTGGCCGCGGCACCTTGGTTTATCGGCGGCACTGGCGCGATTTATGGTGTAACCGCTCTGGTTCTGTCCTTAGCGTTCCTCGCGCTGTCCGTTCCGGTGGCGACACGTATTTCTGCAGATGGTGACGCCATGAAACCGGAAAAACGGCTGTTCGCCTTCAGCATCATCTATTTGTTCGCCCTGTTCGCCGCGCTGGTGGTTGACCGGGTCGCTGCCCATCAAGGATTTGTCACATGACACCCGAAGAACAGACCGAATATCGCCGCCGCCAGAAAAGTCGCAACCTTGTGATGGGCGCGGTGCTCGTCTTTTTCGCGATTTTGTTTTATGCCATTACCATTGTTCGCATAGGTGACTGACCATGAATATGCCGGCTGCTATTGATCAGAAAAACCTCCGGGTCGGCCTGTTGGCAGGCCTTGGTGCTTTGTCGATGTTGGGCCTCGGCTATGCAGCTGTGCCGCTGTATCAATTGTTCTGTCAGGTAACCGGTTTTGGCGGCACCACCCAGCGCGCAAGCGTGCAAGAGGCCGGTCTCGCTGAACGACTTGCCGCCAGCGCCGGCACCAAAGAAATCTCAATCCGCTTCGACGGCAATGTTGCTTTCGATGTTCCGTGGACATTCCGCGCCGAACAGGTGACCGACACCGTGCAGGTCGGGGTTCGCGACATGGCGTTCTATATTGCGAAAAACAACAGCAATGTGCCGATCACCGGCACCGCCACCTTCAATGTCGAGCCCGAGCAGACGGGAAAATACTTCAATAAAATCCAATGCTTCTGCTTTACGGAGCAGACATTGCAGCCGGGCGAAGAAGTCCGCATGCCGGTGCTATATTACATCGACCCTGCGATTATGCAGGACGAAAACGCCAAAAATGTCGAGCAGATAACACTCAGTTACACGTTTCATAAGGCGATAGAGCCGGAGTCCTAGGCTGAACCGGGCCGTAAAATCGCCTATCAAAATGTCCAAATTGCTGCCTCAGGCACTGGACCTAATTCACATGGCCCATTAAGGCCGTTCGAAACCGCTCTGACAGGATAATTGATTCATGGCCGGCAAAGTAAACCACAGTTACCATATTCTGCCGCCCGATATTTGGCCCTTCATGGGCTCTGTATCGGCATTGACCTTTACCAGCGGCATGGTGTTATACATGCATGATATGCCGAACCATGCCATTGTGCTGGGTCTTGGTATTGCCGGGCTGATCGCGACCTTCTTCAGCTGGTTCTCCAATATCGTCAAAGAAGCGGAGGAAGGCTTTCATACGCCGGTCGTTCAGCTCCATCTGCGTTATGGAATGATCCTGTTCATTGCGTCCGAGGTTATGTTCTTCGTTGGCTGGTTCTGGGCTTGGTTTAATTTTGCCCTATTTCCTGCGCCGATCGAGATAATCGATGGTGTGACCGAAAGTTTGTTTAGTGCTGGCACTCTCGTCGGGCAATTCCCGCACAAGGGACTTGAAGTACTTGATGCGTTCGACCTTCCGCTTCTCAACACGCTGATCCTGCTGTGTTCGGGTACCACCGTTACCTGGGCGCACCATTCGTTGATCCATGGCGATCGTGACGGCTTGAAGAAGGGCTTGATGGCAACAATCGCACTCGGAATACTCTTCACGTCAATTCAGGCGTATGAATATTCTCATGCACTTGGTGCTTTCGGCTTTGGTCAAAACACCTATAGTTCTGCCTTCTACATGGCGACCGGTTTCCATGGCTTTCACGTCGTGATCGGCACGATCTTCCTGATCGTCTGTCTTGCGCGCACCTACAAAGGCCACTTTACTCCGCGCCAGCACTTCGGTTTCGAAGCGGCCGCATGGTATTGGCACTTCGTCGATGTGGTGTGGCTGTTCCTCTTCATCGCCGTCTACGTCTGGGGCGGTTGGGGTGCTGAAATCCACTAATGCCCTCAGATAATTCTGAGCCAGCGAAGGGGCAGCCACGCATGAGCGAGGCTGCCCTTTTCGGTTTGCGTCCCAATTGCGGCGCGCGAACGCTGTTTGGCGGTCTGACCAAGTTTGCCGATCATTGCCGCGTCTGCTCGCTAGATTTCACCAAATTCAACGTGGGTGACGGACCGGCAGCGTTTCTGATCATGATTGTCGGCGGAATTGTTGTCGGGCTGGCAATCTTGTTGCAATTGACTTTCGAACCACCATTCTGGGTTCATGCATTGCTGTGGATCCCACTGATCATCGGGATGGTAATTTATGGTTTGAGAGCAGCCAAGGCAGCATTGGCACATGCCGAATATAGCAATAACGCGGGCGAGGCAGGACGCAAAGAATGAAAATCCGTGAACTTCCGGTAATTGCCACCATTATTGTCTTGGCCGCAGTTGCAATCATGATTGCGCTCGGGTTTTGGCAATTGGGGCGCCTGAACGAAAAAGAAGCTCAGCTGGCGTTTTACGCTAATGCGCAGAATGACCAAAGCGAAGTAGGATACCCCCTCGATGAAAAATCGATTGAGGCCGCCCTTTATCGGCGCAGCCGCTTCGATTGCACGCAGGTCGCGGCTATCCGCTCGGTCGCGGGTACGTCCGCCACTGGCCGCGCGGGCTGGGCGCATAAGGCGGAGTGCATTTTGCCCGGCGGCGCTTCGGGTGAAGTTGCGCTGGGCTGGTCCCGCGATCCGCAGGCGCCCGAATATATTGGCGGAGAAGTCGCCGGGATTGTTGCGCCAGGTGGACGGATAGTTGCCGACCCGCCGCTTGCCGGGCTCGATCCGCTCGCCAAACCCGATCCGGCAGATATTCCCAACAACCATCTGGCATATGCCGGGCAATGGTTCTTTTTCGCGCTGACGGCGTTGGTGATATTCTTTCTGGCTGTGCGGCGGCGCAAGCAAAGTTAGTTAAGGGCAGCACCGCAAGTTTCCCCGGCTAAAGCGCCTCTCGCTTGCCCTCGGAGCACTGCGCAGCTAACCGCTTTGGCACCATGCAATATGTCTCCACACGCGGCGCTGCGCCGACACTTAATTTCGAGGGCGTAACACTCGCCGGTTTGGCTGATGACGGCGGTCTGTATCTGCCGTCTGAATGGCCGCGCTTTAGCGAAGGGGAGATCGCCGCAATGGCGGGGCTCCCCTATGCCGAATTGGCCGTCAAGATCATGCAGCCATTTGTGGGTGACAGCCTGACGCGGGCTGAATTGAAGGATTTGTGCGATCAGGCATATGGCCGGTTTTCCCACGCCGCCGTTACCCCGTTGACGCAATTTGATGAGCAGCAATGGCTGCTCGAATTGTTCCACGGGCCCACGCTGGCATTCAAGGATGTGGCGCTGCAATTGCTAGGGCTATTGTTTGAGAAATTCCTTACCCGCAGCAAGGATCACCTGACCATTGTGGGCGCAACCAGCGGCGATACCGGGTCCGCGGCAATTGATGCTGTGGCCGGACGTGAGCGGATCGATATCTTTATGCTCCACCCAAAAGGCCGGGTGAGTGATGTGCAGCGACGCCAGATGACTACGGTGCGCGCTCCCAATGTCCATAACATAGCCATCGAAGGCAGTTTCGATGATGCACAGGCAATGGTGAAGCGGGTTTTCCGCGATCAGGCGATGACTTCGCGCTTTAACATCGGTGCAGTCAATTCAATCAACTGGGCCCGGTTGATGGCGCAGGTGGTATATTACTTCGCCTCCGCGCTGCAATTGGGCGCGCCGCAGCGCAAGGTCGCATTTTCTGTCCCGACCGGTAACTTCGGTGACGTATTCGCAGGATATGTCGCGGCCAAAATGGGTTTGCCGATTGAGCGGCTGATCGTGGCGACGAACATCAATGACATTCTCCACCGCGCATTGTCGGATGGCGATTACTCCGCCGGGACGGTGACAGCCACCGCAGCCCCGTCGATGGATATTCAGGTCAGTTCAAATTTTGAACGGCTGCTGTTCGATTGCGGGGACCGTGATGGCCCGGCAATGTCTGCCCAAATGGCGCAGTTCGAAGCGGACAAGGCGATGCGGCTGACCAATGCCCAGCGAGAAGGCGCGTCCGGGCTGTTCACCAGTGCCCGCGCCGATGCAGCTCAGATGGCGCAGGCTATGCGCTGGGCAAGCGAGCAATGCGGTGAAATCATTGACCCGCACACTGCCATCGGCCTCCATGCAGCGCGCGAAGCTGGCCTTGCGCCGGATATTCCGATTGTGACCCTGGCCACGGCCCACCCGGCCAAATTCCCTGACGCGGTCGAGCGCGCGACCGGCCAGCGCCCCTCCTTGCCCGCCCGCGTTGGCGATCTGTTCGCGCGCGAGGAAGCCTATGCCGAATTACCCGGTGACTATGATGCTGTGACTGCGTTTATCGCTGAACGCGCGACGCCAAGTTCCTGATGGCCCGGTTGGCCGAACAACCGCTGATTCTGGAAGGGGCAGCTTGGGGCGATTACGGATTGGTCGACAGCGGCGATGGCCGCAAGCTGGAGCGGTATGGCCCTTACCGGTTTATCCGGCCGGAACCGCAGGCAATGTGGCAGCCGCGCTTCTCCCAATGGGAAGCGCAAGCGGAGTTTGTTCCCGGTTCCGATGAAGACGGCGGCGGGCGCTGGCTGTATGACAATCCTGTGCCAGAAGATGGCTGGCCGCTGAAATGGCGGGAAGTCGAATTTACCGCGCAATGCACGCCGTTCCGGCATTTGGGGTTCTTCCCGGATATGGCGCCGGTGTGGGACTGGATGCGCGATCAATTGGACGGCAAGGTCGACGCGCAGACGCTCAACCTGTTTGGCTATACTGGCGTTGGCAGTCTGGCACTGAGCCAACACGGTCCGGTCACACACGTTGACGCGTCAAAGAAATCAGTCGGGCAAGCGAGAGAGAATGCAGAGTTGGCCGGCATGGCGGATCGCCCGATTCGCTGGCTGGTCGATGATGCCGCAAAATTCACCGCGCGCGAAGTGCGGCGAGAAAAGCGTTATGACGGGATCATTCTGGATCCTCCGAAATTTGGACGCGGGCCGAAGAATGAAACATGGCGGATTGAGGACAGTCTTGCGCCGATCGTAGGCGATTGCCGCGAGTTGCTCGATGCTGACAGCAGCTTCCTGTTCCTGACCGTCTATGCGGTGCGCATGTCCAGCCTGGCGCTGGGCGGTTTGCTTGCCGAATTATTTGCTGATTTGCCCGGTACGATTGAACATGGCGATCTGGCGGTGCGCGAGGAAGGCGAGGGCGGGCGCTTGCTGCCTACCGCAATCTTCGCGCGCTGGCGAAATTCCGTCTAAGGGGCTCAAATGAACGATTCGCTTATTCTGGAAGTCGCCGATTTCGAACATGATGTCCTGACTGGCATCTATTCTGAAGAAACAGGCAAGCCGCAGCCGCTCCGTATCAGCATGGCAGTGACGTTGAAATGCGCCGATCATTACGAACCGGATACGCCGCTGGAAGCCAGCAAGAATTACATGGATCTGAAATTCGCCGCCAGCGAAGGGTTGCCGCAAGGCGTCCATTTCAAGCTGATTGAAGCAGTTGCAGATCATATTATCGATACGCTGATGGTGCAGGACGAACGGATCGAGGCGGTCACGGTCAAAATCGTCAAGCTGGCAATCGCCGAAGCGAATGAACAGATTGGCATCACCCTGACCCGGCATCGGCGCTGACAGCCATGCAAACAGTGTTGCGGATTGATGGTTTACCCTCTGGCGCACTTGATGCTGCAGTAGAGTTCCACCACATTTGGCTGCCTAAAATACGTGCGACGCTGAGCGGAGAGGCCGATTCACTGGCACTGGTTTTGCCGTCTGCGCCAGTTGATCACCGCGACTGGAGGCGCGGCGTCGCGCGCGACTTGGCACGTGAATTGGCTCCGAAGCGGATCAACTTAATCGCCGGAGACGATGCGGCCGCGATTGCGGCGATCCTAGGTTATTTGGAGCACGCCCCGGGCGTAACCGGACAGTTGCTGCCGGTGGATAGCCATGGCGCGGGAATTCGGGCAAAACGCATCGATGGATAGTTCTTCCCCCCTGAAACCCATCGCGACCAAGCCATTGGTAGATGCATTCCAGCGGCGGATTACATACTTGCGGCTTTCGGTCACTGACCGCTGCGACCTGCGCTGTTCTTATTGCATGCCCGAGAAGATGAAATTCCTGCCCAAGGCGGAAGTCCTGTCGCTGGAGGAATTGCACCAACTTTCACTCGCTTTTATCGCACGCGGTGTCCGCAAGATCCGGCTGACGGGTGGGGAACCATTAGTTCGGCGCGACATGATCGATCTGGTGCGAGCGCTGGGCCGCGAAGTTGGCACCGGGCTCGACGAGCTGACTTTGACCACCAATGCGACGCAATTGGCCCAGCATGCCGGGGCGCTGGCGGCAGCGGGTGTTCGGCGGGTCAATGTCTCGCTCGACACGCGCGATTCTGTGCTGTTTGAACGACTTACCCGGCGCGACCGCCTGGCTGACGTTTTGGCAGGCATTGCCGCCGCCAAGGCTGCAGGACTCAAAGTCAAACTCAACACGGTTGCGCTGAAGGGGTTGAACGAGGTCGAATTACCCGATCTGATAGCTTGGGCGCACAGTCAGGGGCACGATATCACTCTGATCGAAGTCATGCCACTGGGCGAGGTGGATGGAGACCGGATCGACCACTACCTTCCGCTATTGGCGGTTCAGGACAGGCTGAGTGCGCGCTGGACATTAACTCCATCTCCGCATCGTACCGGCGGGCCTGCGCGCTACTTTGACATTCCGGAGACCGGCGGACGGCTTGGTTTGATAACTCCGCTGACCAACAATTTTTGTGAAGGCTGCAACCGGCTGAGGGTGACCGCGACTGGTCAGCTTTACCCTTGCCTCGGCGGCGGAGAGCGCGTTGATTTGCGCGCTGCCATGCGGTCCGATGATCCTGCCGCCCGGCTGGATGCCGCGATGAATGAAGCGATGCGGATCAAGCCCGAGCGCCACCATTTCCGCATCGACGGTCGGGGCGAAACGCCTGCACTGCCGCGCCACATGTCCATGACCGGGGGCTAAGCGATGGTGACCGTGCTGTTCCTTGGGCCGCTGGCCGATATTGCCGGTGTGGCGGAACTTGAATTGCCTGCGCCAATGAATTGGGCGGCGTTGATCGGGGCGGTCAATTCCGAAACAGCAGACCAACTGCGCGAGGACCGGGTTAAGGTCGCCTGCGGAGGCCGTGTCTTGTCGGACAAGCGCCTGCTGAACGCCGCGGACGGGGACGAAGTGGCGTTGTTGCCGCCAGTGAGCGGAGGCTGAGCAACAGCCATGCGCGACATACGTTTACTAGACCAGATATTCATTCCCGGCTCCTTGATTGGCCCGTTTGCTCAGGCAAATCCAGGGCTTGGCGGGGTATGTACATTCGTTGGCGAAGTGCGCAGCGGGGATGATGTCGAGGCGCTTGAATTGACGCATTATGAGCCGCTGACGCTTCCCGGGATGCACGAACTTGCCGATCAGGCCTTTGGCCGTTTTTCGCTGATGGGTTTGCTCATGGTCCACCGGGTCGGGGTTATGAGGCCAGGTGAGCCCATTGTTTGCGTATCCGCTGCGGCGGCACATAGGCGCGGCGCGATCGATGCGGTTGATTTCGTAATGGACCATCTAAAAAGCGCAGCGTGGTTCTGGAAACGGGAACGCCGCAGTGACGGTTGGCATTGGATTGAACCGCGCGCGCAGGATCATACTGACTTGGCCCGCTGGGATTAAATCCGTTGCGGTTTGATCGAGGTCAAAGCGCGCTCAGTCTGACAGGTGCAAATACTCTGCCAACGCAAGGGAGTATTGACCATGTCCAAACATCTGACCCGCGAACTGATTGCCGATCAAGCCAATGTCGTGGCTGCACCGGAAAGTTCGCCCAGTGTTGCTCAAGCAAGCCAACCAGAGAAGGTGGATCGCACTTTCGAAATCCCGACTGGCCTGTATGTGACTACGGCCGCCTGTTATCTCGCCTTTCTGGCAATTCTGGTTACGGCTTTTTCCAGTCCGGGTCTGATCATTCCGATGGCGATTTTCGCTGTCTTTATCATCGGCTTCTTCGGTGTTCCGACTGCTTGGACCCGCATGGCGCCGGCCAGTACCAAACGCCCGATGTCGTGGGGCAGGTTCAGCAGCAATGGTATTGCAACGCTGACCGGTCGCTTGTCCGCAGGTGAGGCCAGCGTGCAAGTGCTGATCCTGCCGGTGCTGGTTGTGTTGTGGGCGCTGGCCGTCGCGACCATCGCGGCCTTAATTTGAAGTAGGTTCTATACCGCTGGAAATCTGGAGCGCCGCACGATTGGTCAATTCAATCCCGCGGGCTCCTTCGCGTTTGATCGCACCGGCTTTTTCCAGTTTCGACAATTGGCGGCTGATCGTTTCGATCGTTAGCCCCAGCATATTGGCCATTTCGCCGCGGGTGAGTGGCAATTCGAATTGACGGGCAGGGTGGCAGGGCGAATCGCTTGCGGCCTGCGCTAGCGCCAAAATCAAGCTGGCGACCTTTTCTTCTGCGCCGTGTTTTCCGGTTAATTCCAGCAAATAGCGGGCGCTATGCAAATCTTCTTGTGATCGGCGGAGCAGCGCCTGAGCCAATATTGGATAGCGGTTGATTGCGGCTTCCATGTCAACGCGGGCGAAGGTGCATAATTGTGTGTCAGTCAACGCCACGACATCATATTGGGCGAATGGCTGGAACATTTCCCCCACGAAGCCTGCAGGATGAACCAGCGCGAGAATTCGTTCCTCCCCGTCGCGAGTGGTGCTGGTAACCTTCAGCGCGCCCCTGATCAGGGTGGCGCAGGACGTTTCCTCGTCCCCGGCGAAGAACAGTGTTTCGCCGCGTTTCAAATTGCGAGTCCGCCCTGCTGCGGAGAGTGCGGTGCGTTCGTCCTCCGATAATACCGAACAGGCTGCGCGGTCGCGGACCGGGCAGCTAGCGCAAGCGAGGTTCATGAGGCCAGTTTTCCGCGCAGAGCCGACAGGATCGTGTCCTGCTGCGCAATCATGCTGGTTACTGATTCCCGCGCTTGGTCAATCGCGCCGCTCTGGCTTAGGGATAAGGACGCCTCGGCATGCATCAAATCCAGATCACCCAGCGGTACCGCAGCTTGGCTGCGGGCCGAATCGAGGCCAGCCAACGCTACTTGCGCGCTCGACCAAGAATCGCTGGCGATGCTGGCCCCCGCTGCCGCATTGACCAGCCGGGTTGCGCCGGGTGCGGCGTCCAGGAATCTCCGGTGGGCGCTGACGGCGGCAGCTTGCAACTGCGTGAGGCGTTCCGTCATATCGGCGCTGAGCGGTGCGGCCATAGCGGGTGAAACAGGCACTGGTACCGTTTGGAGCCTGCCCTTCACCCGTTCCGCGTCACGGACGGCGAGCGAGGGGTAGACTGCGCCCGGTGCAGCGCAGCCCGATAGCAAAATTGCGGTTAGCGCTATGGCTAAATCCGGGCGGCGGAGGTATGGAGTACGAAGTTGCATTCCAAGGTCTTTAGCTTGGGCGTTCGGTTCTTGCCAGCGCCTGTGGTAATTGCCGCGGTATTATATGAGACAATCATACGTTTGAAACCCGACTTCGGCGTTGACTTGGGGGCGACCATCCCTTAACGGAACAGATCTTTCCAGAGTCCGCAATTCGCGGTGTTTTGGTCGCGCCGGTCTCTCTTTGGGGTTGGCACAGCATTTTAGATTGAAAGTGAAATCACCATGTTCGCAATTGTGCGCACGGGCGGCAAACAATACCGGGTTGCTGCCGGAGACAAGATCGCAGTTGAAAAGCTCGCTGGCGAAGCCGGCGACACAGTGACTCTCGGCGACATCCTGCTCGCTGGCGAAGGCGATTCGATTGCCGATGCCTCGAAGGTTGCTGTTTCTGCAGAAATCATCGCCCAGGCGAAGAGCGAGAAGGTGATCGTTTTCAAGAAGCGCCGCCGTCATAATTATCGCCGCAAGGCAGGTCACCGCCAACAGTTGACGCTGCTGCGCATTTTGTCGGTTGGCGACAGCAAGGCGCCGGCCAAGAAAGCCGCAGCCGCCCCTAAGAACGAAGCTGCGCCGGTCGCCAAGGAAACCACGGCTGAGGAAACCAAGGCTGCACCAGCCAAGAAAGCTCCGGCCAAAAAAGCTGCGGCAACCAAGGCTCCGGCCAAGAAGGCTGCACCTGCAAAGGCTGCTGCTGACAAGGCACCTGCTGCTAAGAAGGCTCCGGCTAAGAAGCCAGCCGCGAAGAAAGCACCTGCTGCCAAGGCAGCGGATAAGAAATAAGTCGGAAGACTTAGGAGAATTACGAGATGGCACATAAAAAAGCAGGCGGTTCATCCCGCAACGGTCGTGACTCAGCTGGTCGCCGCCTTGGTGTTAAGAAGTTTGGCGGTCAGGAAGTGATCGGCGGCAACATTCTCGTGCGTCAGCGCGGCACTAAGTTCTATCCCGGCAGCAATGTTGGCCTGGGCAAGGATCACACCCTTTTTGCAACTGCAGTTGGACGCGTGCGATTCCATTCGGGCAAACAAGGCCGCAAATATGTGTCAGTCGACATGATGGCAGAAGCCGCAGAATAAGCGGACGGAACCAGTAAAAGGGGCCGTCCAACAGGATGGCCTAGTCGGTTCAAACCGGCACCGAAGAGGGAGAATAGGCCGCCTTGTTAAAAGGGGGTCGATCTCCCTCTAGTCGTATCTCCCTCATGTAAAACCCCGAGCGCAAAAATGGTTCGGGCTGGCGAAATTCGCTTTCGCCGCAATGGGTTTGTCACGCAACACCCCTACTGGGCATCAGTGGGAATTGGTGCGAGGCGAAGGGAGAGACGTTCCATGTTCTATCGCAGCGAAAGGCTGTTCCTGCGGCCAGCTTGGCCCGAGGACTGGCACGGCATTTGGCGCGGCCTTGCCGACCAAGGCGTTGCCCGCAATCTGGCAACTGCGCCCTGGCCCTATACACAAGACCATGCGCGAGCATCGATAACGCGTCCGCGCGATGTGGCTCACCCCAACTTCCTGCTGACGCAGCCGCGAGAAAGCGGAGCAATTATCGGCTGCGCGGGTCTTGGCCCATCGAGGGGAAAGGTTCAGCTGGGCTATTGGATTGCCTGGCCATTTTGGGGGCGGGGCTACGCGACCGAGGCTGCAAAGGCGGTCTTGGAAGTGGCGCAAATGCTTGGCCATGAACAGATTGTAGCCAGCCATTATCTGGACAATCCGGCCTCCGGGCGTGTGCTGCGCAAAGCGGGCTTTCGTCCTACGGGGCTGGTGGAATCGCATCATTGTCTTGCCAGGAATGGCAAATTCGATGCAGCAATCTATGTTCGGGAATTTGCTGAGGAAGAGAGATCACCCCAACGCGCGGCCTGAACGGCTGCGTGTCGGGGTAGATGTTTACTCCGCCGGCATCACCGCATCTGGAAATTCACTCTCATATTTCCCGATCAGCGGACGGTCATCGTGATTCCATGGGTGGAACCTGGGCATGAAATAGGCACACCATTGCGGAAAAATCCGGCGTAGGAAGCCGGGCTTCCACAATAGGTACGCGGCGATTTTCAACTTCCACTTCATGCCGGTCAGGCCGTCCTGAGCCAGCAATTCGGTCATATCAGCGACACGGTGGCCGATGAAGCGCTTGGTCACGATCAGCATCAGCAGAGTTTTGACTTTCCACCGTTTGAACCGGCTCCAATCCCGGGTTGCATGAAGCCAGGTGTCATACGCAACGCCTTTGTGCTCGACCTCCTCGGCGGAATGCCAGCGCCAAAGATCACCCAGATCGCCCTCGGCGCCGTCCAGATGCGCAGGATGGCTCAGCAATTCCTGGCCGAGCATCGCGGTGAAATGCTCCAACGCCATCGTCGCGGCCAGATTGAGGATTACTGGGCGGCCTTTGGTAAGAGCGAGCATTTCTTCAACGCGCTGATCGATGAACTGAATGTCATAGCCCGCGCTCTCGGCCAGTTTGTTGAACACGATGTGTTCGCGTGTGTGGTTGATTTCCTGCTTCACGAATGCGCGAATTTCTGCGGCCAATTTGGGCGACGCGCCATCGCGGTGCGCTTTCACCGATTCGATGAAAAAGGCTTCGCCGCGGGGAAAAGTGGCCGACAGAGCATTGAACCAAGCAGTCCCGACAGGGTCGCCATTTAGCCACCAGCGTTTTGGTGTGGCGCCGCGAGCGAACCGGCGATCGCGCACGACGATATCGAGATCTTCGGGGCTACGGGAAGTCTGGTCGAGGTTGATTTTGGCAGGAGCGTTCACGGGCTTGATCCATTGTTGCGATGGTGGATAATTAGCCACTACTTACATCAGTGTCAATAAGGATTCTCGGCGTCGGCCTTGTCGGAAGCTCAGCTGCGCCCTAGAACTACGCCCATAAGAGAACACATAATCGGGGCCCCTTTGATCGCATGACCATCCGCAAACGTCTTTCTCCAGAAGCATCGCGCACGGCGGCATTGCAGGCTGCGCGGTCATTATTGATCGAGAGCGGGCCGCAATCTGTGACGCTGAAGGCAGTCGCGGGCCGGATTGGCCGGACCCATGCGAATTTGCTCCATCACTTCGGTTCAGCATCAGGCTTGCAGAAATCGCTGGCGGAACATCTGGCATGGACTGTGTGCGAGACCATCAAGGACGCGGTGCGGGCCAACAGGGTCGGGCTGGGTACGCCGCGTGAAGTGGTTGATCTGGCGTTTGATGCCTTTGACAAGGAAGGCGCGGGTGCATTGGCCAGCTGGATGCTGGTGACTGGCAATGAAGACGCACTCGACCCGATTATTGAGGCAATACACGCGCTGGTCGACGAGATCGCGCCGGAGGAAGCGGACCATGGTCGGCTGAGTGAAAAGCGGGTGCATGAAGAAACACTGACATTGGTTCTGTTGGCGCTGGGCGATGCGCTGATGGGGCAAGCCCTCGCTAAATCGCTGAATTTGCCGCGCAGCGCGGCAAGGGACCGCGCGGAACGGATGTTGACGGCATCGGTTGAGGGGCGCGCTCCTGCCGAGTAGGATTACGCGCCGTTTGGCTCCTCCACAGGGCTTAATTTCATCCAGGGCGGGGCTAAGTCAGCGGGAATTTCACTTACCCGGCGGTGATCAAGCGCAAGGCCAAGACCTGGGTAGGCAGCCTTGCGGCGCTTCTCGTTTGATTGGTCCATTGGCACAACCACCAGCCGCCGATTGACCTTCTGCCGCCAGTTCATCCGCGCGGTGTTTTCCTGACCGACGTAGCATCCCTTTGCGAATGAAACCCCGTGCAGCTCTACCGCGTTGGTTTCCAGCCATAGAATGTCGCCGAGATCCGCTCGCCCCTCCGGCACGCCAAGCCCAAGGCGGTGCGCGCGCCATTGTGCATCCACCGGTGTATCGCTGTCAGCAATCGGCGCGAACCAGCGCTGACCAAGTTGTGGAAGCCGCGGATCAGCCACAGACTGATCGGGCGCGCCGTCTGTATCGGCCGCTTGCCAGTAAACCCCAAGCGCATCATCGCGAACAATATCGATTTTGCGGCGCAGGCGGTAAAGCGACAGGCGCTTGACCAGATCGTCCGCAGCGGCCGCTTCGCAATCGATCAGCAGGTCTCGGTCTTCACCGGACCACACCAGAAAATCGAACATTGCTTTGCCCTGCGCGCTGAGCAGCCCGGCCCATACGGGCAAGGCCCCGCTGACATCATTGGTGACCAGCCCTTGAAGGAAGGCTGCCACATCTTCGGCAGCATCCTTAGGGCTCAGACGGATTATGGCGCGGTCAAAAAGGCGAGGTGCATTCATAGGTTATAGGTGGACCTCTGGCTGAGAAAATCAACTTTGGCGGTGATCGGGGCATGATTCTGACGATTTCCCGGCAGATTTGAGTGACAAAGTCGGCCTCCAGCGCCTAGAGATTGTGGATGGCTGAGATTACCAAACTGACCCTGCGCCGCCCCGATGATTGGCACGTTCATTTGCGCGACGGAGATATCATGCGCAGCGTCGCGGTGTACACCGCGCGGCAATTTGCCCGGGCGATTGTCATGCCCAACCTCTCCCCACCTGTTACCACCGTGGCGGCGGCGGAGGCATATCGCCAGCGGATTTTGGATGCGGTGCCGGATGATATGGATTTTACCCCGCTGATGACGGCCTATCTGACCGATTCCAGCGATCCAGAGGAATTGGCGCGTGGATTTGCCTCGGGCGTGTTTACTGCTGCCAAGCTCTATCCCGCCAATGCGACCACCAATTCCGCACACGGGGTAAGTGATATCGGCGCGATCCGCCCGGTGTTGGAACGGATGCAGGACATCGGAATGCCGCTGCTGATCCATGGGGAAGTAACCGACAGCGACGTCGATATCTTCGATCGGGAGGCGGTGTTTATCGACCGGACCCTATCCGTACTCGTACGCGATATGCCTGTACTGAAAGTCGTCTTTGAGCATATAACTACCGAAAATGCGGTGCAATTTGTTGCTGATGCAAGCGCGAATGTCGGCGCGACCATTACCCCGCAGCATCTCCATATCAACCGCAATGCCATGCTGGTTGGCGGGATGCGGCCGCATGCTTACTGTCTGCCGGTGGCCAAGCGCGAGAAGCACCGGCTGGCGTTGCGTAAGGCGGCAACATCAGGTTCGGCGAAGTATTTTCTTGGCACCGATAGCGCGCCGCATGAGGTTTCCGCCAAGGAAAGTGCCTGCGGCTGCGCGGGAATATTCAATGCACCGTTCGCGCTGGAAAGCTATGCGGCAGTGTTCGAGGAAGAAGGTGCGCTTGACCGTTTGGAGGCCTTTGCATCCGAAAACGGCCCGCGTTTCTATGGTTTGCCGCTGAACGAGGCGATGGTAACACTGGAGCGGTCTGAGGTTGAAGTACCTGCGAGGGTGGATGCTGGAGGGATAGATATCGTTCCATTCCATGCGGGCCAGACCCTTCGCTGGCGTTTCGTGCAATAATCTAGGATCAGACGGCGGACTTTGCTTGTTGGTTGCGGCGGGCAAGCAAGTCCCAGACGAATATTGCAAGGGCAATCCAGATCAGCACAAAACAGGCGAGCTGGGCTGGCATGAGCTGTTCTTTAAACACGAAAATGCCCAGCAAGAACACGATCGTCGGGGCGATGAACTGAATAAAACCGATCGTCGAATAGTCCATCCTTCGCGCGGCAATCGCGAATAACAGCAGGGGCACCGCGGTGACCACGCCGCCAAACATGATCGCCAGGCTCATCCATAAATCCTGACTGAAGGAGGAACCAGCCGGGGTGGTGCTGTAAAAATAGGCGATGCCTGCAGCAGGCACGATCAGGATAGCCGATTCGATGGTCAGGCCGGGCAGGGCGCCAACTGCAACCTGTTTTCGCAGTAGCCCATAGAAGCCAAAGCTGAGTGCGAGCATCAGGCTGATCCACAGGGTCGTTAACGCGCCGCCGAGCAGCAGCGACACGCCTGCCGCCGCAATAGCGACGGCCACCCATTGCCGCCTGTTCAATTTTTCCCGCAACACCAATGTGCCCAGCAGGACATTGAGCAGCGGATTAATGAAATATCCCAAACTGGTTGCCAGCACATATCCTGCCTGGACTGCCCAGATATAAACCAGCCAGTTGGTCCCGATCAGCAAAGCGCTGGCGGTAAGGGTCAGCATTACGCGCCGGTCCTTCAATGCGGCGCGCAATTCCGGCCCTTGGCGGCGTATTGCCACGATGATCAGGCAGATCGGTACCGTCCAGATGATTCGCCAGCCGACAAATTCAAATGCCGGGACTGTCTTTACCAGGATCAGATAGAGCGGAATAAAACCCCAAATCAGATACGCCCCGACCGCGGCGGGCATGCCAGATGGCTTCGGATCGGTCGCGGGTAAGTCCATCGACGGGCTTTAGGTGCGCCCCAAGCACCGGGCAAGCCTGGTGTTTGTTACCTCTCCGCTGCGGCTTGGCTCACAATTTCACTCAGCTCGTCGCAATTTGCGATTTCTGTATCACCAGTTGCGCGTTGTTCATAAATACACGTCTATTTATGAACGTGCCGAAAGAGGCAATTCGCTGCAGCCCTTCAAGACAGGAATGGCAGCCCAATCGAAGGATGAGTACGATGATGATCAGGAACAAGACATTCGCCGCATTTGCGCTCGCCATTCCAGCTTTTGCGCTGACAACGCCTGCAATGGCTGTGGCTCCCATGCAAAGCGCTCCGGCCTACTCACACGCTGGCGTTTCCGTTCACGCAGATCCGATTTTTGAACATAAGCGCGACCGTCATGAAAAGCGTTACAAGCACGGCCGCGGACATGACCGCCACTATGATCGTGAATATGACCGTGGATATGACAGGGATTCGCGCGATTATGATGATCGCGACTACCGGCGCAGCAATTATGACGAACGGATTTCCCGCGACACCCGCATCTGGCGCGGCAGCAACGGCCAATATCATTGCCAGCGCGAAAACGGGACCACCGGCTTGCTGATCGGCGGCGTAGTAGGCGGATTGATCGGCAATGAAGTGGCTGGACGCGGTGACCGCACCTTGGGCGCAATCATCGGTGCAGCGGGCGGCGCGATCCTGGGCCGTTCAATCGACCGCAGCAATTCGCGTTGCAGATAATTCTCTAGAGCTTCAACCGTTTAACGGCGGTCGATGCGCGGTACCCACCGGACCGTGAAAGGCACCCCGTAACGTCGACAAGATGTTACGGGGTGTCTTTATTTGTCGACCGTAAGGGTTGCCTCAAATACCATCCCTTAACGGGACAGCACGGATTTTAACCATCTTTGCAAGGGTTTCATTAACCTCAATTGCCGAGGACGGGCAGGAAACCAATGATCTGCCCAATTTTCCGGGAAGATTCTTGCCCCTATTTTTAATTCGCAATCATTGTCCGGAGCCTATCCATGAAATTCCGTCCAGTCCTATCAGTAGCCCTACTTCCCTTGATAATGCTCGCGGCATGCGGCGGCGGGGCGGATGAACCGGGCGCTGATGGCGAGATCGACCCTGCCACCCAGGCAGCGCTTAACGATCAGATCAACGTTGATCCCGATCTGGCCAATCAAAACGAAGCAAATGCCGGGCTTACGGGTGGATCAAACGCGTCTTTGCCGGCAGAGGCCACCACGCCGGAAGCAATTCAATCTGCCAAGGAACAGGCGATGGCTCTGGTTGGCGGCAGCGTAAATATGAAGGCTGCTCCGAAAGCCAAGGTGATCGCTGGCGAGGTACCCGAAACAGCCATCCTGACAGCCGCGAGCCGCGCTGCGGTATCGCCAAACGGCATCGATTGCACCGAAGCAGTGGAATATTCCGCGGCATGGGCTGCACGCTTGCCCAGGACGTTTCCAGTCTATCCGCGCGGAAGCACACAAGAAGCCGCCGGAACGGACAAAGGCAAATGCGCCTTGCGGGTGGTCAATTTTCTCACCCCGGTCGGTATCGACGATGTTGTATCATTCTATCACAGCCGTGCGATCAACGACGGTTACACCTCCGAATATTTAAAGGCCAAGGGCGAGAATGTCATTAGCGGGACCAAAGGCGCTTCGTCCTTTGTGGTTTACGCGCGGCGTCAGGCCAATGGCTTGACCGATGTCGATTTGATTACAAGCGGCAAATAGGCGTCAATTGGTAAAGCCGGTCCCGACAGTGGCACGGGGCTGGTCCATCTCGCTGCTGGCAACCGGATAGGCGCAGTAATCTGCGGCGTAATAGGCTGCTGGACGGTGGTTGCCAGATAGGCCAATTCCGCCAAAGGGCGCGCTGGAGGAAGCACCGTTGGTGGGCCGGTTCCAATTGACGATCCCGGCACGGATATTGGACCAGAACCGGCTGTAATCCTGCGGACTGCCGCCAATAAGCGATGCGGCCAGACCAAATCTAGTCCGGTTGGCCTCGGCGATGGCCTCATCGAAATCGTCCACTTTGATCACCTGCAGCAGCGGTCCGAACAATTCGACATCAGGCCGGTCCTTCATGCTTGTGACATCGATAATTGCGGGCGAAACGAACGGCAGACTGTCGTCGCGGCGGGTCATGTGCTTGATCGCCTTTCCGCCGTTTGACAGCAGATACAGGAAACTTTCGACCAGTTGATCGGCAGCGATATTGTCGATTACCGGACCCATAAAGGGCGCCGGGTCTGCAAATGGTTCCCCGACTATGATGCGCTGGGTCAGACTGCGGAGCTCGTCGATTATGGGATCGTACATGCTGGCTTTTATGATCAGGCGCCGGGCCGCGGTGCAGCGCTGACCCGCGCTGGTGAAGGCGGATTGCACGATCAGCAGCGCAGCATCTGAAACTTTGGGCGTATCAATCACTACGATCGGATTATTGCCACCCATTTCCAGCGCAAGGATTTTTCCAGGATTACCCGCCAGCTGTTTGTTGATCGCGATACCGGCCTGCGCTGATCCGGTGAACAACACGCCGTCAATTCCGCGGTGCGCGACCAATGCCTTACCTTCATTCGGCCCGCCGATCAGTAGCTGGACCACCGCTGCGGGGATCCCTGCGTGGTGGAAGCATTTGATCAGTGCTTCGCCGACAGCGGGAGTTTTTTCGCTCGGCTTGAAGATGACTACATTGCCGGCAATCAATGCGGGAATGATGTGTCCGTTGGGTAGATGGGCAGGAAAATTATACGGCCCCAAAACAACCATCACACCGTGCGGTTTGTGGCGGACGGCGGCGGTGCCTTGCAGTGCGGAATCGAGTTTTTTCTGACCTGTGCGTTCGGCATAGGCGGTCACTGAAATGTCGACCTTGTTTATGACCGCTTCGACTTCGGTGCGAGCTTCCCACAGCGGCTTCCCGGTTTCCTGCGAAATCAGTTTCGCCAGATTGTCCGCTTCTTTACGTACTTCATTGGCGAAACGGCGGCATACCTCAATCCGCTGGGCCAAAGGCAGAGCAGCCCAGGCAGGCCAAGCCCGGCGGGCCCGATCAACAGTTTCATCGATATCCCCTATCGGAGCGCGCCATAGTTCCTCACCGTTGGCTGGCTGGTAGGAAATAATCTCGTTTTCTGACACGTCGGGGTAACTTTCTGATGGCCGCTAAATTTCGTTAAAAATCGCCGATACGAAGGTTTGACTATTTTGGGTTCTACTGTCCAGAGCGCCGTGGTCAAACGTGACCTGTGGATGTTTGGAATCAATAGTTTAAATTCAATTTGTTAAACAGGTTGGGTATGGCCCTCTGGGTCGGGCGGTTCGCCGAGCGCGGCGCCTAATCGTCGGATCTCGGCAATCTTGTCGTGCAATGGCTGCCAATCATCACCCTGGCTAATCGCTGACCAGATGCTTTCCACTTCACCAATCAGCAGGGATTGCGGCTCGGCATCGGTCCAATAGCTATCGTCGTGAGCGATTGGTTCGTAATCTGCCAAGGCCTTTGCCAACGCGCCTGAACTGTTTTTGCCTCCGCGATGCCTCAGCCAGAACGCCTCGGGCTCGATACCGCTCTCGCGCATCTCAGCTTCGCAGGCTGCCACCAAGTTTGCGTCCCGTTCGGGCCCGGCGGATTTGACGCCAAGACGCCAGACCCACCGGCGCGAAACAGCGGCCATATACAGTGGACCGAACCTCTCCAGCGCGGCGATCAATGGCGGCGCATCAACAATGCTCCGCAGAGCAATCGCCAGTTGGCCACAATTCCAGTGCAGCGCCTCCGGTTGCCGCCCGAAGGAATACAGGCCCTGCTGGTCGAAATAGGCGGCAGTAAAGCCGGCATCCCACTTAGGTAGCCAGCGCCATGGGCCGTAGTCGAAACTCTCGCCTGAGATATTCATGTTGTCGGTGTTGAGGACACCGTGGACAAAACCTGCGACCATCCAACTGGCAGCCAGATCGGCCAGTCGTTCGACCACCTGATGCAGCAATTGTACGGCTGGCTCGTCGCGGCCTGGGGCATCAGATGGCGCGGGCGGTCCTGGGTAATGCCTGAGGCAATATTCGACGAGTGCGGCCATGTTGTCCGGTTCCTCCAACGCAGCGAGGCGTTGGAAGGTGCCGATACGGATGTGGCCATGGCTGAGCCGGACCATAACCGCCGAGCGTGTGGGCGATGGTTCGTCACCGCGCCACAATTCTTCACCTGTTTCGATGACTGACAGGGTTTTGGAAGTGTTGACCCCTTGCGCTTCGAGCATTTCGGTTGCGAGGATTTCCCGCACTGCGCCCTTCAGCGTCAGCCGCCCGTCACCTGCGCGGCTGAACGGGGTAGTGCCAGAACCCTTCGTGCCGCAATCGAGCAAGCGCCCTGCCGAATCGCGCATTTGGGCGAACAGGAAACCGCGCCCGTCGCCAATTTCCGGGTTATAAACCCGAAATTGGTGTCCGTGATATTTTAGTGCCAGCGGCTGCTGTAGATTGTCAGCGAGAGGCGCGAATCGCCCGAAGTGATTGATCCATTGATCCTCGGATAAATTCTCCAGACCCACGGCCCTGTCCCAGCGGTGGTTGCGGAACCTGAGGGTCGCAGACGGGAAATCTGCTATGGGCACGGGAGCCCCTAGCCAGTCGGCCAGTTCAAGGATTGCTGGATCGGCGCGGTAGGCGGCGGGTTGCGGTTCTGCTCGCATCGGTCAATAGTGGGGATGCGCGCTGTGCATGGCAATGCCGTTCATGAATAGCGCCGCATTTGGTCTCGACTGCCAGAGCAATCTGGCAAGATAGGAAGCGCCCCGCGCAAATGGATACACTTATTGAAGAGCGCACTTGGGCAGACCGTTATTGGGAAAGCCCCGATGGGTTGAAGCTGCATTTTCGCGATTACCCGGCTGATCCGGCATTGGGTGATGCCAGCCGCCCACCATTGATTTGTATGCATGGCCTTACCCGCAACGCGCGCGACTTTGTGCCGTTGGCGGAACGGCTGGCGGGAAAGTGGCGCGTTATTGTGCCCGAAATGCGGGGCCGCGGCGAAAGCGAATATGCCAAAGATTACATGACCTATAATCCGTTGACCTATGTCGCGGATATCGAGGCGCTGTTGGCGCAGGAGGAAATTACCCGCTTTGTGGCGGTAGGAACCTCGCTCGGCGGTTTGATGACGATGTTGCTCGCGGCCAAGGATGCGACCCGGATCGCTGGTGCGCTTCTAAACGACATCGGGCCCGATATTGATCCTGAGGGTATCGAGCGCATTCGGCAATATGTCGGGCAAGGTCGCAGTTACCCAAGCTGGATGCACGCGGCGCGGGCATTGCAGGAATTGCATGGGGCTGCTCATCCGGCGTTCGGTATCGATCAATGGCTGGAAATGGCCAAGCGCGGCATGGTGCTGCAACCCAATGGCCGGATCGGGCTGGATTACGATATGAATATCGCGGAGCCCTTTCAGCATGATGACGGCGCTGCGCCGCCCGATCTGTGGCCCGCCTATGATGCCTTGCAAGGCGTGCCTCTGCTGGTCCTGCGCGGCGAATTGTCTGATCTGCTGACGCCGGAAACGCTGGCCGAGATGCAGCGCCGAAATCCGGAAGCTGAGACTGTAACTGTGCCCAATGTCGGCCATGCACCGATGTTGGACGAACCCGCCGCTACAGCCGCAATCGACCGCTTGCTTGCCCGTGCTGGGTAAGGGCAGAATGGGCCTGTTCCGATGACCGGCCGCGTAACCAAGCCAAATTCAACGAAGCAGGTTAAGCAAAACCGGCCGCACATTCTACATTTGCATTCGACCTTTGCTGCGGGCGGGAAAGAACTCCGCTGTGCACGGCTGATCAATGCCTGGGGCCCAAATGTTGGCCATTCAATCGTATCAGCGATGCCGGAACGGATGGAAGCCGCCCAGCATATATTGCGCGAAATACCAGTCGCTTACCCAGGTAACTTCCCATCTCTTGTAGGAAAACCGACGCCGGGGCGGTTGCAGAAACTGGCGCGGGCGATGCGGGGCTATGATTTGATCCTGACCTATAATTGGGGATCGATCGATGCGGTCATGGCGCATACTCTATTTGGTCAGGCAATGGACCTGCCGCCGCTGATTCATCATGAAGATGGTTTCAACGAAGACGAGCTCAAGCGATTGAAAACCAGCCGGAATTGGTACCGGCGGATTGCCTTGGGCCGCGCGTCCGGATTGGTCGTCCCGTCTGAAAAGCTCGAGGAAATCGCTCTGGTGGATTGGGCTCAGCCGCTCGGCCGGGTGAAGCATGTTCCCAATGGTATTCCGACCGCAAATTTCACCAAGAAACCGCGCCTCGATGCATTGCGCGGCGTGGTCAAGCGCAAGGGTGAAAACTGGGTCGGCACCATGGCCGGGTTGCGCAAAATCAAGAATTTGCCGCGACTCGTGCGTGCCTTTGCCGGCCTTCCCGAAGAATGGCACTTGGTAATTGTGGGCGAAGGGCCCGAAGAAGATGCGATCCGCGAAGAAGCAGACCGGCTAGACATAGGCCACCGGCTGCATCTGCCCGGTTTTGTGCCAGATCCGGCAAAATATGTCGGACTGTTCGACATTTTCGCTTTGTCATCTGATAGCGAACAATTCCCGATTTCTGTAATCGAGGCGATGGCTGCGGGCGTAGCTGTTGTGGCCCCGGCCGTGGGCGATATGCTGGAGATCGTTTCGACCCCGAATCTGCCCTATATTGCGGAAGCGGGAGACGAAATCGGCTTTGCTCTATCGCTACGCGAACTGGCTGGAAATCCTGGGTTGCGAGATAAATTGGGGGCGGCAAACCAGGAAAAAGCACGCGATGAATTTGATGAAAAGAAGATGATCGATACCTATCGGCGCCTTTATTCATCCGCCATGGGGCGCGATAAAATGGGCTGAATCGCTGCAGCATACCCTTCGCCGGCGCTTAACCCGCCGTTCACGCGGTGGGGGACAGGGTGCCAATCATCAATTGCATCATTGCTGCCATCGGCTAAAGACCCGAAACGTAGAATTTTAAACCATTCCGGAAGAGCCGCTTGCGGCCGTGAGACCACAAAATTGGCCCTGACACCAAAAAATAGCAGTAAGCAATTGGCCGAAACGCCAGAGGAAAAGAAGGCCAAGCAGGAAGCTGCAGCCGAGGAAGTACTTCTGCGCGAAGTCGATGAAGCTGTTCGTAAGGATCAGCTGGGCAATTTCGCAACGAATTACGGCAAGCCGTTGATTGCGGCAATTGTGCTCGGCCTCGCGGCGTTTGGCGGATACCTTTTTTGGGATGGCCAGCAAGAAGCATCGATGGAAGCCGATTCTGAAATTCTGGTCAGCGCGCTTGATCAGGTGGAAGCTGGCAATCTTGATACTGGCTCCGCAGCGCTGGATCCGCTGATTGCAGATGGCAATGATGGAGTAAAATCTGCGGCCCGGATGCTGAAGGCTGGAATTGCGCTTCAACAGGGCAAATCCAAAGAAGCCAGTGAGCTGTATGCAGCGATTTCTGCGGACGACAACGCTCCGCCCGCTATGCGCGATATTGCGACCATTCGCGAAGTCGCGACGAATTATGACACGATGAAGCCGGCAGATGTAATAGCGCGTCTGAGGCCGCTGGCCGTGCCTGGAAAGCCATTCTTTGGTAGCGCAGGCGAATTGGTCGCGATGGCTTATCTTGAACAAGGCAAGCGGGCGGAAGCGGGGGCCTTATTTGGTTCCATCGCGAAGGACGAATCGGTGCCGGAAGGCCTGCGTTCGCGTACGCGTCAGATGGCCGGATTGCTCGGCGTTGACGCAATCGAAGATGTTGACAAGGTGCTCGAAGGGCTCTCCGGTTCCGGGGATGCTGGTGTTCCCGCTCCGCAATGATGCATGTTTACTGCGCTCCATTTAATGATGAGCGCATGAAATCTGAGGATATTTGACCCGATGACCGGCAAACAGTTCAATCAAATCACCCGTACAGCTCTGATCATTTCGCTGTTTGCGGGCTTGTCTGCCTGCAGCGGCGGCCTGTTCGGCGGCGGCGACAAGAAAACGACACCGACGGTTGGTGAGCGAGTGCCGGTTCTCTCTCGGTTCGAGAGCGGTGCAAAGGTCGATCCCGATTTGGCCGGTGTTGCGGTTGTGTTACCGCCAGCACAAACGAATAGCGATTGGTCGCAAGGGGGCGGCAATGCAGCAAAATCAAATGGCCATGTAACGCTCGCCGAAAATCCCGCTGCGGCGTGGAAAGTCACTATTGCCGGTTCAACCAATCGGCGCCGCCTGGCATCGGCGCCAGTGATCGGCGGCGGCGTGATGGTGGCAGTTGGCACAGACGGGGTTGTCAGTGCATTTGATGCGCAGACCGGCGCGCGCCGGTGGACTTATCAGATGAAAGTCGATGACAAACTTGAAAACTCCGCGTTTGGCGGCGGCGCCAGCTATGCCGCTGGCCGGCTTTACGCGACCAATGGCGTCGGCGATGTTGCTGCACTAGATGCAGAAACAGGCGCTGAAATCTGGAAGGTTAAGCCTGCAGGGCCCCTACGTGGATCGCCGACTCTCGCGTTCAATACCGTTTTCGTGATGACACAAAATAACGAGATTATCTCGCTATCGGCAGTGGACGGTTCCAACCAGTGGCAGGAATCGGGCTCCAGCGCACAGGCCGGCGTATTTGGGGTGGCCTCTCCGGCTGCCGCGCAGGGAACCATCATCGCGGGTTACAGTTCTGGCGAATTGTCCGCTTACCGCTATGAAAACGGACAGTCATTATGGTCTGATGCCTTGTCGCGCACGTCGATTTCAACCGAAGTTGGCGCGCTGACGGATATCGACGCAGATCCGATTATCGATCAGGGCCGGGTTTATGCTCTGGGCCAAGGCGGCCGGATGGCTGCCTACGAATTGGTAACCGGACAGCGCATTTGGGAATTGAATTTGGCAGGAATTTCCACTCCCGCAATTGCCGGTGAGTGGGTCTTCACCTTGACTGACGACGCCCGGTTGCTGGCGATTGCCCGCGCAACCGGCAAAGTCCGGTGGATTTCGCAGCTTCCACAATATCGCAAACCCAAGAAGAAAACCGATCCGATCTTTTGGACGGGTCCGGTTCTGGCAGGGGGCCAATTGTGGGTCGCCAGCACCGAAGGCCAGATATACCGGGTAAGTGTCGGCGAAGGATCCGCATCACTGTACCTCGATATCAAGGCCGCTGTTTCGGTTGCGCCGATCGTAGCGAATAACACACTGTATATCCTTGATGATAGCGGGACCATTCACGCCTTTCGGTAATCCGTAAGGGACAGGATCGGGGCCAGAATTGATCTTACCTCGGCTTTAACCCTTTTGCGTTAATCGGGCAGGCGTGAATAATGCCCCATCTCTGCTCGGCGACGGTGCCGAAATTGCTGCGCCCTCGGCTTTACCGAAGAGCGATGTTTCGGCAGCGGTTGGTTTTTCCGGATTGCTGGGCCTGATCGCATGGGTTGTGTTCTGTCGGAACTTCGCTGAGATTTCAGAACTACTGGATTTACCGGGCCCCAGGGCAAGGCTCGACGGGCCGTATGCCGCGCTGGGAGCATTGCTGTTCAGCGCCGGCCCGATGGTGGTTTGGTCGCTGGTGGTGGACAAGGTCCATCGCCGCGCATCGACCGGAATCGATTGGCAGCGCCCGCGGCCCGTATCCTTAGTGATTGAAGTATCGATCGTCAAATTGGCCGGACTGTGGGCGACATGGGCGATTATCGGTTTCCTGTATTGTGTCGCGCGATGGTATTGGCAGGGGCAATATCTGTTCGCGATGGAAGTAATCGGCGCGGCGGCGATCCCGCTATTCCTGCTATCCGTTCCCTACGTGTTGTGGATCGACCGGGTTCTGGTGGAGCCGCGCGACCATGCCTGGCATTTTGGCGCGATGCTGATCGGGCGCGAGGCGTGTGATGCCGAAGAGGTCAAAAAACACTGCGGGCATGGATCATCAAGGCATTCTTTGGCGCATTCATGATTTCGATCCTTCCCGGCGGATTTGCCGAGGTGGTGGGTGCTGACTTTTCCGGAATCCTGAGCGATCCGGTGCGGTTGGCGTTCTTTCTGATCGCGCTGATGTTTGTCGCTGATGTGCAGATCGGCACAGTCGGTTATCTGGTTACCCTGCGCCCGCTCGATGCTCAAATCCGCAGTGGAAACCCCCATCTTTCAGGCTGGCTGGCAGCGCTGATCTGCTATCCGCCGATGGTGTTTGCCTTCATGGGCAGCGGCAGCATCTTGGCTTATGAGGTCAATACGCCGGGCTGGACGCATTGGCTCGCCGGGAACACGCCGCTGCTGTGGCTGTGGGGCGCATCGCTGGTGTTTCTAACCGCAGTTTACGCCTGGGCTACGCTGGCATTCGGCATCCGTTTTTCCAACCTGACCTATCGCGGTGTGCTGACAAATGGCCCCTATCGCTTCACTCGGCATCCGGCCTATGTGTCGAAAAACCTGTTCTGGTGGCTGTCCGTTTTGCCGTTTCTGGTCAGCAGCGGATCAATGGCAGATGTTGTGCGCAACACCTTCTTCCTTGGCTGCGTTAGCGCGATCTATTTTTGGCGCGCAAAGACAGAAGAAGCGCATCTGCTGATGGAAGATGAAAAATACCGTGATTATCACGCATGGATGGAACAAAATGGCCTGCTGACACGCCCCTTGGCCATCCTTCAACGCCGTGTGCGCCGGCGCCGTGTTGTAGTTCAACCAGCAGAATAACAGACTTCAGAAGCTGTATTTATAGACCCGTTGGATATCGCCGTTCCATTCGCCATGATAGCGATCGAGCAGGCGCTGCGCCGGTACTTTTCCGCTGGCGACAATCTCGTCCAATGTTTCCAGAAATCCAGTTTCATTGTCGCCGCTGCTATTCAGGCGGGCACGCGCCGTCAGTCCTGCGCGGGAGATTTTGAGCGCTTCCTTGCCGATATCGCGCAGGGTGCCGCCACCCGGTATCGGCGCATCCAGAGCCAATTTGGGCACAGCGTTACGCAAATCCTCGCGTTCCTCCATCGTCCAGTGCTTCACCAGATCCCATGCAGCATCCAGCGATGTCTGATCATACAGTAGCCCGACCCATAGCGCGGGTAGGGCACAAATTCGCGACCACGGCCCGCCATCTGCACCGCGCATTTCGAGGAAGCTTTTGAGGCGTACTTCGGGAAAGGCGGTGGAAAGATGATCCCACCAGTCGCTTTCGCGCGGAAATTCGCCGGGCAGCACTGACAAATTGCCCTTCAGGAAATCGCGGAAGCTGAGACCGGATGCATCGATATATTTGCCGTCACGGAATACGAAATACATCGGCACATCGAGCATGTAATCGACATAGCGTTCATAGCCGAAATCATCGTCAAACACGAAAGGCAGCATGCCGGTGCGGTGCGGATCGGTGTCTGACCAGATATGGCTTCGAAAGCTGAGGAAGCCATTTGGCTTTCCCTCGGTAAAGGGCGAGTTGGCAAACAGCGCGGTGGCTAGCGGTTGCAGCGCCAGCCCCGTGCGGAATTTCTTGGCCATGTCCGCTTCTGACGAATAGTCCAAATTGACCTGAATGGTGCAGGTTCGCAGCATCATGTCGAGGCCGAGATTGCCGACGCGCGGCATGTGCCGCAGCATGATATCATAGCGCCCCTTGGGCATGATCGGCAATTCTTCACGCGTCTTGTCTGGCCACATGCCAAGGCCGAGGAAGCCAACACCGCAGCGTTCGCCGATCGCCTTGACCTGATCAAGGTGGCGCCCGGTTTCAGCGCAGGTTTCATGCAGGTTTTCCAGTGGCGCGCCAGACAATTCCAGCTGACCGGCAGGCTCAAGACTAACTGCGCCGTCGTCGCCGCGCAGGGCAATGACCTTGCCCCCTTCTTCGACCGGTTCCCACCCGAATTCGCGCAGCGCCATCAGCATGTCGCGGATACCGCAGGGTTCGTCATAGGACGGAGCGTGAAAATCCTTGCGGGAATAGACCAGTTTTTCGTGCTCAGTGCCGATCCGCCATGCGTCAGCCGGCTTTTCGCCACCTTGCATTGGCGCAACCAACTGGTCGCGGCTCTCGATTATCGGATCTTGGGGCCCATCGGCTGTGCGGGTGCTCATACCAGTTTCGTTAGGCAACTGGGTGCGCCGAAGCCAGCAATATTATCTGCCATGTATGTCTCTTGCATTTTACCAGTCACCGGTGACCCCCATCCATAATGCGGCCGCTGCAATTGCTGCGGTTTCCCCTCGGAGTATTCGCGGCCCAAGAGTGATTGGTTTCACTTGGGGTAGATCGCGTAGCAAATTTCTTTCCAACGGGTCGAAACCGCCCTCTGGTCCGACCGTGAGGGCCGCCGGGGATCCTGCGGCAGAAAATGCATTGGCTGCAGGCTCTCCGCCCATTTCGTCAGCGAAGAACAATACCCGGTTGGTGGGCCAATTTGCGAGCATTGCCTCCAGCTTAATCGGCTCAGCGATCTCGGGCAGGGCAGTCCGCGCACATTGTTCGGCAGCTTCTGTCATTATCGTCTGAGCGCGGTCGAGATTGAGTTTGTCTGCAACGCAGCGGCGGGTGATTACCGGCTGGATTTTGGCGACGCCGAGTTCGGTCGCCTTTTCCAACACCAGGTCGAAACGATCTTTCTTGAGCAGCGCAGCGCATAGCCAGAAATCCGGGACATCTTCACGGGGACGCAGGCATTGGGTGACTTCCAGCAGGACTTCACGCTTGCCGGCGGAAATCACCGCCGCGGCCCATTCGCCGGTCAAATTGTCGCATAAGATGGCGATGTCACCATCTTTCACGCGCATTACGCGGGAGAGATAATGCGCTTGATTACCGCCCAGCACGACAGTTTCGCCGGCGGCCAACGGGCCGGGGACAAACAGTCGCGGGGCGCTACGCGGGGGCCATTCCGGTGTTCTTGGGCGAGGGGGTGCGGGCATGGCTTCCCACTAAGCCCCGCACTCGGTAGGACGCAAGCATGAACGAAGAGATTGTCCCGGATACCCAGCATCGCGGCCTGATCGCGCGCCTTCCGCAGATGCCACGCGATTTGGCGCAATTGGCGCGGTTTGACCGGCCGATTGGCTGGTGGCTGTTGTTTTGGCCCTGCGCATGGGGCGTCTGGCTGGCCGGAGCTGGTTGGCAATTGGCGCTATTGGGCTGGTTGCTGCTGGGCAGCATTGCGATGCGCGGAGCGAGCTGCGTCTATAATGATATCGTCGATGCCGATCTGGACAGGAAAGTAGCGCGTACTGCCGCCCGCCCGGTGGCCAGCGGACGGATATCCAAACGCACAGCTTGGGTCTGGCTGATTGCATTGAGCCTGATCGGGCTGGCGGTGCTGCTGCAATTGCGCTGGCAAGCGCAGCTGGTTGCACTGGCGAGCCTGGCCTTGGTTGCCGCATACCCTTTCATGAAACGGATCACATGGTGGCCGCAGGCTTGGCTGGGGATGGTCTTCACTTGGGGTGTCCTGGTCGGTTGGACACAGCTTGGCAGCGATAATTGGGATGCGCTCGCAGCGATCTATGCAGGGGCGGTGATGTGGGTGATCGGATTTGACACGATCTACGCAATGCAAGACCGCGAGGACGACGCGATGGTTGGAATCCGGTCCAGTGCCCTTCGCATGGGCGGTCAGGTAAGGGCAGGCATCGCCGTATTCTATGGCTTGGCCATCGCGCTATGGGCGGTTGGTTTCTGGCTGCTGCGGCACGATTTGTTGGCACTGTTCGCGCTGGTGCCGGTTGCGCTGCATCTTGGCTGGCAAGTCGCTACGCTGGACGAGAGCGATCCGGACAATCCATTGGCACGCTTCCGGTCCAATCGCTTCGCCGGGGCACTGATGGCGGCCGCATGTTTTGTAGTGGGTAATGCCTGATGTGTAACCTCTACCGGATGACCAAGACGGTCGACGAGGTGGCCAAATTGTTCGATGCTGCGAACGCTGCGGCTGGAACCAATCTGGGGGCAGATATCTATCCCGGATACCCCGGACTGGTTTTGGCAAGCGGGCATTTGCGGCAAATGAGCTGGGGCTTCCCGCTGCAAATGAAGGGCGCAAAGGGCCAGCCGCTGAAGCCCAAGCCGGTCAATAACGCCCGTACCGACAAGCTGGGCAGTTTCTTCTGGAAGTCGAGTTTCGAGACGCGGCGCTGTCTGATCCCTCTAACTGGCTGGGCGGAAGCCCAGGGCCCCAGGGGCGCGATGACCCGCACTTGGATGTCGATCCCCGATTCTGAATTGTTTGCAGCCGCAGGGCTGTGGCGTTCCAGCGATGAATGGGGCGATGTTTATTCCATGGTGATGACAGACGCCGCCGGGCCCGCAGCCGAAGTTCATCGCCGGATGCCAGTGGTGCTGCGCCCGCAGGATTATGCAGTTTGGTTGGCGAGTACCCCGGACTCTGCGCTCGAACTGTGCCGGCCCTGGGCGGGAGATTTGTCGATTGATCGCACTGACGAACCTTGGTCGCGGGGCGCACAGCCACGGCTTGTTTGATTGGCGGACTTGGCGCGGGCGAACATGGGTTCGCGCAAGATGATCTCATTCATAGCTGACCACCTCGAATTCGATGCCGTCCCAGTCGAAGAAATAAAAGCTCCTTGGACCAGGATCGTATGTTCCGTGGCTGAAGGGTTCAAGGCCGGCAGCCGCCACCACTGCCTCTGCCTCGCCCAGATCGCCGACTTTCAGCCCCTGATGGTTGAGGGGGTTGCCCTTGCTGTAAGATCCAGCAACATCATCGCGCGTATACAGTGAGATATACGCGTCATCGCTGCCAACATGCACTGTATGCCCGCCTAGTGGATGGGGCCCTTGCCAGCGAATCTGCCAGCCGAGCAGCTTGCACAGCAAGTCGCTGGCCCGCTGGGTGTCGGTCACGGATAAATTGGCATGTTCGAGTTGGCCGATCTTCATTCTAGTTCTCCTTTGAATTCGATATATCTGCAGCATTTCGCCCAGAAGCGAATCACCGCATTTGCCTATTGTGCAACCTCAAGCTAGATTGAGGTCAAGGTATAAATTCGGAGGTTCAAAACGTGCCGCGCAAACTGACTAAGAATGACTTTTTGCCAATCGGAGATCTCGCGCGGCGCACCGGCCTATCGGTGTCGGCGATTCGATTTTACGAGGACAAGGGGCTTGTCCAACCCATGCGTACCGGCGGCAACCAGCGCCGCTTTTTGCGATCCGACATCAGGCGGTTGAGCTTTATCCTGATCGCCCAGCAGTTAGGGCTACCCTTGTCTGAAATCGAGGATGAACTGGCCAAATTGCCGCAGGGCAGGACGCCCACGGCGAAGGATTGGCGCGCAATCAGCGCATCAATCCGTGATCAACTGGACCGCAAGATCGCGCAGCTGACCCGCACCCGCAGCAAGCTGGACGGATGCATCGGTTGCGGTTGCCTCAGCCTGTCGCGCTGCAAGCTGTATAATGATCAGGACGAGGCGGCAGATACCGGTTCAGGGCCGCGGTTTGTCTTGGGGTGATCGTACCGGATTATTCTACCGGAACGCCGCCTTTCATGGCGAAATCGACATCAGTGAGTTCGCCGACATCCGCCAGCGGGTCACCGTCAACCGCGATGAGATCAGCCCAAGCGCCCGGTTTTAAAACGCCCACTTCGCCAGCCTGGCCAAGCGCCTCCGCGGCGTTGACAGTAGCGGCGCGGATTGCCTGAATTGGCGTCATCCCGAATTGCACCATGATGGCGAACTGTCCGCCGACGCTTTCATGCGGCATCACGCCTGCATCGCTGCCGAAAACCATTTTTGCGCCCGCCGCGTTTGCTTTGCGGAAATTGTTCCGCTGGGCCTGACTCACGAGCCGTTCTTTTGCGATATTTTCTTCCAACACCCCGTTGGCCGCGCCTTGCGAGAGGGTGTATTCGGTATTGAAAATATCCATGCTGAGGAAAGTGCCGCGTTCTTTGGCCAATTGGATGCCTTCGTCATCGATGAAGCTGGCATGTTCGATCGTGTCGAAGCCGCCGCGGATCGCTGCTTTGATCCCCGCAGCACCGTGGGCATGGGCAGCGGCCTTGAGCCCCCAGAAATGCGCTTCGTCAGCAATGGCGGTCAATTCTTCCAGACTAAGCTGTTGGACGCCGGGCGCGGTGTTGCGGGAGAACACGCCGCCCGTTGCGCAGGCTTTGATCACCTCCGCGCCATATTTGCGCTGCTCCCGCACGCGCTTGCGGAACTCAGCCGGGCTGTCGGCGACGCCGGGACTTGTCTCATTATAGCTCGGCGGCAGGAACGTGCTGTCGCAATGGCCGCCGGTTGCGCCCAACGCATTGCCTGCGTTGATAATGCGCGGGCCAACAATCCATCCTTCGCCGATCGCCTGATCGATCCCGGCGACATTGTAATCATCATCGCCGAGATTTCGGATTGTCGTAAAGCCAGCCTTGAGCATCTTGCCCGCGTTAGCGACGCCGATCACGGTCCAGAACCGGTCGGTAAACTGTAACCCGGTATATCCGCCATATTCTGGCCGTCCGTCCAGATGAACATGCATGTCGATCAGTCCGGGCAATATGGTGTGGCCGGCCAAATCGGTTATTGCAGAGCCTTCTGGCGCTGTGCCGCCGCTTTCCACTGCAGCGATCTTGCCATCCACAATCGTGATCAGCGGCGCATCAACATAGCGCCCGCTCTCGACATCCAGCATCCGGTCTGCGGTGACATAGCTGGTTTCAGCCAGGGCAGGCGAGGCAGCAAGTGAAAGAATTGTACCGACGTAAAGGGTCCGTGAGAACTTCATGTAGTAATCTCCAAAACAGGTATTTCTTAGAATTCCGGACCCAGTGTGGAGTCGAGATCTCGCGGGCGTTTGAAATGCACTAGCTGGCCGCAATCTTCGCCCAAGTCAGCCCAATCGTCGATATTCAGTGTGAATATCGCGAATGTTGCGGTGGGATATTTATTGGCGGCATCGTCAAACAAGGCATCTTCGGCTGAAGGCGGCACAAGCGCAAACAGCAATTCCTGCAGTCCGGGATTATGCGCGGCGATCAACACAGCGTCAGCGTCACCGGCTTTTTCGCGCAGCACGTCCATCAGCGTATCGGTAGCCGCCAGATATAGCCGCTGATCAAATTCCGGTGCCATATCGGGCAAGGCGGCGGCGAGCGTTTGGCGCACTCTTTCGGCCGGGCTCGCCAGCAGCAGGTCGAATTTTATACCGTGCCGGGCGATGTGCCTTCCGATCAGCAAAGCACCCTTGCGCCCGCGATCATTTAGTCCGCGGTCAAAATCGCGTTTGGCAATATCATCCCAATCGGATTTGGCGTGACGCAGGAGACCAAGGGTTTTCATATCCGAATTGTCTGCTTTCAATGAATCTGCTGCGGGTCTTGGGGTGCTGGTTCTGTTTGGCAAACACTTTTGCCGACCCGTTGTAAAGCCTCCTCCAACGTCACGCGTATGACAGGGGTGCCCGGCGGGAAGGCGCTGAGCAGGCGGCTGGGGAAGGCGGCGGACAGAACTACGAAGTGGCCGCGATCATCCTTGCTGCGGATCAGCCGCCCGAATGCCTGCGCCAATTTGGCGCGGATCAGCCGGTCATCATAGGCGCTGCCGCCATTCGCGGCGCGGCGCGCGCGGTGCAAAATTGTCGGGCGCGGCCATGGCACTTGCTCCATAACAACGCAGCGCAGGCTTTCGCCCGGCACATCGACTCCGTCGCGCAAGGCATCAGTGCCGAGCAGGGTTGCCCGCGGATCGTCGCGGAAAATGTCTACCAGGGTGCCGGTATCGATCGGATCGACATGCTGGGCATATAGCGGCAATCCGGCGCGGGCGAGCCGGTCGGCGATACGGCCATGAACTGCACGCATCCGGCGGATCGCAGTGAAAAGGCCGAGTACACCCCCGCCCGCTGCCTCAATCAACCGGGCATAGGCGCCGGACAATGCGGGAATATCGCCGCGTTTTAGATCGGTGACGATCAGAACTTCTGCCTGATTTGCATAATCGAACGGACTGGCCGCACTGGCCAGATGGGGCGCAACATCGATATTCGGTGCGCCCGAGCGAGTGATCGCGGCCTCCCAATCCTCGCCGTCGCGAAGCGTTGCGGAGGTAAGCATTACGCCGTGCGCCGGTTCCAAGACCACGCGAGCGAAAGGCTTCATCGGGTCCAGCCAGCGGCGGTGGATCGCGATATCAAATTCGCGGGCATCGGAGCGGTCAACCGCCAGCCAGTCAACGAACTCGGGATCGGCAGGTCCGCCCATCCGGTCGAGCAAAGCCTCCCACGCAGTCAACAGGTCAACCCGCCAGCCCAGCGAATGACGCGCCCCTTCGATCCGCGCTCGGCCTTGCGTATCCAACCAGTCTGGTGCGTCCTCAACCACCGCTTCCAACCGCCCGCCGAGTGTTACGAGCGGATGCCGGATTGCTGCCAGAGCGGCCTGTGCCTGGCCTGCCAGCTGCACAAAATTGCCGTCTAGCCCGGCCGCCTCGGTCTCAATCCCATAGCCAGCTTCCTGTCCGCCGCTTTCATCGCGGGCATAGGTTGTGGCGCGGACCCCGGCGAACAGCGTCTCCAGCGGACCATAGGGTTCGCCGTCATTCAGCCGCTGCAGCCAGCCGTCTGAGGGAAGGGCCTGTGCAGCGCGAATAGCATCCTCGACTGCCTTTCCGCCCGCTTCGTCATAGCTTGCAACATCGGCCAGGCGCGCTGCCAGGCCCCGCCGCCGCCCGCTTGCCTTGCGTTCCGGGCCGATGATCCAGCGGCGCAGTTCGATTGCCTCCTGCCCTGATAGCGCGGCGGCGAAGGTAGAATCCGCTGCATCGAACACGTGGTGTCCTTCGTCAAAGATGATCCGAGTAGGCCGCTGCGCATGGTCGCGGCCTCTTGCTGCGTTGATCATCACCAGCGCATGATTGGCAATCACCAGATCTGCCTGCGCGCTGGCCCGGGCGGAACGTTCGATGAAGCATTTTCGGTAGTGCGGACACCCCGCATAGACGCATTCGCCGCGCTGATCCGTCAGCGCAGCAATGCCGCGTTTGGCAAATAATGTCCCCAGCCAGCCCGGCAGATCGCCGCCGATCATATCACCGTCGCGGGAAAAGCTGGCCCAGCGGGCAACCAGCTGCGCCAGAATTGCGGCGCGGCCGCCAAATCCGCCTTGCAGCGCGTCCTCTAGATTGAGCAGGCACAGGTAGTTTTCCCGGCCCTTGCGAACCACCACCGGCTGGCTGCCATCGGCGCGCTGTTCAGGCCATGCCCGGCGGCTTTCAGCGCGCAATTGACGTTGGAGATTCTTCGTGAAGGTCGACACCCATACCGTGCCTTGCGCTGCGCCCGACCACAATGATGCCGGGGCCAGATAGCCCAATGTTTTGCCAATGCCGGTTCCGGCCTGCGCCAGCAGCAGATGAGGCAGGCTGCGCTGCGCCCTTGGGGCGAAGATTTTTGCTACTTCGCGCGCATACATTCGCTGGCCGTCGCGCCGTTCTGCGCCGTCGCCGGTAAGGTGGTCCAACTGCGCCTCGACCGCATCTTCGGCCAGTGTGACCTGGCCCGGCTGAGGACGGTCCGGAACCTCGTCCCATTCGGGCAGTTTGGCGAACAGCCATTTCTCGGCTTGCTCCGGACGCTTGATATGCGGCGCGCAGATTTGCGCCCACGGCCAGCGCATTTTGGCGAGCGATTGCAGCGAGGACCACGCCCCGTCCCGCTCCGCCCATTCCGCGCTTTCGCAAGTTTCCAGCAAGACCCCTGCGGCCATCTGCAGCAGAGCCGGGATTTGATCGTCACTTTCCGGTTCGTCCAACTTCAGCGCGTGAGCGATCCCTTTTGGTGTTGGGACCACGAACCGCGCAGGATGGATGAAGGCAAACAATTCCAGCAGATCAAGACCGGACAGGTCGGGATAGCCGAGCCGGCTGGCAACCAGCGGCGCATTGAGCATCAGCAGCGGTGTGTCGGCCGCGGCCATAATCGCCTCACCCTTGGAACAGCCGCGCGTATTGCCATTCGAATCGCGCTGCCAGGTTCCGGCATGGCTGGCGTGAAGTGCGGACAAAGGCAGAGCGGAGGGCATTACCCATCGTTAGAACGAAAATGGAACGAAGGGGAAGGGGCAATTGATTGAGAGTCGGGCTTAAGATTTTCACAGTCGTGCCGTGATTAGCTCTATGAGCTTCCTTGATCCAAATTTGGCCCAATTAAATGGGCGAGATGCGAATACCGTTCTGTTTCAGGACCTGACCCTGAAGGAAGCGTTTCAATTGTTTGATGATGCCCTTTACCGGGCTAAGGAAGAAGGACGGAACCGGATAATCGCAGCGCAAGTTTGATCTTCGCGCTTGCGAAATTGCGGCCCTTGGGCAAAGGCCCAGAGGTATGAATGATGCAACAATGATCGAGACCGCGCGGCAATCAAAGGCTTGGCCTTTCCAAGAGGCTATGCGGCTGGTCAAACGCTATCCGAACGGGAAGCCGAACGGGGCCCCCATGATGTTCGAAACAGGCTATGGCCCATCGGGCCTGCCGCATATTGGTACGTTCCAGGAAGTGCTGCGGACCACCTTCGTGCGCCGCGCGTACGAAGCCCTGACAGGCAGTGCGCCGACCCGGTTAATCGCGTTTAGCGATGATATGGACGGTCTGCGCAAGGTTCCGGACAACGTTCCCAATCAGGCGATGTTGACCGAGCATTTGGGTAAGCCGCTAAGCCGTATTCCCGACCCATTTGAGAAATTTGAGAGTTTTGCTGCTCATAACAATGCGAAACTGCGTGAATTTCTGGACCAGTTTGGCTTCGATTATGAATTCGTCTCATCGTCGGACCGGTATAATTCCGGCGCGTTTGATGATGCGCTGAAGAATGTCCTGCGCTGTAATCAGGCGATCCTCGACATCATGCTGCCCACCCTGCGGGCAGAGCGCGCTGCGACATATTCTCCGGTTTTGCCTGTTTCGCCGACAACCGGGGCAGTGCTGCAAGTGCCGGTTGAAATCGTTGATGCCGATGCAGGGACCATTCGGTTCGAGGATGTGACCGGCGAGACAATCGAGCAATCCGCCCTGAGCGGTCAGGCCAAGCTGCAATGGAAAGTCGATTGGGCCATGCGCTGGGTTGCGCTTGATATCGATTATGAAATGTATGGCAAGGATCTGACCGATAGCGGGGTCCAGTCGGGCAAGATCGCCAAAGTATTGGGGGGCCGCAAGCCAGAGGGATTGATCTACGAATTGTTCCTCGACGAAAATGGCGAGAAGATATCCAAGTCAAAGGGCAACGGACTGACCATCGATCAATGGCTAACCTATGGCAGCGACGAATCGCTTGGCTTCTATATCTTCCCCAATCCCAAGAGCGCCAAGCAATTGCACGTCGGCGTTGTCCCGCGGGCGGTCGATGAATATTGGCAATTCCGCGAACGATTGGCCGAACAGCCCCTGGACAAGCAGATGGGCAATCCGGCCTGGCATTTGCTCCGGGCCAATGGTGGCGGTGAAGGTTCTAACGCTCCCGGAGCCGGAGACACTTTGCCGGTGACCTACGGCCTATTGCTCAATCTGGTCGGTGTTTTGGGCGCAGATGCAACCCGGGAACAAGTTTGGTCTTACCTTGCCAATTATGTCGAGAATGCCGATCCGGCGGCTCATCCTGATCTGGACGTGCTGGTTACCAGCGCGCTCGCCTACAATCGCGATTTCGTGGCGCCGACCATGCATAAACGCGCTCCGACAGCCACCGAAGCGGCTGCCTTGGCTGCGCTCGACGCAGAACTGGCGGCGCTGACTGATGGTATCCCGGCTGAAGATTTACAGACCAAAGTCTATGAAATTGGCAAAGACGAACAATTCGGCTTTGAAAATCTGCGCGATTGGTTCCGGGCCCTGTACGAAACGCTGCTCGGATCATCGCAAGGGCCGCGTATGGGCAGTTTTATCGTGCTGTACGGCGTTGAGAACACCCGTAAATTGATCGCCGAGGCATTGGCGCGTTGATCCCTGTACTAATCGTACAGCCAACCTTGGGCTAGCCCCACGGCCGAGTTCGGTACCACTTTGTAATTATGTATTTTATACCCTCGATCACAGGGGTGCCGGCATGCATCGTATCGTGATTTGGTCTGCCATCAAGTAGCGCATTGTTCCATGTCAGCAGAACTCCGGGCTGGGGTGCAATGTTGATGCCTACTTCGGTGAAATGCGTCTCGCCGCCTTTGTCGACCGGGTTCAGGAACACCATCGCAGTCCAGCTGCGTTGGCCGCCGCGTTTGCGTTCCAGCTTCCAGTAATCCTGATCCGAATAAAACCAGTCATTGTGCGGTTTGAACTGTTGGCCCGGAAGATAGCGCTGACCCTGAATAGCCTCGCCGCATTCAGGCTTCATGCCCAGCAGATCATCAATCCTGCGGGAAATTCCCTGGATGAACGGGTCACGCCCGTCGACATTGCCTGAGTATGAGGTGCGAAAGCCATTCGCATAATTCATGTCGAACAGCTCACTGGGCTGCGCAACCACATCTATCATTCGCATCAGACGCGTGCATTCGGTGCCGGTCAGGAATTTCCCGACTGCAAAGATTTCCGCTCGATCGGTTGGAATTTTATAGGCTTTTGGGTCGGCTTCGAGCCGTTTGCGGACGGTCGTGCCCACCCTTCGCAGCGCATCTTTGTCCGGCGTGATCGCAGTTTTGGTCATGCAGCTGTTTCTAGCATCACCTTATGTGTCTGCAAGCCAGTGCTTGCCGCAATCCGTGAAGATGATAGAAAATGCGGACAAGTTTCGATTTGAAAGGCAATGTGATGAACGTGACGAAACGCAACCGCTACTCCGCCGGGGCCATGATCTTCCACTGGATCATCGCGATTGCAGTGATTGTCACTTGGCGGATTGTCGAGACCGCCGAACATGCATCGAAGGTCGACAAGAGCTATTGGATGGATCATCACAAAGCGCTCGGTATCACGATCCTGGTGCTTACACTTGGACGGCTGATATGGCGATTGAGCCACCCGGTGCCGCCGTTGGCAAGTACCGTCGCCAAATGGCAGAAGATCCTTGCCCGCAGCGTCCACATCATTTTCTACGTCTTGTTGATCGGGTTACCGATTGGCGGCTGGCTTGCCACTTCCTATTTCGGGCGCGGCGTGGATATGTGGGGTATGTTCACTGTACCAGCAATTCCAGTTGGCAATTCACCGGAAATGGGCAAATCGATTATCGGTTTGCATTACACAGGCGGCGAAGTTCTGATCTATCTGATCGGCCTGCACATCCTTGGCGCACTGAAGCACACGTTCTGGGACAAGGACGGCACCTTGTTCAAGATGCTGCCATTCGGGCGCGCTAAAGCGTAAACATCCGGGCTGAAAAGTACCCGCCGCGTCCAAATGGAAGCCCCCACCAGCAATGCTGACGGGGGCTGATTTTTTCGTTTCCGCAGCGGATTATCGCGCCGCTGGGGACTGATTACCAGAAGAAGTCATGGATCACATCGACCACTTCGCCAGTATAGATGTCCACCAGAATCACGTCGTCATAATAGCGAACCCAGCGGTATGGGCCGTAAACTTCTGGCAGACGGTACTGCCATGGGTCATTGATCCAATAGCGGTTGCTGAAGAACAGCGAACCTAGGTGGAAGCCGACATTTATCCGGCTGTAACGATAGTTGCGATACGGCGCATAATAATGGCCCAAGCGAAAGACATTCCGGTTGTAGCTGCGGTGGTGATGCCAATCGTACCGGTTGTTCTGGCGCCAATTATTCCGATCCCAATTGCGATGTTGGCGGTAGTTGTCCCGCCGGTTACGGGTATCCCCGCGGTCACTCCGGTAGTAATTGCGATCGTTGTGGGTATTGTTCCGCCCATCGCGGTAATCGTGGTTCCTGTCGTGGTTGCCGGCGCGCCTATCATCGTGATTTGTCCGGCCGTCCGATGTCCGGTCGCTATTTCTCCGGTCCCGGTCCGAATAGCTGCTATTCCGGTTCCGGTCGGTATAGGTCCTATTGCGGTTATCAGAATCGCGGGTCTCGTTGCGGCCTTCGCGCTGTCTGGTCTGGTCCAGCTGGCGTTCGCGAGCAATCGCCTGGCCACCGCGATTATTGGTACGGCCATTGGCAACAGTTCCGCGTTCGCCGCGATCCGTTTGCCTCAGCTGACGGTTGCGATCATCTGTCCGCTGCGTGGAGCGGGTGGCGTCACGCGTTGCCGTACGATCCGCTGATTGCTGATTACGCTCGGCGCGTTGTTCGCGGCTTTGCGTTTGCTGGCGGTTCTCACTGCGTTGAGCGCGATTGTCACTTCTGGTTTCGCTGCGTTGAGCTCGATTATCTTCGCGCGCTTCGCTGCGCTGTGAGCGATTGTTTCTCCGTGCCTCGCTGCGTTGCCCGCGATTTTCGCGAGCCTGAGGCTCCTTGTCGCTGCGCTGTTCAGAACGCTGTTCCATTTCAGCGGCGGCTGCGGAACTTGGTAGCGAAGCAAATGTCAGGGCTGCGGCGAGAGCCGACATGCCGCTGGTCATCAATAGGTGCTTCAAGGTCATATCGATTCTCCTGATCAAAGCCGCGGCTCCGAGTAGGGTGCGGCTGTATGTGAGACGGTCTAGTTCATATAAGCTGACATGAAACTGAACAAACTTTAACCCCTGCCGTTCAGGTTTGGTGGGCTTTATCTGAATGCGTCATTGATTGACTTGCCGCGTCAGGGCGTATCTTAGACAGTCATGACTCAACCACTTGATACGATTCTCAGCGAAATCCACCATCATCTTCATCATGGTGCAATTCGCCGTAAATCTCCGATGCACACACCGGTGGTCGGAACGGCGGATGGTGATTTGCGCGTGATGGTGCTGCGCGAATTTGATCCTGTCACGCGAGTATTGCGGTTTCATACCGACACTCGCAGTCCGAAGGTGGCGGCAATTGCGGCTGATCCGGCGATGACCGTACTACTCTATGACCCCGAAGCGAAGGTTCAGATCAGGGCGCGGGGTATCGGGCGGATCGAAACCTCCGGCGAGCTTGCCGACGGAGCGTGGGCGCAGAGCACCCCGTTCGCCAAACGCTGCTATCTCGCTGAAAATGCTCCGAGTGCTGACAGCAGCGCAGCTGTTTCCGGCTTGCCAGAGTGGGTCGAAGGCATCACGCCGACGGAAGAACAAGTTGCGCCCGGACGCGAAAATTTCGCGATTGTGCTGGTGGAAGTCAGCAGTTTCGACTGGCTTTATCTGGCAAGTACCGGGCACCGGCGGGCAAGGTTTGAATTTAACGGCATCCAAGTTAGCAGTACGTGGCTGGTGCCCTGAACATACCGGTTCATGCGGCGCCGATTTTCTTTAGTTTTGCTATTAAGCTGGCTTCGTCGAAGGGCTTTGTTACATATTCGTCGGCGCCGTGATCGATCGCTTTATGGATGTCGAACGTGTCTGACTTTGCGGTACAAAATACTACTTTGGGCCGTTTGTTACCCGGTTCGTCTCGCAATGCGCTGAGAAATTCGAGACCGGTCATTACCGGCATATCCCAATCCAGAACGATCAGGTCGGGCATGGCAATTTTGCATTTCGCCAAGGCCTCTTGGCCATTTTCCGCCTCGTCTACTTGGTAGCCCGCATCGGATACTATTCGGCGTGCGACTTTGCGGATCATCCGCGAATCGTCAACCAGCAGGCAATGACGCGCGATTGTGGAGGCTGCGGGAGTGGATGCCGCCAAATGCGCTTCAGATGGCGGAACTCTCCGCCCTGTTGCCATGGGCTTTGCCGCAGGGGGCGGGCACTTCTGAGTTGGTACCAGATCCGCTGCCGGTTCCGAACGCTGCGGCACCCCGGCCTTTGGGGCGGGCGCGGCATCTTTTGCTGGCGGGTCCTGATTCGCCGGTGTGGGTGCATCAATGCGTTTGATCAGGTTGTGAATGGGAGCACCCTCCCATCGTCAGGCATGAATTGCTGCTCTGGTTCCGCGTCAAGTTCTGCTGGGGTTTTCCGGACGTGAAGATAGGGCACCCAGATATCGCCGTAATCAGCTTTCTGATACCATAGATCCAGAATGTCATAGGAAGCCCAAAAGCCGTTCGGCTCCCGTAAACGGAGCCCTTCGCCGATGCGCGGCATGACGGCCATCTTAATCCGCTCATGAGACTGATGGGTCTCGTTTTGAATCTCGATTTCGATCACTTGGCCTGCATCCCTTGCTCGCAGAAACAGGCTTAGGGGGAAATGATTGATGAAATGGAAATGAGGGCCTCTCAGTGATCCGCTAGCGTTAAAATATACTACTGACGGGCCATGCCGGTGTGTCGGCTCCGATCAACGCGTCAGCTTCTTATACGCCAACCTCGTAGGCCGATCTGCCGCATCGCCCAGTCTGCGGCGCTTGTCTTCTTCGTAAGCTCCGAAGTTGCCCTCGAACCATTCCACATGGCTATCGCCTTCGAAGGCCAGGATATGCGTTGCGAGCCGATCGAGGAAGAAGCGGTCATGTGAGATTACCACGGCGCAGCCAGCGAAATTCTCGATTGCATCTTCCAGCGCGCGCAGGGTTTCCACGTCCAAATCGTTGGTCGGTTCATCCAGCAGCAGCACGTTGCCACCGTCTTTCAGCATCTTGGCCATGTGGACGCGGTTGCGTTCACCTCCCGATAGCTTGCCAACGACTTTCTGCTGGTCCGCGCCTTTGAAATTGAATGCGCCCACATAGGCCCGTGTGCTCATGTCGTGGCCGTTGACCTTCATATAATCGAGGCCGTCGGAAATCTCCTCCCACACATTGTGTTTAGGATCGAGATCATCGCGGCTTTGATCGACATAGCCAAGGTGAACTGTCTCGCCGATGGCAATCTCGCCGCTATCGGGTGTTTCCTGACCAGTAATAATCCTGAACAAGGTCGATTTACCTGCGCCGTTAGGGCCGATAATCCCGACGATGCCGCCCGGGGGCAGCATGAAGTCCAGGTTTTCGAACAGCAATTTATCGCCGTACGCCTTGGTCAGGCCCTTGGCCTCGATCACCTTGCTGCCGAGGCGTTCTGGCACTTGAATAACGATCTGCGCCTTGCCCGGCTTGCGGTCACCCTGCGCATCCTGCAGCTGTTCAAATTTGCGCAGACGAGCCTTCGATTTGGTCTGCCGACCCTTGGGGGTCTGGCGAATCCATTCGAGTTCTTCGGAAAGTGCCTTCTGACGCCCGGAATCCTCGCGGTCCTCCTGCGACATGCGCTTGGCTTTCTTCTCGAGATAGGTCGAGTAATTGCCTTCATACGGATAGTAAGATCCGCGATCGAGTTCCAGAATCCATTCCACCACATTGTCCAGGAAGTAGCGGTCATGGGTGATCATCAGCACCGCACCGGCATATTCCTTGAGGTGGTTTTCCAGCCATTCGACGCTTTCCGCATCAAGGTGGTTGGTTGGCTCATCCAGCAACAAAATGCCCGGTTTCTGGATCAACAACCGAGTCAGGGCAACGCGGCGTTTTTCACCGCCGGACAGATTATTGACCGGGGCATCGGACGGCGGGCAGCGAAGGGCCTCCATCGCGATTTCGAGCTGGTTGTCGAGTGTCCACCCGTCAACCGCGTCAATCTTGGTCTGCAATTCGGCCATTTCATCGCCGAGCTTGTCAAAATCGGCATCAGGCTCGGCCATTTCGGCAGAGATTGCGTTGAAGCGTTCAACCAGATCGGCTGTTGCGCGCGCGCCATCCTTGACGTTTTCGAGCACGCTCTTGCTCTCGTCCAGCTGCGGCTCCTGCGCCAGATAGCCAACCGAAATATTCTCGCCCGGCCATGCTTCGCCGGTGAAATCGGTGTCCAGCCCGGCCATGATCTTGATCAGGGTCGATTTACCCGCGCCATTGGGTCCGACGATGCCGATCTTCGCGCCTTGGTAAAATTGGAGATTGATATTCTCCAGCACGGGCTTTTTCGCGCCGGGGAAAGTCTTGGTCATGTTTTTCATGACATATGCATATTGCGCGGCCATCGGAGGTCCTTCGGATCAAATCTTGTTATGTTTACGGATTTTCCGCGCAGATAGAGTGTGGAACGCCTGCGGGCAAGCTGGACTTGGGGAATAGGCCGCGATAGCAGCGCCTCCATGCATAAATCCTTGTCTGCGCTGGCCGCACTTTCGCTCTCCGTTTCTGTAACCGCTGTAATGGCTCGGGACGAGGCTCCCACTTCGCTCGAAGCCGTTGCAGACACTGCTCTGGCGTCGGATATTCTTGCTTGGGATTTCGTTGAAGGCATCACTACCGAAGTTGGACCGCGCCAGGCTGGCACTGAAGCCGAAGCTCGCGGACGGGAATGGGCGATGATCTGGCTTAGGGCGAATGGCTTCGCCAATGTTGCCGACGAACCCTTCGAAATGGATACATGGGTGCCGGGCGAGCTCGCAAGCGCGGAAATTGTTAGTCCGTTCCCTCAACCATTCGTGATTTCCCCGTTGGGCGGCAGCGCATCGACGGGGGTTGAGGGGATCACTGCCGAGGTGGTCGAGTTTGAAACCTTCGCCGCACTGCAGTCTGCCCCGGCCGGGAGCCTTAAAGGCAAGATCGCTTACATCAGTCATTCGATGACGCCGACACAGGATGGGTCGCAATATGGTTTTGCCGGACCCGCTCGCTGGGTTGGCGCGAGCGTTGCCGCGGAGAAGGGCGCGGTCGCCACGGTCATCAAGTCAGTCGGCACCGATTATCACCGCAATCCGCATACTGGCGGGACGCAGGTAGTCGACGGAATGATCCCGGCCGGTGCCTTGTCATTGCCCGATGCGGCCAACCTTGAGCGGATGTTTGACCGCGCCAACGGCAGGCCGATCACCATGAAACTGGTCCTGACCCCGCGCGATCTGGGCATCACGACCAGCGGCAATGTTGTTGGCGAAATTGTCGGGCGCGATGCATCATTGCCGCCGGTTCTGCTTGCGTGCCATCTTGATAGTTGGTGGAACGGCACCGGTGCATTCGATGATGGTGCCGGCTGCGGAATAATCGCTGCCGCGGCATTGAATGTATCGCGTTCCGGCCAACCATTGCGGACCATCCGCGTTTTGTTTGCGGGCGCAGAAGAAGTCGGCCTGTGGGGCAGCAAGGCGTATTCTGCTGCGCATATTGACGAACCGATAGGGGTTGGCCTCGAAAGCGATTTTGGCGCTGATCGCATCTGGCAATTCCAGAGCAATTTCCGTGTGAGCAACCCTGATCTACATGCAAAGTTGGCGAGTTCGGTAGTGCGCTTTGGCGTCTCTAACTCAACTGCTGTCGCATCGGGCGGCGCAGACCTCAATATCTCGCGTGATCAGAATGGCGCGATCATCGATCTGCAGCAGGACGGGACCCGCTACTTCGATCTGCATCACACGCCGGATGATACTTTGGACAAGATCGATCCGGTTCAGTTGCGGCAAAATGTCGCGGTCTGGACTCAGATCGCCGGTCTCCTTGCCAATGAAGCGGGACCGATAAAAGGATCAGAGTAAGTGCTTGCGGCGCTGCGCTATGTCGCACTCAATCCAGTTCGCGCCAGGCTTGTCGAGCGGGCTCAGGATTGGCCCTGGTCAAGCACGCGCGCGCTGCTTGCCGCTGCCCAAGGCGACGGGCTGACCGAGACCGCGCCGGTACGTGACCGGGTGCCGGATTTTGCCGTGTTGCTGCGTTCGGGCGAGGATGCCGCGCTGTCTGATGCGCTACGCAAGTCGGAAGGCGTGGGGCGTCCACTGGGCACGAGCGCGTTCCTTGATCGCATTGAAGTCATCCTCGGCCGCAACCCCAAACCGGGCAAGCGCGGCCCAAAGCCCAAAGAGAATTAAGTGCACTGTCACCGTAATCCGTCACCGTAATCCCACCGTAATCCCACCGTAATCTGTCACCGTAATCCTATGGGTACAACGTCAGCAGCAAAACTAGTCCGGCCCAGATTGAAGTTGTTTATTCAGCTGCCCAAGAACCTCATCGATTTTTGATCTGTTTGGTTTGTAGAACACCCAGTTTTTAATTTGCTTTGATGATACAAGTTCAGCCTCGCACAAAATATGCATGTGCGACGTCACCGTTGGCTGGCTAAGGCCTATCTTGTCGGTAATAAACTTTATGCAAACCCCATCATCCACCAAATCTCCATCACGCTGTGGCGGAAAATGCTGTCGCGGATCCAATATCCATTCGAGCACTTGCAGTCGCTTGTCATTGGCGATCGCCTTCAACGCGACAAGGGTTGACGGATCAGGAATCTGCATCGATAGACATCTATATTGATATTTCTCTATATAGGAAAAGAACGATGACTGATCTCGCTCCAATCAAGTTTCCAACTGATAACTTGGAAGCCTTGGAGGATGCAAGCGCCTACGCCAAGGAATACATTAATGCCGTGAACTGCCGCCATGTCTCCCCTGATGCGGCAAGTTTGGAAAGGATGAGCGGGTTCGATTCTCCCATGCCCGATCACCCAAACGGTGCACGCGCAACTTTGCGCCTGCTGCATGATCTCGGTTCTCCGGCTACCGTATCAACAACGGCAGGGAGGTTCTTCGGGTTGGCCGTTGGCGGCACTCTCCCCGCCTCGCTGGGAGCAAGAGTTCTTACGTCGGCTTGGGATCAGATTGTCCTAAATGATACGACGAGCCCCGTCGGCGTGAAATTAGAAGAAGTAGCTCGCGGCTGGCTCTTGGATATCCTGAAACTGCCAGTCCAATGTTCGGTCGGGTTCACGACTGGTGCAACAATGGCGAATTTCACTTGTTTGGCTGGGGCCAGACAATCAATTCTTGGCAATTTGAACTGGGATGTTTCTGCCAAGGGCCTCTACAACGCGCCGCGCATTCGAATTGTGGCTTCGCAGCAAATCCATGTGACAGTCTTGAAGGCATTGTCGCTTTTGGGGTTCGGCGTTGATGAGATTGATTGTCCGTCGTCAGAACATTTGGCACTGATGGCTGCGTAAATTAGCGGAGCATCGGCCTCGTCATGTTGGTTGATATTAGGCGGCTAGCTTGCGGTGTTGCAAGCGCCGATGTTCGATGGTCTTTCGTTTGATCCTTTCACGTTGTTTGATGATGGCTTCGGCCCGGCCGAAGTAGGCGTCGGCGGGCGTCACATTGCTGAGGCTTTCGTGGTAACGCTGGTGGTTATAGTGTTCGACGAACGCTTCGATCTGGGCTTCGAGATCGCCGGGCAAGAAGTAGTTTTCCAGCAGGATGCGGTTCTTCAAGGTCTGGTGCCAGCGCTCGATCTTGCCCTGGGTCTGAGGATGGAAAGGGGCGCCGCGCACATGGCTCATCTTCTGCGCCTCGATATATTCCGCGAGTTCGCCTGCGATGTAGCTAGGGCCGTTGTCACTGAGCAGGCGGGGCTTGTGCATCACCGTTGCCTGGCCGCAGCCTGACGCCGCCAGCGCCATGTCCAGCGTATCGGTGACGTCCTCGGCCCGCATGGTCGAACACAGCTTCCAGGCGATGATGTAGCGCGAGTAATCATCGAGCACCGTCGAGAGGTACATCCAGCCCCACCCGATGATCTTGAAGTAGGTAAAATCGGTCTGCCACATCTCGTTCACGCGCGTCGTCTGGGTATGGAACCGGTCCGCGGCCTTGATCACCACATAGGCCGGGCTGGTGATCAGATCATGCGCCTTGAGCAGCCGGTAAACCGTCGCTTCGGACACGAAGTAGCGCTTTTCGTCGGTGAACCGCACAGCCAGTTTCCTCGGGCTCAGTTCTGACTGTTCCAGAGCCAGCTCGATAATCTGATCATGGATATGCGCCGGGATCCGGTTCCACACCCTGCTGGGCGCTGAGGGCCTGTCTTCCAACGCTTCAGGTCCGCCCTCCAGATAGCGGTCATACCAGCGGTAAAATGTCCGGCGCGCGATGCCCAGCTGGCCCAGCGTTTTGCGGGCAGGCAGATGTGACTGCTCGACGATCCTGATGATCTCCAGCTTCTCGGATGCAGGATATCTCATTCTTGGTCTCCCCCATCCGCGATCATACTTTTTTTGAGTAGACGGTTCTCCAGCGTCAGGTCAGCCACGCACTCCTTCAGATCACGCGACTCCCGTCGCAGATCCTTCACCTCGTCGCTGGTTGCTGCACGGGCGGTATCGCCGGCGAGCCGGCGTTTGCCGGCCTCCATGAACTCTTTGGACCAGGTGTAATACAAGCTCTGGGCGATGCCTTCCTTGCGGCACAGCTCAGCAATGCTGTCATCGCCGCGAAGGCCTTCCAGGACGATCCGGATCTTCTCTTCCGCACTATACTGCTTGCGGGTCGCTCTACGGATATCTTTGACTACCCGCTCCGCGGGTACTGTTCCCCGTCAGCACCTGTGGCACAGATTTGAGGTTGTAAGTTAAGGAGGATTTGGGTCTCGTCGTAGTGACGAAGGAACGAAGATGAGACCCAAATCCTCAAAACCCAAAGCGAGTGCTGAGCGG